>Ga0214919_10000340_pt1 | contig 80241 bp, 108 predicted proteins | sample LL1503_MetaG_FD_177994 | JGI IMG/M metagenome (GOLD analysis project Ga0214919, IMG submission 177994) | Freshwater microbial communities from Lake Lanier, Atlanta, Georgia, United States - LL-1503 | ecosystem: Environmental > Aquatic > Freshwater > Lake | place: USA: Georgia | collected... | reverse complement strand
ACTGCTTATCGTCGCGTTCCATGATTTCGTCTTCGTCTTCCGCTTCCATCAGGTTGCTCGCGTCTTCCAGACCGTTCGCTTCCAGCGTCTTGACGACGGTGTAGGTCTTACCCAACCCACCCTCGCCAGTGATAATCGCTGAAGCCGACGTCTTATTTGAAACCATCGTGACGAGGTCACCGACGAAGTCGAATCGTTCGTTGATTCCGAAGCGGCTGTCGTTGGTGGAACCCGTCACGAACTCCGTTCCAGCTGAGTGTTCGCGGCAGATACGCTCCACGCGCTTTTTACTCTTGGATTTCGTGATCAGTTTCCCGTCGATGAAACCAAGAAACTTGCCAGTGGTCTTACAGAAGTCGATCTTCATATTCGCTACGCTCACTTGTTTATTTATCATGCAACCAGTATAACGCGGACTCACCTAATATACAAGGCTTTTCTTGGCTTATTGTGAAAAGAAAATCTCCAATGTAATCAAGGGGTTGCAAATAGTCATATAAAACAAGGGGTTAGGCCGCCTTCTTCATCGCTGCGTCAAGAGCCGCCAACGGATTGACGATCGTGACTTTGCTCGGCTTCTTCGCAGCTTTCTTCGCGTTGATGCCGACCGGATTCTTCAGAGCATCCAGTTTCGCTTGGATCGCATCGATACGCGCGGCCTTCTTCGCTGCACGTTCTGCGGCTTTCTCCGACCGCGCATTCAGGCGATCGCTCGCTTTGAGCACACGCTCGCCGCGCTTTTGCATGCGAGCCGCGATAAGATCGTCACGGGCCGCTTTGCGCGCAGCTTTGCGATCGATAACAGCCTGCTTGCGCTGATCGCGAACGATAGCCTTGTCAGCCTTGACGTTCGCACGCAGCGTCTTCAGCTCGTAACGGAGCTCCGCGACGTCCTTCTTCAGCTGCGACTGGGCACGCTTCGCGGTCGCTTTGATATCCTTCAGCTCCTGACGCTTGAACTCGAGGGCCTTTTGTGTTGCGGTTTTCGTAGTGTTTTTCATATAGTTTCTTTCTCAGTTATTGAACAGCTATTATAGAGTATTTGTGGCTAATTGTCAAGGCTTATTTTGTATACGCACCCAGATCGAGGACTTCGCGGAAGTCTTCCATGAACCCCCACTTCGGGGTTGCACCCACCACGCGACGCTCAATCACGAAATCTTGGATATCGGGATCATCCAAATACTTCGCAGTGCGCGCTGCAGCGACAGCCGCTTCACGTGATTCGTAAACACCCAGACACTCCAATTGGTTATCAATATCACCCAACAATACAAACAATTCCATTTCAGTTCCTTTTATCATTTTATTTATCATACAGCTATTATAGAGTATTTGTGGCTAATTGTCAAGGCTTATCAACACATCCAGTCACCTGCATTTGCTTGGGGATCGATCCCTTCGGCGATGCAGATGTCGACCCAGTTGCGTTCGCGCTGCGCCTTGGCCAGTGCTTCCTCGAACTTGTCACGCGCAACAGCCGCTTTGAGAGCCAGCTTGTGGAGTCTTGTAATCTTTTTATTTATCATACAACCAGTATAACGCTCATTGGCCTAATTTACAAGGCTTTTTTGGGCTTCTTTTGCTTTATTATTGTCAGCGGCTTCAACCACGTCTGCACGTCAGGGAATCTCCGGAGATACTGGAGTGTAGCGTTAACCTTTTGATTCTTAAGGGGTTTCTTCATTCTGCTTCTTTTCTCGTTATTAATCAATGGGTTACAATCAACCCATATAAAATCCGCGGTTATTGTAATATTCTTCGTCTAGCTCCGTGAGGATGGAGTATATCGGGGTAGAATCTAAGCTCTTGGTGCTGGTGTATTCTTTAATTAACTTTAAAAGAGCCTTAGCGTTATCTACGCTCAAAACAATTTGTTCTTCAAATTCGTCGGTAATTGTTACTTTAAACATTTTTTGATTCCTTTTTCATATTTGACACAGTTATTATATACGCGAAATGCCTAATTGTCAAGGCATATGTTTTCTCGTTAGGAATCAAGGGGTTACGAGCAGCCCGACAGCATATATCAGGAGCAGACCGCTGTTCACTATGATGAGCGATAAGTCTTTGAGTTTAAAGGAATATATCAGGAACAGCATCGTTCCGACGTTGAGCAGATAGATGTTGAGCGGATCGCAGCGGAACGCAGTCGCGAGAGCTCCCAGAAGGGTGATGATCGTAGCAGTGTATCTAAGCATTATACAGCTATTATGCGCTCCTTCTGGCTAATTGTCAAGGCATATACCTAGCAGAAAAACCCTATAAATACTGGCTTTTTCTCTATCGCATTATTCTTGGCTTCTACCACAATTCGACTCTCTTTCCCCTATATAATTGTATGCAGCAATTTTGTTGCATAACACACAGTAACATCACACAGGAGAACACACTATGAGTAAAACCCCGTATGAAATTCGATTTGATCTACTTCAGTTGGCTAGAGAAATCCTTTCTCAGCCCATCTATGAAATGCGCAATAACCTAAGCGATGAATATCATTGCAAGCTGAATGATTCTAATCGTGGAACTCTTCCGTATCCTACTATGCCTACATTTCCTTCTTCTGCTGAGATTATTGCTAAGGCTGAGGAATTGAATAAATTTGTCAGTGGTCCTACGAGTTAATATGATCTGACGCAAGGAATGTTTTATTGTTCCTTGCGTTTCTTGGCTTTCTTTAGCGACCGTAGATATCCTTTTCTCCATTCGCTCACTGTCATTCTATACTGTATTGTTGGATCATTTTCTTTTGCTTTCCTATACGCATTTGTTATGGTCGTTGCACTAGGCATCGCTTTTGATATTCCTATGCGTATTGATCTGCTCGTCTCGTTATCAGAATTCAATCCTACTGCGCTTTTCTTGGCTTTCATTCTTTTCTTTCCTCTATATAATTAAAATGACTACTATACCTCAAATTGATGATACACATGTATTCAATAGCATAGCCACAGATGATCTTTGGTGTATGGATAAACTAATCTTGGCAAAAAAATTAGATTATACATGCGGTCCTGCGGGTATATCTCCATCTGTTCCTGGTCAGTATATAGTGCGTCCTATTATGAATCTACGATCGATGAGTATTGGTGCTACAATACAATATCTGGATTCAGATTCCATTCCAGATGGATATTTCTGGTGTGAGATATTCACTGGACGTCATTTAAGTTTTGATTATAATTGGGGGAAACAGACACTTGCAGTTGAGGGGTTTAGAAATGATCCGATGCGACTGAACAGATTTAGTCGGTGGACAAAGATTGACGATATATTTACATTGCCCGAAATACTGCAAGCTGTTGCGAATAGATACGAATGGTTCAATGTAGAAGTGATAGGCAATAGGGTAATTGAGGTGCATTTTAGATATAATGATGACTTTGCTAATCATGATGCTATCACTATTATACCTATTTGGCGTGATGAGTTTTATTCTAGTCCTGCAGAAGATAGGCTTGGATTTTTATTAAAAGAACCATAACGAATTTATTCTCTTATTGTCTTAGCCCAGGAAAATCGATTCCAGACTCTCTCGTGCGTATAGTATATAATGACGTTGAAGATCGTTGCGAGTGTGAGGAATGCGAGTGCCTTTCCGATCGATCCCGTCAACAGATATGGTATCAGAAAGTTAGATGCAGTTATCAATAATCTCCATGTTACAGATTTGCTTATCGTTCTCGGATGACCATCTTTGAAGAATTTATCGTCTATCTCTGGCTTTCTGTTCCACTGAAACCAATTCCACGTTCTCTCATGTGCCCAAAATAGGAACATATTGATCAGTGTTGCGATTGATGCGATTTGTGCTGCAGCTGCGAATGTTCCCATCACGATAAAGCCGTTCAACAGATGACTCAGTGTGAAACACACACGAACTGTGATTGTTTTAGCCAGGCTTCTTCGATGCATTTCTACATATTTCATATTATAACTCCTTCGTGAGTCTATCGACAATTGTTTGAACGGATTCTATTGCAGTGATGTTATCTAGAGCTTTTCCTGCAAAGAGTAATCCACGATCCGTTGTATCTCTTCCCAGTATTAATCCTTCTGTATTATTTCCATCTGTATCTGGCGTCTCTGAAAATACGATCGCGTTCATACGATTCTTTCCAAAATTCAAGTTAGTTCTAACAGATGTAACATCACTGAAAGATTTTCTTATCATCTCCATTTTCTTATAAGGATGTATTGCAGACTCTTTAGAGAGAGCGAACATTGTTCCTAATCCCACTGCTTCTGCACCTGCGTCTAGATACATTTTAATATCTGCAGATGTGGATATCCCTCCAGTCACGATAATGGGAATATCCGGATTTGTGGCTTTCTGTTCTAAGAATCTTTCCATCGTTGTTTGACCTGTATGTATCACTCTGGATGCAGCGTCTGGGCTTTTTAAATCTATTGCATCATAGTAAGGTTGCATCTCTGCTAATTGCATTGGTTCTAGAGATTTAAATATTACCTTAATATTGTTATCTAGAATTCTTTCCAACATTTTAAATTCAGTATCGTTTAAGATTTTCAACAACTGTATATGTGATACTCTATAATCTTTTAAGAGCGCAATGAGTCCTTCGAATCCATTGATAATCGTCGCATTCATCAAATTGCTAGATAAAATTATATCTCCATTCGGACAAAAATCACGATATTCTTTTAGTTGTTTTTCTATTTGATGATTTGTTACTAGACTCGGAATGATTCCAGCTTTATTACATGCCACAGCTAATCTTGCGTCACTCACCTGATTCATTGGAGCGCATACGATCGGATAACGAGAATTGAATAAACTCATAGCATCATCCTTATAAGTCCAACAGAATCTATCAGTGTTAGAATAATATAATTAGCGAAAAGCCAAAACGATCCGCGAGAATAAGAGCATCCAGCTGTGATTACGCAGCCTGTCATCCATATTGGATAGAGAATCAGTAGCGGAGGATTCGGAACTGTTACTGCCATTGCGATGCAACAACCGATAGAAATCAACCAAGCAATAGATTCAAATATGAACCGTAATTTGTGGCTTCTATAGTCTGTAATGAAAAAATCATACATCAGAAAATTTCGAACGGTTTCGACAATCTGATCGACCCATGAATTGCTTGACGGATCACTGTATTAGATACCTCTCCGCGAGCGTGGAATCCAAACGTGTTAGCGATCACTAATGTATTCGCTTTGACTGGATATACTTTACATTCTGGATCGAATCCCATCTCAATTAATTCTTCATCGAATACACGTAGAGACCCCTCTGCATGACCATATGTTCTTCGTGGATCTACCTTACCGTCAATAATATCTTCCCACTGTTTTCGCATCCACTCTTTTCTTTTATCTGTAAGAATATTTGATTTTGGCACATAACAGAATGGACCATCATCTATTGTTACATCTTGAGGAAAGAACCAAAATTTAACAGTCGGAAAGAACGTATCCATGTGCATAATTTTCTGCACATCATTATTATCTGGGCTATTCTGTAGACGCTGAACGAATGTATTTTGTTTGAATTGTGGGTCTAGAGTGTGTAGAGCATGACAGTCCATGACGATATTGTATAGACGAGAACCATCATCATCTCGAGATTGAATCCAAGGTCTTGGTTCACCGAAAAGTAAATTATGTTCATTCTTATTCTCAGCGATAGGAAACTTTTCAATCTCCTCTACAAATCCAGTCATATCGCTCATGAAATTCGGAATGACTACAATTCCTTCTTCATCGAACTTTTTGGAATATTCAGTTTTGTGTCCGTGTTTTTCTCTACGTTGCAGTTGAGCTTCATGCGCCTTTTGCGCCCGATCGATATGCATATCAGGAACGAATCCCTGTAGCTTATCTGCAGATTTAGCAGAGCTTTTGAATATACTCTCAAGATCTTTTATTTTCATATTAGACAATAGACACATTCGGACAAAATTTCATAGCTTCTCTGAGGAATAGAAAATCTCCGGCCGATGCAGGATATTCCCCGTCGCACATTTCTTCATTCATAAAGACCATCGTCTTATGAGGATTGAACAAAAGCATGCTCATGATAAATGCAGAAGGCGCAGCGTATATAATCGCGGAATTATACATATCAATCCAGTCATCAATGTCCAATTCGTTTTGACTTACTTTATGTTCTGGTGATACTTCTTTGGCTTTCTCTTTATCGTCTGTATAAATTACAGCGTCCGATCCAGCCATGGCTAAAAGTTTTCTACACGATTCGATAGACGCTACATTCTTATCTTTCCCTCTGATATGAACTGCAGGAAGCTGAATAGGAAATAATTTTTCTATCATATCGAATCGTGGAACAAGATATTTGAATATATTATCTCTGTTCTCAAAGATAGAAGTTGCTGCACCCTCGACCCAATATGGAGTCTTATCTTTGGAGTCTATATCTATGACTCTGCATTTAGCGTCGAACACATGATGCAATTGATTAGATAATTTCTCGGACGAAAGAACTTCTGTCTTTTCGTTATTGATACAGATAACACAATCATCTGTATCTTTATCAGACTCCTTCGACAGTCCCACTGCCACTTGAAGAATCTGAACACCCATCTGTCCTCTCACATGGATTCTGCTCATTTTGTAAACAGTTCAGATTGTTCTTGTTCCGAAAATATAGCAGGACGAGGAGAATTTTCTTTGAGATTATGAAGAAACGTATGCATTTCTTCCATCTCATCAAATGTTAGATATGCATTATGATGCATTGCAAGTTCCAATTTCTGTATCATTTTATCTATTTCTGTAGTCATGATCTATTCCTCAGTGATTATCCATTATGTAGAAACCTATATCGTCTCCGATGTATTTTGGAACATAGTCTACTGCCTTTTCTAATATCTGAAAATTTCTGCTTTTCTGTTCCATGAGATTAGCACATTCTACTAAAATCAATTCTTTATTTCGATTTTCAATAAAATGAAGCATTCTATTGTGATTCGTGTTACAGAATGTATACACAAGAGATTCTGCATATACGCCGATCAGAGCGATAACTTCATCTCTGTTTGTTGTAGCTATATTCTTATAGCTTGAAGTTCCGTAGACTGAGTGATACAGACCTGCATTGACAACGTCATCAGAACAGAGCCAATAACGTAGTATATCAGCAGTTCCATTTAGATGATCTTGTAGCGTTCTTCCAGAATGGGGCAGAGATTTTATTTTATCCGAGAGCATATATTATATCATTCACAAAACGATTGGCTTTTTTTTCAGTTTTAAAAAAGCCAATCCGACATTCTTCAGTTATTGAATTCAACATAACAACAAGTATGTTGCCCTTCATTATAGAGCAGCGTATGAACCAACCTTCTACAAGAACTGTATCTAAAGAATAAATTGGAAGTTTAGCTGTTTTCATAATGCTATTTATTAAATATATTTGCTCTTATAAAATCGTAAATAATTGTCTGCTGATCCATATTATCATTCTTGAATGTATGAATGATATCCATAAGATCTAAACTCCTTACGATATTGCTATACTTAGTTTGCCTACTCTTAAGGAACGTTTCTGTCTGTGTGTCTTTTCGATCGATATGTCGATTTTGAAGCTCATTGCGACTCGCTTCAATATAGATTAGAGAGAATAGACAATTGCACGATATGATAGCGTCGATGAATTTTCTATTGAATAACCTATCTCCCTCAAATAGAATATTTCCTGTGGCTTCTTTGATGAACTCTGTAGCTGCAGGTTGAACACTCATTGATAGACGATCTGTTCCTGCGAATTCGAGGCCTCGATCATACTTACCCAGTATGGTTAGATCGAGAGATTCTGAACGAATTGCTGAAAGAGTTTTCTTTGGTTCAATCTTCTGCCAATCTGTTGCGCTATCAATAATTCTCCACATCAATGTTGTCTTACCAGTTGCAGGTTCGCCACCAAGAGCAATAATTTTTTTCACAGAAACTCCCTCAGACCAGATTTATTAAAGTTATTTTCAAAACACGACCACATCTTATCCATCATAATGACCTGTCCAGTATCGCGATAATGATTTTGTTTTTCTGGACATAATCCTGGATCAGATTCTACACATTCTAATAATAGATGCTCAGGAAGATTCTCTTTTCGTGCATCCCAAAATAATGAAAAATCATAATTGCCTTGTGATGCAGCCTCAGCTTTTTTGATACGATCATGGAACATATCCATATACACATTAGCATATCGTCTATTCTTTCTATGCCAGCTCTTGTAGCAACAAAGCGTAGACTCTAATGTAAAATAGGAAACATCCTTGAGGTATTCTTTATCTTTGAATCTTTCTTGTGCTTCTATCAGAAGGGCTTCTCCTTGTGACTGCAGCCAAGATATATGATCTGGTGTATATCCCTGAAAATCCGGATTGAGTTTATCATGCCAGTCTAAATCATCACGACCAAGAACTACAGCTAGACCATTTCTATGCGATTTACTTCCACTCATATCTTCTAGAAACAGACGATCACAATCTATATTCAGTCCAACGATCCTCTGATATTCTAGATAACTGAATGATGACAATCTACCGAAGTAATGAAATTCAGTCATTACAGTTGTCCAGCAATTTCTGAAGTTCTGTTTCTCATCAGTTGTGTTGCACAGACCATTCCAATATTCGATTTGAGTTTTTTTACCTATCAACTTCTGATAGCATTCTAGAGCTTTTCCGAATTTATTCTTAACATAACGTCTATCCATATCCCAACCAAGCTGAGCCCAGTTGTCTCTGATATATTTCTGCATAAGATCTGGATCAGATCTGAATGTTGGAAACTTTTCAAAAAGCATCCATGTTGTAACTATATGCTGACTCATACCATTGATGAATGTCATCCACAACATCTGTTCATTATCCAGATTATATTTCTTCTGCAGCCATGGAAACATAAAGTATACGCCACCAGGATGACTTCTATTCTGTAGATGAAACTCATAGAATCGCATGAAGACTTCTCTACGATATTTTGGTAGTCTAAAGTCCATTCCCTTCTTTAGATCTGTAACCTCAGCCACTTTATTTAGATTACACCAATTTCCTATTGGATGCGTTGAGTCTACATTGATCATACAAAATCCAATATAGATTTAACATTATCCATAACAAATCCATTCTCATTTCCAATGATAGGAAAATGTTTTTCTTCTAAGTAAAATGCTCCTGGCTGAGCTAGAAGATAGACCGCATTGCGCGCGCGATATGCTGCTCTGCAAATAGAATATCCATGTGTATTGTAGAGCCACTCCGAATAGCGCATCAGATATTCACTCTGAGTTGTAATCGGTCCACCAATTTCTGTTTCGTATCTAGAACCATGAATTGATATAGGATATGTTACAGATGTATCAGTCCATATAATCGCATTTGGTTTTCGTGATAGGACTTTTTCAAATCCATTTGTCCATTTTTGACCTGCGCGCTTTGTGTGAATAATACTAGACGATGGAAAATCCAACATATCTATATCTGCATATTCACTTCTAGTCATGGATTCTAAAGCATCAGCTTCTTCACAAATAGCTTGTGGAAATGCTTTCTCTAATTGAATCACGCACTGTTTATCACGCTCTCCAATATAATGTGAGTTCACTTCAAACATGCCTCGAATTATGGTGGACATTATTCCAGCACCACCAAAATATTCTCTAACAACTAGCTTGCAATCTATAGGTAGAATCCCACCAAGCAGCCATTCTGTAGCATTACATTTTGCAGCTACAAGATCGGAATGCTGAGAAACATAATGCATGTATGATCGTTCATGCTTTGATGTCTTATCTTCATCAACCAATGGAATATAGAATGGAAGCTTCCATTTTCCACATATGGTAGCTGTAGCATAGATTTTCATAGGAAGTCCAAAACGCTTATATTTTCACTCTTAGATACTTTAGACGCTTCTTCTGGAAATCCATTATTGCTTAGATAGTCGGACCATTCTTTAGTTTCCCACATTCCAGCTGACACTCCATTCCAACCTTCGTGCCATTGATCATGACTGTTATTATCTTTTCTTGCATAAACAAATTTTCTACGAAGATTTTCTTGTTCAACAGAAGAACAATCTAACATAGATGATCTGAAATACATAACAACAGAAATTCTTTCAAATCCTTCATCTGATGAGATCAGAGGAACGTTGCCATGAATCTGATGAGCATCCATAAGCAATAGATCGCCCGGTTTCACATCTACGCAAACTTTATACTCTGGCATGCATAGATACATACCATCAAAGTTCTTTCCATCGCTCAATACTGTGAGATTACTAAATCCTGCGGGAAGATTAATTCGTTCTGTTTCGCATAGATCTCCAGCATCTCTATGACAAGCTGTTCTGAAATCTTTATTGATCGTTATGGTCGTGTAAACTGAATTACCAATACGCCAGCCAGGATCTTTCAGTTTCTTAACAGAGTCATTCTGTCCATTCCATCTGATCGGAAAATTGTCTTTGAATACATCAGATGCTGCTTCGAATAGAGGATATCCTTTTTGGAATAGATCTGCATTTGCGGCACTCCAAGCAGTTTCTCTGCAAAAAGGAATACGCGGATAACGATCAAAATATCCAGCCGTTCCAGAGTAGACAGAATTACCATAAGATGTATCTGATATCAACTTGCGAACTTCAATAGCAGACTTCTTTCTATCTTCTCTAGACAATTCTTTTGTGGAATTCATCCATTCTGTAAAATCAAACTCTGTGGTTTTCTTTACAATCCAAATAGATCCACCTTTAATATTGCCGCCTCCAGTGGCTCCTCGTCCTTCTAATGGATCATTAGATGTCTCACGCAAAATATCAGGTACCTGATCTCCACCTGACGCAGATACTGGTGACCCAGCCAAAAAATAATTGATGATAGCTTTTTCTAGTTTGGTTACCCATCGACGTTTACCATGTCCAGTTTCGGTTGGCATTATCTGAAATTCATCGCGATGAGTTCCAGCAGCAAGACCACGGTTATCAGATTGACTAGCACCCTCCCGCAATCCAATATATGCAGGGTCTGTAATGCTCTTAGGAAATACGTTCTTACGAAACTTCAAAAGACAATTATTTTCGTGAGGACTTTCGCCAGGACCCAATGGCTTATACACGTCACAATCTTCATTAACAATATAATTGTATGCGTCATGATCTAGAAATTTACCTAACAAATGCTCACAGTCAATCTGTTCACTTAATACTATCTGCTTCGTCATAATATAATTCCAATGCTATTGACTGTCTCTATGTATGTTCAATTTTAAAGTTCTGTATGGTATTGTGAAAATATTTTTTGCGCCAATTGGAACTTTTGGGAATAGATCTTCAAGAACGAAAATAAAAACAACATCTTTATTCTTTCTTGCAAACCATTCAAGATAATGAATCCGTCCAGCATTATCTTCAAAATTCGCATGAGTTTCTGCGCCGTAATTTTTAGTCCCAGCAAACAAATTTGTGCAAGAAAGATAGCTGTCATTGATCAGAAAATCAAATCCTAGGCACAGTAAAACATTATGATCTTTTTCTATTGCTCGCTGCATGGCATACATACCAGAATTGTTTCTAGGATATCTGTTTCTGCCTGGATGCATATCTGCTGGTTCGTATTCTTCAGCTTTTGATCTAGGGAATAGTGTAGATTCTTTAGGAAAATTGGAAGAATTTATTTCATCAATGACTCCCTCATCGACTGCTACTAGCCAGTCTGGAGAGAAATCTCTATAAAGAGCATTACATCCGTAAATAGGAGCAACACCCTTTATATCATTTAGATCAAAATTCCTACGGCTTTCACCATTACCAATGATAAAAGCCGGATTATTGCTCATTTCCACTTTGCAGTTAGAGACGGGAATGCAGCTTTTACCGCGTCCATTCTAATCGTGAGTTTTTTATTTTTAATCCGAAGCAACAGTTGTGCATCACGAACATCTAGAGTTTCTAACATCTGAATGAACATCTGTTCGCGTTTAAGTGCGCTAATGCCTCTGCCATCTGGAGAATCTACAAAGTAAATAAATTTCCTGTGATCTGCAATAAGACGACCTTGCGCATCTGATCCATCTGGCATTGGACGAAACGGCGGATCGGACGGTGGAAGAAGGAACTTAACACCAGGATCCATCGCATAGCCAACAACAGCTTTCATTGCAGCTGAGGCATACTTCTTAAGAAGTTTTGTTTGAGATGCGGCATTTTTTTGTTTCTCGATTTCATCAATCATTTCAGCAAGACTTTTTATCATATATGCTCCATGTTATAGTAATTGGTTGCGGGGGTTGGATTCGCACCAACGATCTCTTGGTTATGAGCCAAGCGGAATACTCCTTTCCCACCCCGCGATTTATTTATATCTCAAAAATCCGAAATTGATTCTGTAAGACTTCCAAGACGATTTTGTATGAAATAATTAAATATTTTTGAACGATCATTACATTTCGCAGATTCGAATTCTGATATACATTGTTTTTGTAAATCCTGAGGAATCATATCTAGATCAATCAGCATCTGATTTCGTTTGTATCCACGAAGCATTTCTCCAGAACAAAATTGCTCAGGTTCCATACGAGACCAGTCTGCAATTTTATCACGGCGAATAGGTTTCTGTCGCTTATCTGCTACAAATGTATCATCATCCGAGATGAAATTCGGCACTCCATCTGATCTATCTCCGAGCATGATATGTTCTTTACGAAAGCTCTCAGGATTATTGATCGCGATCATCTTCTTTTGAACTGGCGCATACTGATAGACATTCGAATATTTCTGAAGCTGTGCGAAGTCCTTATCACCAGAAAGAATCAAAATCTTATCAGCATTTCCACCTAAGAATTTACCATGCTCATGACAGATTGCAGCGATGATATCATCAGCTTCACATCGATCGATACGTAGGACTTTGTATGGAAGATAATCACGGATCTCGTCACGAATTTTATTGAGAGATTCGAATAGTGTATTCCAGTCAAGACCTGAAGAATCTCGCGACTTCTTTCGATTTGCTTTGTAATGTGGGAATATACTCCTGCGCCAATAATTCTGAGCATCACAGCATATGACTAGTTCTCCATATTCCTGATAGAATTTTGAACGATAGGATCGTAGAGAGTTAAGAATCATATGGCGAAGCATTTCTTCTTCCACAACGTCATCTTTCGTATATGAAAGATGCATCATCAGATTGGAAATCATCGTCTGATTCAAATCGACAAGTATCATATTAGTCTATCCGACCCGAAGAATTATTGAAAACGCATTCAGACGTCCAGTGCTTTGAATAGGCTTCGTCTTGATTGCATCGAAATATTTTGTGGCACCACGAGAAGTTGCCATAACAATATTCTTGGAAATTTCTAACGGCTTTCTAATCTTCTTCGCTATGGAAGTTTTCTCATTGATGTTCTGCAATGTTGAACCTTTGATAGAGATACCATCAACATCATTTGAGAAATAATGATCTATGCGACGAGTCTTTGCATTGAAGATCCATGCCTCACAAGCACCGATGAGTTTCGTAGGCTCAATGCTGGTGAGTTTGAACTCTGCATCACCTTTCATATACTTCAATCGTTGAATCAGCTGATCTGCACTCTTGACTTTCTTCTTACGCGGTGATTTGCTTTTCTTCAGATGATCTTCCCACAATTTAGAATCATCAATAATCTTTTGATAGAAAGAATACAGCTTCTTAATTTCTTTAGGTTTGTAAATGGAATACGCTTCGTTCAGCTGCTCATCTTCTCCACGAATAACTTCTTTGATCTCTTTAATCTCTCTCAGATAGATCTCAGCGATGCGTTTTGCATATAGCGGTTTTACTGAATTATCTTTCAGAAAAGCATAAGAATCAAACGCATCCTTGAATTTAGATTGAATGAATTCGTCGACCTTATTATCAATTTCTGCTACAGTCTTATGAATCGCTTCTGTAGTTCTCTTTTGAATATCAATCGGCGCAACCTTTTGAACGTCACGACGTGTTTCATTTTTTTCCTTACCAGAGATTATTAACTTCTTGAATTTATCTTCGATATACTGCAATTCTTCAGAACTCAAAACATAGCCAGCAGAATTCATACGGCACAGCCATGCCAACGGACCATAAAATTCTTGGTCGTTGACATGATTAATCATTTCGATTTGTTTAGGCTGTTTCTTAAGATTCTTGATATATGTTTCAACATATGCACGAGCATCTTTTTCTGAACACTGACTGTTATAGAAATTGAAGCAGTGAATCCGTTGTATATTTCGATCATCTTTAAGATTCGATTCAGAATCCCAAATCTTTTCTGTTCCATACAACTGACCTTCCACACCATTAGGAATAATTCTCTTGATAGTAGTCGTTGCAGCGCGTATTTGAGCAGTTTTCAATTCTTTATCCATATGTATATTGTATTACTATTATACGCTCATTCGAAAGAATTGTCAAGGTTTATTTTGGCTCAAAATACCCTTCAAAAGTGATTCCCATTGCGATGCTCGCACATCCCAATTATAGAAATTATCAAAATACAGTTTTTGAAATTTGAGTTTATTCTGATTATTCTCATCCCAGTGATTTCTGATAGCCATCATCAGAACTCTGGCAAACATATTTGCGTGCGCATTATTGTTTTCGATGAATGGATACATTGTTGCGAAATTTGCACAGGTTTCTGGTAATGCTCCGAAATTTGGGCAAACTACAGAACATCCGGCAGACATCGCCTCAATCACTGAAATGCAAGATGTTTCCGGCCAGATATTCGGATATGCATAGATATGAGCGGCTTGCAACGCTTTACGAACTACATCGTTTGGCTGATATCCGTGATAATTTATGTTCGGATGTTTTGTGCAACGTGCGAACAATTCTTTGTATGGTTCGTCACGTGCTGGCCAACCGTAGATGTTGAACGAAGAATACACATCTAGATTCAAATCGACATCTGGCATCGCTTCACACAGCTTTTCGAATACAGGAATCAGAAGTTCCAGACCGCGATGTGGAGTTGTATGATAGATTAGATTGATATGTTTCTTAGTCTTTTCAAATTCTGGAATCGGAACAATAGCATTCTGCATAACAATACCGTCTGCAAAATCTACATTACGACCCATGTTGAAAGTTGCTTGCTGATAGTGTGATACGAAAACAAGTTTAGAAAATTTCTTACGATTTTCTTTCTTAGAGAGATGTTCACTCTCGGGGTCGTCCCAAGTGTCGTGCAGCCAGAGGATATTCTTTTTATCTTTGCTAAGATTTTCTGGACGATATCGAGAGCAGATGAAATTGAATTGATCTAGGAGTTCTGATGATACTCTCTCACGAAGACCAGCCATCATCATCTCAGTTCCACCAGCGGATCCTAGATTAGTATACGTTCCATCTGCTGCAGGTTCGATACTCTCAGCTTCTTCCATAATACCAGTAATATTTAATTTTGTTCCCATATTTCCACACCTTTCACAGATTCAATACGAAACGAACGCCATGCGCTCTTATCTAGATCCCAAACAGCAAGAACTTCGTCATTAGGTTTACGAACCGAAGTCGATTCTTTTTTCTCTTCACTAACTATATATTCATCTTTGAGACTGCATTTCATCGTTCGTGTTTCGCCGTCTTTCTTGGTGAACGTTACTGAAATAATATTACTGCGTGCCAAATCATAGATCTCGTTTCTTGTCATATATCTCACCTGTATAGTTAAATCACCACATATGTTTCTAGGACACCGCAAATCATTTTGAATCTCACCGCAAAAATGACAAATAGATTTATCTTTTTTCATCTATGTCCACAGTGAATTTCTAATCTTAATGAGACGAATCAGCATTTCTTCATCTTCATCGTCATATTGTTTTTCGATTTTATGCATCGTATCGAGAGACTCCCTACACATCTTTTTAAGAGTAGCATTCTCCTCTGAGAAATTAAGTTTTCCACCATTAGCGATTCTACTTGCTTCGCAATATTCACTCCAACCACTCGCATTCATCGCGTCTGGTCGATTACGATAAGTTTCTGTCCACCAAGTATATAGATCTAATATCTCTTTCGCAGAAATCGATTGGCTAGTGGGTTTACCGTATTCTGGGTTATCTGGATTGACACCCATATCCTCCTGCATAGTCAAATTACATTGCCATTCTAGATTCGCAAGACCTGCCGCCCGACTACGCCAAGTGCGCCAACGAAACCAGCCAGTAGCATACCAAGGAGCACCAAATTTCTTTTCTGCTTTCGAGTCCCATACTATATGAAACCATGCTAGCTCTACCTCAACATAATCGACAAGCTCATTGAACAAGCAGGGAAGAAAGCGATGACCAATATCTTTCCACTCTCCTGGCTTGATATCTTTAGGATGAGCAGTTAGACTATGAGTGCGAGTAACCCAACGATTATTGATATAATATTTGATATCATAAAGAAGATTTACTGGCGAGCAAATAATTTTCTGCATTATATCAAGAAAATCATCAGCCAACCAAAAACGAAATGGATGATCAGCTTTAGCTTTTTCGTTCCACTCATCCCACCCTTTGCTACTGGCTGCCTGTGGTTTCGGAGTTCCACGGAGCCAGTCAGCAAATTTGCTGCATGTCCAATAATTCGATCTCATAATGTTTCCCCAGTAAAATAATTGTATACTGCTTCTAGGTGTGGAAGAATTTGTTCGTTGTGCTTCAAATCCTCATCTTCATATTTCTCGCGCGATTTATTTTTTTTCAGTTTCTTGATATCCATCTTCAGATAGTCAATAGACTCGCGCAATTCAGTTTTCATAATTTGATCTATAATTGCTTCATCGATTTCAATTTGCATAATTTATCTCCAGCCAGTTAGTTTCTTCAGGAAGTATTTCGATTTCAAAACCTAGCATTTCAGCGTCTGCACACATACCTAGAATAATATTATGGCCATAAACACTACAGCCATAATTCCCATCGTTGCATTCATAAACCGAACCAGAATAGCCATGAAAAGAATACACATCTTCATAGAGATCCTGATAGAAAGAAACTTTGGCGATACCACTATTCATTCTCCAAGAATCCGAACCATTATAGCCGCCATACCAAGAAGCGAATACCTTATAAATGGGAGATACATCTTTTTGAGTAATTTTAACAACTACCCATTTGTCTGGATTGTAATCACTCATATTCTTTATATTCCTCACAGTTCCATCTATCCAAATTAGTAGTCATGGCAATGATAATAGCCATATCGTTATTCTGATCATCTTCCATTTCAATATCTATCCAATAATTAAATTTTCCATATATTCTTATGGTTTTCACTTCGTCACACTTGTAAATACTGCAATTTGAATTCAGATGCGCGTCTTTCCTGACCAGTATATCCGCGAGGATTACATACAACGCGAGTATCACCAATCATATAATCCCAAGGATCGTGCATATGTCCATGCGTCCATAGAACAATCTGAGGATGATCTAAAATGAACTCGCTCAGATCGCTATAAAATGCACCGTTTACAATAGTGTCGCGAACATATCTTTCATGAACACTGAGCGCAGTTGGCGCATGATGACCAACAACTACGATTTTTCCCTCAGTGTTATCCAATACATGCTTGAGGTATCTCTTAGTTTTATCATGGCGTTCAACAGTATGAATCGGACGCAATTTTGTATAACCAGCATTATCATTTACGATCGCGCTATAATCATACATATATGTGGTCAAACCATGAAGCGTCAGCGGATCACCTTTATTGCAATCAGTCCATAGTGTTCCGCCAGCAAAGGTTATATCTTCAATGACCTTTGTATCACACTCAAGAAAATAAATATTTTCATATCTGGCACATTCAGCACGCAATACATCTATGGTCTCATTCCACTTTCCGTGATAAAATTCATGATTACCAGCAACATATATCACATGCGGAAATTCAAAACTTACTCTGCTCAAGAATTCTCTGAACCGTTTAGCTGCTTCGACTCTATAAGTGATTTGATACATCGACTGATCAAATTCCTCTGGAGTCATTCCCAAAAATTTAGCAGTCCTACGAAGATCTTCGGCAATGAGGATATCTCCGCTCAGGATCAATACGTCTGCGTTCTCAGTGTTCTTGAGAATAATATCTCCGAACTCTAGATGTAAATCCGAGCAAAGTGCGATCTTCATAGTGTTATTATACGCTAGATTTGAGTTAAAGTAAAGGCATATATTTCGAAGTTACTTTTAAAACAAAACCCATCGCAATAATTTCTTCTTCACTGAGTTTCTTTTCTCGGTGAGTCATCTCTTTTGGTGCCCGAGAATATTCAATCCATGTATTGACACCTGTTCTGTAGCAGTTATCACATGATGAATAGAAATTATCTATACTGTCTGGCTCCACATTGTCGAGCAAAAGAGTGCCGTCCTTGGTCTGAAATCCATTAATCTCCGTTGCACAAACCGGACATGTCATAGAAAAATTTACCTCATTAAACATTCCCATCATTTTCTGACGAGTAAATAGTTAATAGCAGCAAATCCAAAGTAAACCAAACCAGTTACAATGTCATCATTCTTGAATGCCTCGAGACCTGCAAAAGAGAAAAGACCAATCAAAAACCAAGCGATTTGCAAATCGTATTTCCGCAACCAAACAAAAATATTATCCATCATTATACTCCTTAAATTGTTCTAGAATACAAACAACCAAACCATGATTCCGACGAAGCTCAATTCAATTACAATCGCAGCTGCAGTTACCAATATTGATGAAAATGCTTTCCCACCGCCGTATAGAACATGAGAAAACGAATCATCGAAGTCATCCCACATTTTTATCAGCGCATTCATCACTATCGCCTCATCTTAGAAATATCAATTGCTGCTTGTTTATTGAATACAGGAACTGCATTAGACTTATGCATCGTAGAAATACCCACAATCGCATCGCCAGTGTATACTTTGTCTGCTGGTCGAACACATGGCTCCCACGTATCTTTGACAGAAGGTATTCTAGGCAAATCACTTCCACGGTATGAAACAGGCTTTCTTTGAACTGATTTTATATTCTTAGAAATTTTCTTTACGTCATGAGATAGAAGAAGCTTCTTCCAGCTTTCTTGATTCTCACGTGATAGCTTCGCTGAAGCTGCATTAGTGAACTTCTGTTTCTTTCGTTTCCTGAAAGAAGTAGTCGTGAAATATACTGGCATCATACCCATAATGAAATCCTATTAATATTGACCCTTCGGAACATATGTATTATATCAGGAACACACCTAATTGTCAAGGTATATGTTTGCATTTTCCCCGAAATTTAAATCCATTACACGTGCATGTCGACTTATCTAGATCTATAATATACTTGTCGCCTTTGCTGCCAATAACAATTTTGATGTTAGCTTTGGTTTCCGGCGCTGTATATTTGAACTGAGCAGCATCAACCTCTACAAATTTGCGATATCTTTTATTTAGCGGAAATTTGCTAGTTGAAAAGATTTGCTCGCCTTTATGCCATTTCCTGTATGCAATTATGTTATCGTGATCGTCGATCAAATATGTATGATTTGGTTGTTTATAACCAACATTCCATTCCGTAATTTCTTTCAATGCTCTCATCTATCCACTCCAAATAGACCTGCTGCTAATTCTAGCTCGCCACGGTCGATATTAAAAAATCTTTCCAATATATCAAATTCTAAATCTACGAAATTTTTGTTGTGATAACCTTTACCCATGGCATGACACATTTCGTGAACAAGAGTCAAATAATCACGCTGACCTGGAGCCAAATGAATTTCATTTTCTATACTATATGACATCCATTTTCCACAGTGAGGAGTTCCTTTACTTTCGAAGAGAATGGGAAAATCTGAATCTTTATATTCTTTCCAGATCCGCTCCATTTTCTTCTGTAAAACCTTGATAGATCTTTGAACGACGACATCCGTCCCGAGAAAATATACATTCTCAAATCGATACAGATTTCTTGTTTGAATTACAATGTTCATATGAATATTATACGCTGGTTTTGGCTAATTGTCAAGGTTTATTTTGGCTAATAAAATCAATAGGTTAGCGTTATAAATAGATGCAGGATTGATAATTTCGTAGATTCTCTCTGAATACATAATAAAAACAAATTATTCGGAAGATAATGACTATGAAAAATTTAATATTTTTTTCGGTTTTATGCGTTTCTCTACAAACATTCGCAAATCCGATAGACGATAATTGTCCACAATTTGTTGTTCGCGGCGCACCAGTAAGCAAATTAACGAATTCACAATATCTTTGCAAAAAGAATTATGCGATTCATTATCGCAATGACACAAGAACAGCAGAGTATGTGGTGGAACACGTAACCAAAGAATCTGTTTCTGGTCCTGCTCATCGAGAAGATGATTTCAGGGCAGATCCAGAAATTCCAAAAGAGCATCAATCTGTTCTTTCAGACTATGCCGGAAATCCATATGATCGCGGGCATCTATCTCCAGCAGGAAACAATACAACATCGGAAGAAATTATGAGTGAAAGTTTCTTTCTGTCAAATATGGTTCCACAAGTTCCAAATCACAATCGCGGGATATGGAAGCAACTAGAAACTTATATCAGAAATTGGGTTCTTGAAGGAAAAGATATCTATGTTGTTACAGGAACTTTGTATGAACAAAATCATTTGACTATAGGTAACAACAAGGTTGGTGTTCCTACAAAGTTGTGGAAAGTTATCATCGATCGCAAAACGGGTAAGGTTATCTCTTTTATATTTCCAAATGAAGCACTACCAGTTCGAGACCTTCCAAAATATGCTACAACAATTAAAGCGATTGAACTAGAAACAAATATAAATTTTATGCCACAACTTCCATCTAATTTACAGAAGATAGAAATCACACAGCCTGTATTGAGTGATTGGAGTGGTTTGTAATGGATTTTTTTAAACTTGTAGCAGAAGTAGGATTTCCAATAGCTGCAGCATGTGCTGGTGGATATTTTGTCTTCTTAACTCTACGGTTTATTCTGCAGGGCGTCACATCCACAGTTAGAGGTCTGACCGGATTAATCGGAGGACTTAACAATCGCGTTAGAACCATGAATTCTGACGTGATTCGTATTGACACTTTAGTTTCTAACGCATTAGGTATTAAACCTGATGTTGATCGTATCGCAAGAGCTGACGGGCAAAGCGATGCTAGGAAGGATTAGAAATGGACATGAACATAGTAGATGCTATCAACAAATACGGATTTCCGATTGTGGCAGCTGGTGGGATGGGATATTTGATATATTTCGTATGGAAATGGGCAACGACAGAAATCAAACCTGTCTTAAAAGAAGCTGAAACTATATTGATAGCTCTAATCGATCGTGTAAGGATGTTAGATAATGATTTGATTAGACTCAATCAAAAGATCAATATTGTATTGATGCTAAGACATATTAAAGATAAAAAATAATTATATTTTCTTCATCGCACGAATCTCGTCGGCAACCGGCGCGGTTGTCGACCACCTCCCTTCCGCCCCTGCGCGGTGGCGGCGTTGTCCACTAAATCATCGAACGGAATATTCTGTTCAATGTTTGCCCTGAACAGTTCAGCGAATTGCGCTGGCCGCATACGCCTGACCGTTTCATAGCGGGTATGGATAACCAGCATTTCATCCGTCAGAACGCGGTACTGCTCCTTCTGCGCGGCGAGTTCGCGTTCAAGACGCGCAATCTTTTGCTCATAAGATTCCCCTGCTGCTTGTGCTGCGCTTGGCGTGCTCATTTCCAGCACTCCTTCATCGCCGCGTCAACCACTTCGCGTATCTTTTTTATAAATCCACGCCCAGTATAATCTCTGTATTCTCCGTAACCACATTGGTTAATCCCGCAGTCAACAGTATCAAGCCAGTCAAGCCGTTCCGTATCCTTCCGCAGCATTGCAATCTCGGCGTGGAGTTTGTCGTAGTCTTCGGCTTTAACCCATTCGCCCAAGCCATGAGCCGGTCGCATCGTGCCGTCAGGGTATAGGTCATAACCCTTGCAGTCCATCAACTCCTTCGACGCATTTCCACTAGCCTTGTCGCGCTGCTCAATTGCGGCGGCGAGTTCGCGTTCAAGTTCTCTAGATAGCTTGGTAATTCTTACGCCAAAACTGTAGATTGATCCTTCTGTAGCAATCGCATCCGTCCTCGGCGTATCACTTACTTTATCCACAGCGCAATCCATTCCCCAAATAATAAACCAATCACACCAATCAACACATAGTACAAGATACAGCAGATTTTAAAGTAAGAACGTTTTCTAGTGGAATTCGCGATTCGTTTCTCCATCAGCTTTTTCTCGTGCGATTCATCCCATATGCTCATTATTGCTCTCCGGTTTTAAGATACCCTGTGACAGAATCGAACTGCCTACTGATCACTACAAATTGATCGTTATGCCATTTAACTAGCAGGGCTTTGATAATTCCCATTTTTGAAACCGACATGTCCACCTTCTTCTACAATGCGTTTGATAACGTCTTCAAAAAGAATCGGAGTAAAATCTACATGCTCGGCTGATACACAATGATATCTAACATCAATTTCGCCATTCTTCTTTACGCGATTTGCGTGTAGATGTCCATGAATGTTAGTTCCGAATCGACCAAGACTTTCATCATGAATAGGAATATGACTCAGAATCATTCCGTTCATAACATGATACGCACGAAGTTCACGAAAGTATTTTCTGTATTCCGTGTCATGAAAGATATCATGGTTGCCTCGAATCAGAACTTTATCGCCATTGAGTCTATCCATAATAGACAAAGACTTTTTATTGATGACGACATCGCCAAGATGATATACTTTATCAGTAGGCTTCACTTTATCATTCCATGCTTTGACCATGAATTCGTCCATTTCTTCAGGCGTATCAAATGGTCTAAGTTTTGTAATTCCATCATTTCGCGTAAACGTACACATTCCTTTATGTCCGAAATGTGTATCTGCGATTAAAAATACTGAAGGCATATCATACTTTCTAAATTGTTATATCTACTGTCTTACCCTTACCATCTAACGATTCTCTGATGATCTTTAGATCTTTTACGTGCTGTTCCATTTCTACAGCAGTTTCCTGATCTACTCGAATCGACTTTGTCATTTGAGCTAATCTATATTCGGCAATCATACGCTCGACCGATGGATTTGAGATTTCGACTATTCTATTCATTGTTTTTCTTTCTGAATATATTGTTCAATCAATTCACACAAAAAGAAATAACCAGAAACTAAAATCCATCCAATTGCTCCAAGCACTCCAATTTCTTGTGAATTGTTCGAACATATAAATGCGAAACATCCAGCCATTGCAGAGAAAATCAAATTAAACATTATACACCTTTTCCAAAAGTAGAAGTTCGACTCCGGCTTCCTCGAATAATTCTTTCGCTAGTTTAAAACTATCCACCCAACGATTTTTCGATTCTTCTATTTCATACGATATAACTCTAGAAATTCCACTCTGAATGATCAGAGAAGCGCATCGACTGCATGGCTGAAATGGAGTTGTGTATAGCGTCATACCATTCATACGTTGATGAGCAAAAAGAATAGCATTGGCTTCAGCATGGATTATCATTTCATATTTATTATCGCGATTAGTCAAGCGATCATACGAATCCATAACTCCAACAGGAAATCCATTATATCCGGTGGATACGATTCTGCGTTGCGAGTCTACAATCACGGCACCCACTTTCGTAGATGGATCTTTACTCCATTTGGAAATATGCTCTGTAAGATCCAAAAATCTTGTATCCCAGTCTCTCAGATCTATACTTGCTTTAACTGTGTTATTCATTTTGTAATTTCCTCATTTGGAAATTGTTCTGTTGCCCTAAACACATACTCCGACTTTGGTGTGTAGGGAAATACAATAGGCTCTTGAGAATCGGCACTTGTGAAATATGACTTAGACATTTCACCATCTTCACTCTTATACCATTCCCAAAACACTTTGCCATCAAGATAATATGGTTGTCCATCATGTCGATTTGCGTCTTTAAATACAGCACCGCATCGTTTGTTCTGATACATTTTTCCATTGTCGCCATCAGACACTTCACTCCATTCCCAGTCCTCACCAGTCAATGGAACAATCGGATCAAACTTTGCTAATTTAGAGAACAATTCGATAGTGTATGGCGCAGTGGTGCCAGAATGTCCTTCATCGGCAAAAACATCTAATAGAGCAAGAACATGATTACATATCATTTCTTGCATCTCATCAAGGTATTTACCATTCTGATCCATCCATCCTGCAGCACGGAATTCGTTTATTGCGTGTGTTTTATAATTACTCATTCGTCATATCCTAATGTTGAGGGGTTGTGATCCAATCTGTCGCCGCGATCGTCTGAATAAAAAGTCGCATCTTTATCCACTATCTCTACGCATAAATCGCTGTGAGCTAAATCGTAATCAATAAAATCTTTTTCTGTATAGACTCTAAATCGATACTTTCCGTCTACACATAAAATTATGTATCCTTTTGTTCCAAATGCAGGCGTCTTCATTAAATCATCTTCATCAGTGATATTAAAAAATATTTGATTAAACCATAAAACATTATAGGCATAATGCCAAACCACATTATAATGAAAGCGATATACACTGGTATCATAATGATGTAAACTACATTCACTTATATTTTCTCTCCTGTTTTGAACCCACGAAAACATTTGAAACGCGGAAATCTTAGGCTATAAGTCTTATCCTGATTTTGCGTTATGGCATCAGCACGAACCTCAACAATTTGACCATCTACTTTACATGACCAAAATTCGTCTCGCTGAAGATCAGTAAATCCGGAGCCAACATTGACTTGGATTAGTTTTCCATCATCAACACCTTCACAGATCAGTGCACCCATTTTACCTAGATTCTTTCCAGTTCCTTCTTCTGTAGAGATTACGGTCAAACTCACTTCTATGTATGGTTTAAGTTTCAACCACGCAACACTTCGTTTGCACTCATAAATCGCTTCTGGATCCTTGATCATAAGACCTTCGTATCCGTTTTCGATCGCAGAAAAATTATACATCTTGAACAATTTCTGCCCTTCTTTTGTATCTAGATCTAGAAGTGCATGATTCAAAACAGTAACATTAGGCAGTTTAGATATATTGTTCTCATACCAATCTGTCAGATATTCAGTTCTTTCTTTCTGAATGACATTGTGTTCACCCTTTTTAAAATCAATCAGAGGAAGAATATCAAACAGATTCAATATAGCATCGCCAGCATTGACATTGCTCTTGCGATTCACTTGCGTCATCAAATCCTGAAAACTGCTAGACATTACTTCACCATCTAGCACCATCGGCTGAGTAAAGGTAGAAGCGATAGCACTGATTTGATCTTTGATCTTTTGGAAATTGAGTAACTCTTTTCCATTCCTAGAATATTGATCAACACGACCATCAGGATTAACAATCGTGATAACGCGAACTCCATCAAGTTTGTTTTCAATCATTTTCTTGCCAGAAACTTTGGATTCGTGCTTTGCAGAATCATGAGCCAACTGACACGAGAATGTCGGAATCGAAAAGAGAGGAGGAACAACGTTGTTCACAGTTTTCTCAGAAACACCGCAACGAAGATCTTTAATCAGAATTCTACGATACCAATTATTCCATTGGTCTTTCGTAGAATCATTCATCATTTGTTCAATCGAATCTCTGGCGAGATTACCTGTGAGCTCACGATTGATAAGACGCTGGCATATACAATCAAAATCAGACCAAGACACACCATTGCCATTTTCATTAGTTTTCTCCGGAACTTTCTTTACGCCAAAGGTGGTGAATGAATCGAGAGCATAACCTATGCCATCAAAAAATTCAATGTTATTTTCTTTAACTGCTTCAGCGATGACCGATTCTTTAAACAGACGCGAATTGTCAGACTCAAGACGAGTAATTATTTCCCACGGTTTCATTAATATGTTACTCCAAATTGTTCATTATATTGTGACATAAATGCTATTGCAAAATTTTCTACTTCGTCGACTTTAACTGTCTTATCCTTAGCAAGGCCATTCCACCAATAGTAAGCGGATCGAATACCCCACTCACCATTAGCGTCTACGATCTGTTTGATATCTTCTAGTTCGTCTTCAGTGAATACATACGCCATATTATCTCCATTCAGAGTATTATTATACGCTCATGTTGGCTAAATGGCAAGGCATTTCTTTAATAAGAATGTCTCTCAATATCATCTTCAATACATTTTTCACCATACTGTATTTCAATTATTTTACATGGCGTATCAAATGGATTTGTTAATTGATGCCATTCACCCCGATTGATATGAATAGACTGATGCATAAACAATGTGGTGTTAATTGGATCCACAGAAGTTATGCTTGTATTAATCACTGCACATCCTTCAGTGACATGCCAATGTTCTGATCTAAAATTATGTCGTTGCATTGATAAACTGCAACCAGGATTTACAACAAGTTCTTTCACCTTAGTTCCATCGACATCATGCAATACACGATAATATCCCCACGGACGAATGGTTTCCATTATGCGACTCTTATGCTTTTTAGTCTATCTGCAGCATAGCTGGCAGCAAAAGCATTGGGTTTTACAAGAGGAATGACATTACACATTCCTTTTATGTAACCAACTGCTTGATTGATAACGCAGCTGCTGCCATATTCCATATCCGGATTAATATCTAGATGCACTTCTACATCGCGACCTTCTAATACTTCGCCGAGTTTCAGATAAAGTTCTGCCACTTTATAAACTTCCTGCATCAATCTGAGCGATGGCTTGCTAGCCTTAGCATCATAGTCTTTTTCAGTGTGAACTTCACCGAAGATTTTGCAACCATGACATCCGTCGATATGCACAACAATTGCTAAGATATAATCTGCATACCATTGACCATTCGCTTTATACTTTTCAGAATCACAACCTAGATAAATTTTGGTCGATGGAGTTTGCGCTTCTATAAATGTTTTAACCTCTTGCAAATTTAATTTCTTCATACAAACTCCTTTCATTAAAATATTGGCCGATCCTGAGAGACTCGAACTCCCAACCTCCAGTTTCGAAGACTGGCACTCTATCCAATTGAGTTAAGGACCGATATTTATTGGGGTGAAGTGGGGAATCGAACCCTCTCTAACTGTTTCACAGACAGTTATGCAACCATTACATTAACAACACCATTGTTCTTTGGTAGATGGACTCAGAATCGAACTGAGTTCTCATGCTCTTCAGGCACGCGCTGAATCACCAGACTAGCTCTCCATCTAAAACTGGCATCCCTAGCAAGATTCGAACTTGCGACCGCTTCGTTAGGACCGAAGAACTCTGTCCGCTGAGTTATAGAGATATTGGCCCCGGCGGAGAGAATCGAACTCCCATAAGCAGATTTGGAGGCTGCCGTAATGCCATTATACTACACCGAGAAATTTGGTACCATCTAGTGGGATCGAACCACTGACCAATGCGTTATCAACACACTGCTACTACCGCTGAGCTAAGATGGTAAATACTGGTGCGCCCAGACAGATTCGAACTGCCGACCTAACGGGTAGAAACCGTTGGCTCTAATCCACTGAGCTATGGGCGCAAAAATTTGGTAGTAATGGTTGGACTCAAACCAACGATCTTTTCCGTATGAAGGAACTGCATTAGTCACTATGCTACATTACCATAAGAAACTGCACTGGCAGGTGGGGTATCCAGCTAGAGGAGATGTCTAAAATCCCCAAATCATCGCTTGCCCATCCTCCTTTTCTCCGCTGCAGCGGAGGTATGAACATATTCCCTCGAGAGTCTATGAACATTGTCTTTCCTTACCAATGCAGTTACTTATGGTGCCCCAGAGGAGACTCGAACTCCTAAAATTCGGCTTCTAAGACCGACACGTATGCCAATTCCGTCACCGGGGCAAAACTTTTTGGTACCTCGTTGGAGAGTTGAACTCCCGAATCCACCGTGTAAGGATGGCGTTTTACCGTTAAACTACCGAGGCATTAAATCTGGTGGAGATGGACGGGATCGAACCGACGACATTATGCTTGCAAAGCATACGCTCTCCCAACTGAGCTACACCCCCAAATACTGAATCACTATGGTGCAAGTGGCGGGAATCGAACCCGCATGCCCTTGCGAGCGAGAGATTTTAAGTCTCTTATGTATACCTGTTCCATCACACTTGCAATTCTGGTCGGTGTGGAGAGTTTCGAACTCCCGACCTCATGGTCCCAAACCACGCACTCTACCAGCTGAGCTACACACCGTTTTGATACTGGCTCCTCGACGTGGGATCGAACCACGGACCAATTGATTAACAGTCAACTGCTCTACCGCTGAGCTATCGAGGAATAAATCTGGTGGAAGTAACTGGAGTCGAACCAGTAATGTTTACCCTGAGGGACGAGATTTACAGTCTCGGGATGCACACGCCATAGCATCAATACTTCCATTTCTTTGGTGCCCCGTGGGTGAATCGAACACCCGAATTCGGATTACAAAACCGACGTTTTACCACTAGAACTAACAGGGCAAGTTTGGAAGTGAGGGTCGGATTCGAACCGACGATTTTAGAGTTTTGCAGGCTCTTGCATTTGACCACTCTGCCACCTCACCAAATTTGGTACTCCCCGAAGGTTTTGAACCTTCCCGTTCCAGCCTATCTGACCAGTCTCCACGCTTTATAAGGGCATGCCGCACGCCGAGTGCTGGGGAGCAAAACTTTTAATTCTGGCGGAGATTATTGGATTCGAACCAATGGATCAAGTTTCCTCGATCGACGGATTAGCAATCCGCTGCCTTAAACCATGCTCAGCCAAATCTCCGTAATTCTTGGCGACCCGTAGGGGTTTCGATCCCCTTACCTCATGCGTGACAGGCATGTGCTCTTCCGATTGAGCTAACGAGTCAAAAATTGGCGGAGAGCAGAGGAGTCGAACCCCATCCGATTTCTCAGAACCCAGTTTTCAAGGCTGGTCGCAGGACCAACCCCGCTGCATTACTCTCCTTTTTCTACTATATGGAAACACACTCTGTCGTCGTTTTTGCCAGGCTGGTAACGACCAAGACCTTAAAGAATGTGTTTTCATATGGTGGGAGTGGTAGGAATCGAACCTAACTCTTAGCGGATTAAAAGTCCGTTGTGCAAGCCTTTACACCACACTCCCTATGTCTTGCGTGTTTTGGATTTTCGCTTCATACAATTTCCTTTCTGTTAAATAAAATTTTCTGGCAGGGGATACAAGAATCGAACTTGTGATAGCGGAATCAAAATCCGCGGTTATACCATTTAACTAATCCCCAACAACAAATGGAGCGGAATATCAGAATCGAACTGATGACTGGAGTTTGGAAAACTCTAATTATACCATTTAACTAATCCCGCGTAATATGGTCACACGCAATTCGGAATCGAACCGAAATCTTTTTCTCTACGGACTCATGACTTTCCGCTTTGAGATATTGCATGTCCGAACGCTTACTGGCCAGTATCACGTTACTCTCATGCTGTTGCATGTTACCATATTGAAACGCACTACCAATATCTTGTCAATGGATACTGTTTTCCTTATCAGGGTGTCTATATAAACACTCTGACCCATCGGAGGAACGCCGAAATAGACAATAATGCGCTTCAATATGGCGTCCTGTAGGGGATTCGAACCCCTCTTGCCACCGTGAAAGGGTGGTGACCTCACCAGAAGTCAAACAGGACACTATTTTCCAAATTTTTAAAGAGCAGTTACTGCTTGTGCTACCATTTAATATACAACTATTATAAGTCATATCAGATTAAATGTCAAGGCGTATTTTGGTCATTTAAAATCATCAATGAAAACAAGGGGTTAGCAACAGATCCCTTGTTTTCAAATAAGTCATTATAAATTAGAATGATTTCGCTACAGAAAAGACAAATGCGTTTTTGTAGAGTTTTTCTCCAGAAACTGTATCAGCTAATTTTGTGGCAGCTGTCATTCCACGATTTGTGTAATAGTGCGCGCCTACATCTACACCAACAATATTGTAAGTTGCGCCAAGTTTGATATCAGTAAAATTGCTATCTTTATGATTTGCAATAAAAGCGTGACCAAAATGAACATTACCCGTTAGTTTTTCTATGATAGGCATATTCAGATCAGCTTGAACATATTTCGTTCCTTTGCTATTAGCAACGGCGAAGTAATCACCAAGAGACTGACTATACTTGAAACTTACCGGACCTGTCGAAACTCCAGCATAGACTTCATGTGTATTGCTATTGCTGTTGAAAGCATTGCCAGAACGCGAAAAGTAATAATTATACGATCCTACGTCGACGGTTACGCCCTTAAAAAGTTCTTTCTTAAAGCCACCATAAACGTCATTTTCTAGACCGATGCTGTCGGTATAAACAAGACTACTGACGCTGCTATTCCAGTTGCCAACATAGAATCCACTCTTATGAGAATAATCAATTCCGCCTTGTAGAGCTTGTGAATTTTGTGTTTGACTGATGCCACGGAAACGATAGTCGGAAGTCACTCCAACATTACCAGTTACTTGCGCTTGTGCAATACCGCTTACAAACAATAGTGCAAAAATAATTTTCTTCATATTTTCTCCAATACTTTTAATTTAAAAAGGAACTTCATTCGAACACGTATTATACCCTATTTATAATGAATTGTCAAGATTTATTATGGCAGTTTCGTGAAATCATCTCCGTTCTTTGAGTCGTAACAATATTTCCACCAGTTATTGTAGAAATCACATACTTCTTCATAGTTGAAAACGCTATGGCTTGCTAATTTTATAGTTTTTGCGAGATCTGTATTGCTATTCACTTTATATGTAACGCAGTCATATTCTGATCTTCCGAATGTTACAACTGGAACTTTATGCAAAAGAGATTCGAATCCGACGCCAGAGTTTACTGTCACTGTGCAGCGAGCAGTCTGAATCAATTGATGGATGGATACATCATCATACCAAGTAACATGCAGATATTTTTTGGCGATTTCTTTTAATGATTGCATACTACCAGGATTGACAGGATGACCTTTTACAACTAAATTCATTCCTATTTCTTGAGTCGCTATACAAGTTCTTTCTAATGCTTCTTCCACAGTGACGTCGGAATGAAACTTAATTGTTTCGTCGTGTGGAATCTGACAGGGGAAAAATGCGTAGTAATCAGGTAGATTTATCTTTTCTCTGCTCTGATAAATTGGCTGTTCAAATTTACTCTGATTGTCGTTCATGCGACTTTGAAGCATGTTAAATATGTCGGCTCCGTTATATGCGTCTTGAGCAGTGCCGATATATCTGCGGTCGAACGGATATTTAGATGATCCAGCACCCCATCCTTTTCGATCTACTGAAAACATCCACGGAAATGCAGTTTGCATATAGTAATACACTTCGCAGTTTTCTACAGGAAAGCTGTGCGCTTCTTTATGCGGAACGAATACAATATCAGGCTTGAGTTCATTAACAAGTTCTGGAGTGAACTGCCAGAGCGGCAGTTCTAGAACTTTAAATGAAACATCAGTTCTGTTGGAATATTCAGATATGACTCGTTCTATAAAATTCCTCCAGTGCTTTCTGATTGGTGCGATTGAGCCGATTTCAGAAGGAACCGGACCCTTCTTAAACATGCAATCTAATCTGGGCGATAGCAGTAAAACTTTTTTCATAACCAATATTCCTCAGAGAGTTTAGGAAATGCATCATAATAGTGTTTCTTCATACCAAGATACTTCGGATTGCTGTATTTTCTATCTCCCTTTCCAGTCCAGATCGTAGTTCCGTCAATAAATTCCCAATCCATAAAATCTGTTCCGAACGCAGTGCATGTGTATTTAGTTTTGAAATGTTGATACGAAACATTCAATGCGTTCTGATCTAAAAACCATCTCCATTCGTTATCTAGAATAATCTGAGCAGCGCCTTCTAAAAATTCTTTTGCAGTTTCTTTAACAAAGACTGCGCCTGCAGCTACTCTAGATCCTTCTTTCTCCCAGTCATTAACGCCTGGAAGTGGCTCTCGAAGAAATATTCCAAGATCTGTTTCCAGAGGATTTATATGTTTCATTATCAAACAGTCAATATCTGTAATCAACATTGGCTGAGTGATTATTGAAGAAGCAAAAATGAATCTATTACACGCATAATATGTTCGTTTCTGTTCATCAGAGATCGTTGGTAGATCTGTATCCTCTGAAGATATAGTCATTTCACCAGACGGGAACATAAGTTTATATCCCATCTTAAGAGTTTGCATATATGTCCAGTCATTCACACTTGCATTGATTACATGAAGATGAACGTTATTTTCAGCTTTAGCACAAGAAGAAATATATGCTTGAGCATGTGCATCTAGATACTTAGGATCACACGAAGTGAATAGACAAAATTTTCTAGGACGCTCGCCAATTACATTCCAGTTTATCATCATTTGCCTATAAAATCATATGTTACACTATTGTTGACTACATTAGGTTTGTGTCCTTCTTCTAAGAGCTTATCACGATAATCAAACCAAAGTTTAACTAACTCTGGACGAGGATGATCAGCACTTTCTCCAGTATACCAAGTGGGACGCCATGGCTGAGTGCTCATTCTAGAATAATGAAGTTGCCACATATCTTCTATTTTTAGATCGTCTCCGTCTAGACAATTCCATCTTGGATCAATACTCTTTATAACTTCACTTCCGCTGAATGCACGAATATATCTGGAATGTGATTCTGGAATAACTTTCATTCTTTCTATCGACGCAATCTCTCCTTTCATCGAAGCACAGTCGATAACCATAACACAGAATTCGTGTCCACCAAATCTTGGACCAAGACGAGCACCAACCCAGTTATCTCCAAGATCAATATTCCATAGCTCATTCAGATCTCTGAAATTAATCATGTCTACGTCTGTGTAAATTGCACGACCCTCAAAATTACAAACTTCAGGTATCGCCCAACGATAGCCACTGAATGGTGTTGGCCATAGAGAAGTATCCCAACCACCCCACACACTAGACTTATCATTTGTTTGACGCATCCATGTGATATCTATGGGAACAGAACTGTTCTTTCTTAGTGAATGTTCATATACCATTTCTGCATCTGTATCCTCACCATTAGCAGATGTTCCGATGAACAGTCTAATTGTCATAATGAAATCTCCGATAGAACATTCCATGCATTTGCAAGAATGGTTTTTTCATAGAGGATGCCTCAATGATTTTTGTTGTCATTTCTGCATCATAATAGAATCCACTAGCATTAAATGCACCTTCCCAATAATCTAGATTTCTGCAGTTCACGTGATGATGTCCAGTATAACCAGGAGGTGCAGCAGTAACCATCAAAAGTTTGCATCGTTGAAATGCGTGCATGATCACTGGAACATATTTAGATTCTACATGTTCTAGAAATTCTACAGACCAGCCGAGATCAAATTCAATATCGTTATTTTCCCAATTTAAAAACGGTCCAGTCGTGAAGTCGTGAATATGAACATTCCGTCTCCGAGGGAGAGTATAGTCTCCATCTAGACCAACAGAATGAATTCCTCGATTGTGAGCTAGATCTAGCATTCCGCCAGGACCGCATCCAATATCTAGCATTGTTGCGATATCAAAATTTTCAATTAGAAAATCTAGAGCGCCTTCGTCTACATGGGTTTTATTTAGATGACCTCCAAGATGTTCTGGAAGTTCGTCATCTGATGATGCAGAATCAATTATATTAATTTTCATTGTAACTCCATTATAAATATCAAATTATTATACATTATTATATATATGAGAAAAAAGAAAGAAAAGAAAATCTTTAAGGTCTATGTGACGCACTGGCCAGATGGAAAATTCTATATCGGATTCTCTTCGAAGAGTGGAACCCAGTATGAGAAGTATTTTGGATCATCAAAGCTCATCTTAGACGAAATAAAAACAAATCCTAAATCACACGGCTTCAGAAAAGAAACAATCGCTGAATTCGAAAAGAGATCTCACGCTAGAGCAACTGAACATATACTTCAATGGAATAACAGACTTAATCCACTGATGAAAAATGATATGTGGAATGTTCGATTGCGTCTTAGCTATTTGAGAGATCTTTCTATTCCTAACTGGGTCGCGCCCACACATCAGACCATTCTCCTGTAAGAGCTCCCTTGGCGTAGTCCGTAGCACGATTTTCGAAGAAATTAGTATGCGTCGGAGCATTGATCATTTCTTCTACCCATGGCAATGGATTCTTCTTTACCTTAAATATTCCTCGCATACCCATAGAAATTAATCTACGATCTGCGATATATTTAATGTATTCTTTCACTTCATCTGCAGTAAGACCAATGATACCACCTGTCGAGAATGAAAGATCGATAAATTTATTTTCTAGTTCTACCATCTTTTCAGCGATCGCATAAATCTTAGACTTCAGATCATCATTCCAGATTTCTTTATTTTCTTCAATATACGTCCGAAACAATTTAATCATAGACTCTGCATGCATGGTTTCATCGACGATAGACCAAGTAATTATTTGACCCATGCCTTTCATTTTACCATGACGAGTAAAATTAAGAAGCATAATAAAAGAGCTAAAGAGTTGCATACCTTCCGTGAACGCCGAGAACGCAGCAATGTTAGTAGCGACTGACTCAAGAGTTCCATTCTTTCCTGAGAGTTCGAGGAAATATTCATGCTTTTCTCGCATTTCTTTGTATTCAAGAAAGTCAGCATATGTAGAATCTGGCATTCCTAATGTTTCGATTAGATGAGAATATGCAGCTACATGCAATGCTTCTCTTGCTGCAAATCCAAGTAGCATCATACGGATTTCTGGCTGCTTAAAATACGGCAAATAATTCTCAACATATCCACCAGCGACATCTAGATCCCCTTGCGTGAAAAATCTAAAGATCTGAGTTAAGAATTGTTTTTCTTCTTTAGTGAGATTTTTCTTCCAGTCCTTAACATCCTCTCCCATCGGAACTTCTGAATGTAGCCAATGAGATTGCTCATGTTTAAGCCATACATCATACGCCCAGCTGTATGAGAAAGGTTTGAAGTGATCCCGCGAATCCGTTAATTTAGTTTTTACTTTTCCTGCGCTCATACTTTGCTGCTCCCAATATTGTTACATCGTTTTCCGTTTCAATCCAAACTCTTGCACCACAAGAGAGAGGATTGTCTTTGCTATATACAACTCTCGACGGACCGTTGATGATTACTTCATGACCATAAGTATTTTTTGATCCTTGCTTGACTGTTATTATCGGATCATTAGCATCGTATTTCTTATTTGATCGTATAACATTTTGATTCACATGAATATATGTTTTCATTCAAATGCTTCTGGTGAATATTTATAAAGTAGTTCGTAGACGTCTGGTAATGTTTTCTTCCAGTCATGATTTCGTAGTTTATCTAATTTGTCCATATTAATGACAAAGGTTTGAATTAATATCGGATCATGCAGATCCATAAACTTATGCAAGAAATTAATTTGAGTTTGATAAATATGTTTTGTTAGATCTTTAGATGCTGAATTTTTCATAGAAGTTAGTTCGCGAATCATTTGAAGTTTGGAACCAGGTGACATATATTTCAAACTCAGCCATTTCGGCCCTTCTAGATATCTAAAAAAAGTATCACAGTTTAGTTCTTCTGCTAGAGGAATTATTCTAGAAGTTACATAAGGTGATGCTATTCCAATGCAACTTGTAATTGTCATATTGATATTGATGTTATGTTTTTTCTCTTTCATAGATAAAATGTTTTTGATATTATCTAATACAACATCATATTTTCCAGGATCTCTAATTAACTCGAATCGTTCTTCTATATCATCGACGCTGGCTGCAATAGAAATACCTTTAAACTTTTCAAATTTCTGTATGATATTATCGTTAATAACCGACATATTGCTGTCATATTGTAGAGTTATATCTTTTGAAACTCCTGCTTCTATAAGTCGATCCAAACATTTACCCATTGCCGGAATCAAAAATGGTTCTCCGCCAGTGAAATACATAGAACTCAAAGTCGGAATCACTGAATCGAACTTCTTCCACCACTGATCCGTTTCCCACCATGGAAATGATTTTGCGTCTAGCTTTCCTCTCTCATTTAATGGTATTTCATAAATACTATTTCCTTTATCGAATTCTCTAGTTCCATATAGTTTAACATGATCATCTGCCCACAAATGACTGTGTTTTGGACTACACATAATACACTTAAAGTTGCAAAAATTTCCAAAACGAAGACTTAACATTTTAATTTTTGAGAGATATGTCAACGATCCATCTTGATTTGTATAATCGTGTGCTTGATCAGCTTTTACATAATAATCTCTTGATAGATTCACAAGACGCTTTGTCGAATCGTGCGTACCGCCAGCAATTCTATGCGCAGCTTCTTCCTGATAACAGGTCTTACATCTTTCAGGTTTTATATTATCCTTCAATAGAAGTCTGTGAGCATTGTGTGTGGGACTATTGATCGCTTCGTAAATAGAATGTGTCATGATATTCATCTTAACGCCATCTTGAGTCATCGCCACGCCAAAATTTTCATCAGAGTTAGCTAGACAACATATTTTGAAATCACCTTGCTCGTCGATTTCGATCGCATTATATAGTTCCGGACAAAAACTTTCTGTATTAAATGCCATATTATCCTTCGCAAGCCAAACAGGAATCACCTTCGACAAGTTGTTTCAGATCAATCTCATCGATCACTTGTCGTTCAATTTTCTTAGCAACTTTATCAGCCTTACCAATTTTCTCAGAACGGCAATAATACAGCGTCTTTAATTTTTGCTTCCATGCTTGAAAATGAACTGCATGAATATACTTTATGTTGGAGTTTGGCCGAAAAAATAGGTTAAGGGATTGCGACTGATCAATGTAACTCTGTCTGTCAGCTGCATGTTCCACAATCCATCTTTGGTCGATCTCCATACTTGTTTTGAAAACATCCCTCTGCCAGTCGTCGAGAATGTCAAGGTGTTGGACCGAACCGTCATTTGCGATGATGGATGACCAGATTTCGTTGTAGTCCATCTTTTTATCGGCATCACATTTATCCTTTATAATTTTATCTAGATATTTGTTTTTATTCAGAGAAGCGCCAGACATCGTATCCTGACGATACGCATTGGCTCTGAATGGCTCAATTGATGGAGATGTATTTCCCATAATAATTGAACTTGATGCATTTGGTGCAATTGACATTAGATGAGATAGTCTAAGACCTGTTCCTTCTGCGTCTGGAGCAGATCCTCTCTCTGTTCCTAATTCTAAGTTAGCTATATCTAATCCTTTTCGAATGTGTTTGAACATTTTCAAATTACTACTCTTTGCTGATGCGCTCTCAAATGGAACATTGTTTTTCTGAAGATACGCATGGAATCCAAGAGCACCAATTCCTATTGAACGTTCTCGCTGCGCTGAATACTTTGCGCGTTTAATTTCTTTAGGCGCATTATCAATGAAGCACTGAAGAACATTATCCAACATCTCAGCAACATCTCTCAGAAATTGTTTATTACTTTTCCATTCGTCAAAATATTCTAGATTCAATGATGAAAGACAACAAATCGCAGTTCTCTTTTCATTCGTCGGAAGAATGATTTCTGAGCATAGATTCGATTGATGAACACGAAGTCCTCTGTCACTAAGCCACTTCGGAAGTTTACGATTAGACTCATCAATGAAATGAATGTATGGCTCTCCAGTTAGCATTCTCATTTCCAATATGCTTTGCCAAAGAGCTTTCGCTGATACTGTATCACGAATTTCTTTTGAGTGAGGATCGACTAAATCCCACTTATCATCGAACTCCGGATTAATCATACAGTTCTCAATGATCTGCATAAAGTCGTCTGTGATATTAATTCCATGATGCATGTTCTGACAACGAATGTTCAGATCGCCAGTAGGCTTGCGCATATCAAGAAAAGAAATAATATCGGGATGATTAATATTAAGATAAGCAGCATAAGACCCACGGCGAGTGCGACCTTGGCGATATGCCAAAGAACTAGCGTCGTAAATTTTAAGATGAGCCATAACACCAGTAGACTTATCGCCAGCACTGCGAATACCAAAACCGATTCCAACACCACCCCCCATCATAGAAAGCCAATTTGTTTCTGATAGATTCTCTACTAAACCTTCCGCAGTATCTTCAATATAATTAAGATAGCATGAAACAGGAAGCCCACGACCAGTATGATCGTAAGAAAGAACGGGAGTAGAATAAGATAACCAATGCTTACTAGAATAATCATAAAGACGTTGAGCATGATCCGGATTGCTTCCGAAAATTTTGGATACATATGCAAACCTTTCTTGAGGAGATTCCTCACCCTTCTTCATGTATGATTCTTTTAATCTCTTGATACCTAGCTCATCGAATAAATTGTCACGCGAATAGTCTATCTTAATCTCCGACATACTTTAACTCCAATATTGTTGTTATTGATTTACAAATTCAGTGATCATCGGAAAAATTGGTCCTAAGGCGTTTGCACATTCCAAAGCAATTTGTCTATGTTCTTTTTGAGTTTCAGGACCACTTCGTAGTTGTATATAGTGAATCCAAGAACGTATAGATCCGGTCATATACAATTTCGATTCGATCAGTCCTTCTGGCAAAACAGCGCGAGCCTGTTCCTTGGCAATTCCTTTGTCTATAGCCCAACGATATGTTTTAATCGCTGCGTCCATAATATAACTCTGTTGTGTTTCCCAATTCAAATTTAGAGCAATATCATTAGTCTCAATACTATTCTGTCTGTTCTTAGAATCTTGTAATCGTGCTTCACGTGTCACGAAATTCAAATCTTTTGTTGGATCTGCATAACGCTGACTGAATTCTTGAAAGCTGAAAGAGCGATGACGAAGAATCTGACGTGCAATATCACGAGTCGTTGTGATTTCTAAACAAGCAGTGACCATCTCAAATGGAGACCAATGATTATTCTTAATCAGATATCGAATAAGTTTTTCATTCGTTTCAGTATTGTTTTGATTACTTGGATTTGAAACACGAGCACAAAATGCTATGATATCTAACAACGAACTTCCGCTGCAGCGACATCCTTCTGGTTGTTGTGAATAGGATATAAGTGATACTGTCATATTTTTTTCCAATTTCGTAAAGCTAATTTTAGAGATAAGTCTTTGTGGGAGTTTCTATTTAGAACGTCTTCTACGTCTTTTGAATTCATGCCAGAAATAATTGCCTCATTGATGTCTTTGAAGTTCCAAGTGTTAGGCCAAATAACCATCCTATATCCAAAAGAAATCATTTTTTCCATACGCTGTATGACTTCTTTATTTCTAGGCTGATTGTCGAAAACTAAGACTGCATTTTCTTTTGGTATCATGTTTGTTGCTTTGATGAAATCCGTTCCGCCGGGCGCGATAGAGTTTTCGACGAACATACTATCGAATGGACCTTCTATCACGAATACTGTTTTATTCAGATCAACATTTTGAATTCCATAAACAAGAGGATCATTTGTTTTTCTAACAGTGAGATATCGTAATGAAGAATTACCCATAGATCTACAACTTAGACCTACAAGTTCATTTTCTTTATTATAATATGGTATTGCAATTCTTTCTTCTTTAGAAAGTTTTCCTTCATACATCGGACTGAATCTTTCTAGCTCTTTCATAGAAGGAACATAATACAATTCAGAATAAAATTTTACTGGAATTTTTCTAGATTCTAAATAAGAAAGAGCACGATGTGAGGACAATTCTGAAATAGGAATAAGTCCATACTCACTCAAATCGACTCTAGGAATAACAATATTCTTAATGACATCATTTCGAATTATTGTGTAATCATTACTTTGTTTACTCTTGAACTTTTCTAAGCGATACGCACGCTGTAGACTAGGATCTAAATGTTCAATTAGTTTATCTAATGAGACTGCAACATTACAGTTGTGGCACTTAAAAAGAAAACTGCCCTTATACTCTAGAAGATATCCCCGAGAACGAAGGCGATTCTTTTTAGAATCGCCGCAAAAGACACAACGACAATTATACAGTCGTTCTGTTTTTTTCTTGAATAGAGGGAGTTTGGCTGATATTAGCCCGATATATCTTTGATCAATTTGAAGAGTCATCATACAGTCATTATATAATACTACAAGCTAAATTACAAGGGTTATTTTTTCATATTATACTAACACCGATGCGAAGTCAATAATTCCTACAATAATTTCTCGAGTTGCAATATTTTCTTCAAGTCGTAATGCATCATTATTTATTGTTTCTACTATAATTATGTTATCAATCAGTTCTTTAAATTCTTCTTTACTCAAATCTCCAGATTCAAACATCTGTTTTAAGTCTTGTGCTCTTATTGCTAGTTCTTCTGGTGTCATGGTCTATTCCTCTTTGCGATAACTTTTTGTATAGTATTTGCAGAGTCCGAAATCGATTGTAGTTTCAGCTCACAATAAGTTTTGTTGACTTCTTTTGCAGTATCATATCTTATGTATAGTTCATCAACGAGCACGAATAAAGAATCAGTCATTTGGATTGTCGATTTATTTCGTGGAAGATTTCCACTAAAACTCTTTAACTGACTTGATAATGAAAAGAGCTCTGTAGCTGAACTTTTAGCAGCTTCATGATTTGCACAGTTTTTCTTTGAGAACTCAGAATAAAATTTAATCTTATTGACTAAAAAATGTTCATTAGTGTCATATGGTGCCATAAAATATGAATCATAAAGATTAGATATAGTCGCGCATCCACTTAAAGAAAAAATAAGTATGATTGTTGTTAACAGTTTCACTAGCAATTCCATTTTCTAAGGGCAAGAGCTTTACGTGTTGGCTCACCATTTGGCTTTGTCATCGGACCATCTACTCCACCCATACGAGCGCAGAAAGACTTTCTACGATTAGCAGCTTTGCTTCCAGCTTTTAATTCCGAAGGAGGAGTTGTGACTGGTGCTTTGAGATTTCCGCCAGATTGGCTATTATAATGATCGCGACCCTTTTGAGTTAATCCGCCTGTAGAACTCTTATATCCTTTGGCGTCAACTGCTGCTTCCGGAATACAATTCGGAACTTTTTTGTTCCCCTTCTTTTTCATACCCAACATCTTATATCCATTCCAGCAGGGATCTTTCTTTGTTTCATCAACTTTTCTTCTTCCACCCCATTTCACAACATTTCCAGGAATTGCAGATTTAGTTCTACGAGGACCAACGCGTCTGTCTGGTCCATAATATTTTTCAGGAGGACGTTTTCTTATAAACTGTTTAAAGGTTAACATTATTCTTCATCCTCTTTATGACTTCTTATGTGACGCCAAATTCTATTACCACCATCATCGGGATGGTGACGTTCATTATCTTTATTATGAAAGAGATGAGCATTATTTACAGAACGCTTATAAAAATCAAACTGAACCATTCTTCTAATCTCGGTTCCGTCTTTTTTCTTTTGTGGATCAACTGGTGCTGCTAGAACATGCTCATGACCATTTGAATCACGATGATATTGATACCCAGCATGCGAAACATTGTTAAAATACTCCCGATGAAATGGATGTTTAACCATAGATCTTATCTTCGAACGTCCGATGTGCTTTAGCAATTCATCTGAGGTAATCGTCTTGGTATGAACTGGTTTATCCATAACAAGTGTCCGCCGAAATTTAAATTCTTCATTTAAAAATTGTTTGAAATTTTTCATTTTACGCTTTCAAAAATCTTTTTCTGTTCCGAGTACCACATCTGCCAACCGATTACTTGCTCTCTGGTTTGATAGTAGAGACCGTAGTTTTCTGTGACTGTTCTGACGAGCTCACTGATTTTAACATCGGAGGCTCCTTCATCAGTTGCTCCGGAACTTTTGGCCAAGACATTTTGACTGGCTGCGTTATGCACCCCGACAGCAGCATTAGACAGAACGCACTTGTTATCATACCTCGCAACAACACGGTCAACATATTCTATATTCCCTTTGGTTGTTTCCTTGATTACTTTTATCTTTTCAACAATCTTAGTTTTAATGACTGTATTTATTACTGCAGATTTCTCTTCAGCCGCTGCAACTTTCTTTTCCATTTCTTCTACTTTACTGCGCCATTCTTTTTCAACAAAATAACCACCTTCACAATATACACCAAATGCTAAAATCAATATTGCGATTGGAGAAATTATCTTTCCATATACGGGTACAAAGTAACTAGAAATAAATGCGAAGAGACCTAATAGAACGATTCCATGAATCATCCATTGAAGAATTTCAGTAGGAATGAAACTTAATAACCACATGATTTAATACCATGTGTCGGACACTGTATTCCTGCGCGTGTTTTATTGCACTTATTTTCTTCAGTCTTAATACCTTTTCTGCGTAGAATTTTAGAAATAGTTTTGCTAGTTTTAGTTCCTTTAAATGACGCGACATTATCTCCAGTTCCAGAGACTGCGGCTCCAGTTGCGTTTGCAGGCGCAGCTACTGCTCCGACATCTTCATTTAATTCTAGAGCTTTCATTTGCTCGTATAATTTTTCACGAAGCTGTAATGGATAGTCTCCGATTAGAGTTGCTTCGTTTCGTTCTCTCAATAGAAGTAGAGCAGCTGCGTAGGACGCAATCTGACTCTTACCAAGAGGAACTTTTTCTAGAATTCTTTTTAGATTAAATACAAGACGATCAAAATAACCCATCGCGTCTTTTTCTTGAGACGTAACTGCATTTTTAAGTTTTTTACCATCAGCGTCAATAAGACCAAGAGAAAACGCTTTAGTCTTATTGAATGGCGTAACTAGTCTTTTTATAAATTCATAGACTAGATAGATATCGATAATTGGAGAGGCCACTATATTCTTCTGAGTATATTTACTACATTATTATCCATAGGAATATCGCTACTAATAATTGTTTCATTATTGATGCCAATTCCTTCTATTCTCTCCGGCCAAAATCCAAGTAGAATCAAAAATGGCTTTAGATAATAAAGATAGCTGTATAATTTAAAGACAAGAATTCGAGTTATAGCCTGACGATCGAAAACATTATATAAAATTATAAGATGATTCAAAATCAATTTATCATTCAACTCGCCACTTTTCATGTAGCGGTTGAATAATTTACTTAAACTCTTTATCTTTGATAAATCATCGTAAAATTCTTTCTCATCGATACATGATGCATTATTATAATTTTGCGCTGCGTATAATATAAAGTTTGAATCTGTCAATTGATGCATACTTCGTTAGTAGCTCGGATACCATTTAGCAGCAGTTGCATCATAAGTCATAATAAGAGCCTTGCTAACAACAGCTGTTGATGCCAACGCAATATTTCCAGCTGTTGTAGTTGTAAAGATTCCTGTAGGAATCAATGTAATCTGACCACCACCTATAGAAATTGGAGTTGGCGCAGTAATAGTAACAATTGCAGTTGTGCCGGAAACATATGCAATTTGAGTCGTTGGGGCAATTGTTGTTGCACTTGCGACAGTAGGTGCAGCAGAGCGTTGTGAAGTCAATCCAAAATAAACTGCGACGTTCATAGAAACTGTTTTCGTGAACGTCGTATTTCCAGCAGGAAAAACTGTATTCGCACTTCGAATAATGTTCTTCGCACCAGAAAATACTGTGTTGGAAGAAACAGCACCGAAGAAATTCTTTACAGTAATATTCTTCGAAGCTGGAGTCCCATTTGGATCGTCAACAATCAATAATAGATCTTCCGACGAAGTTGTCGAAAGCGCAGTCAGTTGAGATATCTTTTTATCAGCCATAATTAAACGCCTCTTGGTGACACTGTAAAGTTAGTAATACGAGTTCCAAAACCATTATTCAATCCATTCGCAACTGCACCAGTGATTGTAGTATTTGCTGCAGCTGTAATTCCGATTTCAGGATTGTAAAGCGGCATTCCTACTACTGCAACACCAGTCGTTGGACCGAAGAATTTAGCAGCTGCATTGATATGATAAGTCGCTTTCAATGAACCAGTGCGACCTTGAAGTTTAGGCATAACGAATACAAGAATGTTATTTGCTCCGTTTGCACGACGACCAGTTGCGAAAACTGCTCGGCCGTGATTTCCACCAGCAGTATTGCTCAATTGAAGATGGAATGAATTGCCTGAAGCCTTGAAATGAACGGGTTGATTGAAAACAACATAAAGGTTAGCAGCTACGTTTGCGGAAATAACATTATTCGCATTTAGCTTAACAAATATTTCTGAGATATCTGCAGGACCCAGATTCGTATTAGCTACATATGTAAATGCAACTGAACCACCGCCATATTCGCGGCCTGGACTTCCGGCAATAAGAATTTCATCATGCTGACGAACTGCTCCGGTAGTTGGTGTTTTGTTTGTTCTACGAACCCATCCTGCAGTTGTAGCAACAACATTCCGCTTCCATGGTTCATTTCCGTCAGTCATGCCGGCAAATGGTTGCTGACCAGCTTTCAGTGAAGCCTCAGTGTTTGCGCCACTTTTTACCTGACTGTTTTCTCTACTAAATCCAAATTGTGCCATTTCTTTTTCTCCTAGAATTCACATTTTCGTCGAAATTGACTACTCTGCATAATATAGTATTGTCTATTTATAAACTTTATTTGTATTGTGATTTAAGTTTAGCGTAAGATTTAGTATTAAATCGTCTCTTCATGGTTCCTTGTGGACCACTTTTACGCTTTGGTTCTGCTTTTTTCATATCTGCTGCAGTTTCATCAGCGCCTTCTGGATCGACATAGTCTGCACCATAGGATTTACCCACAACTTTACGACGGGGAAGATCTGCAAGTTTAACCTCGTCCATCTGTTCTTCTTCTTTAACTGTCGAAAGGTGTTTATCTAAACTAGAAAAATCGTTTTCACTATCACCTGTTTTATTAGTTCCTTTATGATGCCATTCGCCATAACGATTAATAGAAATTTCGCCTTTAGTTGGATGTTTCATTCCTGCACCATAGGCTGTAGTCGTGTATTTCATGCCATGTTTTTTAGCAATAGAATCGAGACTTTCATCCATCTGTTCGACTTCGTCCAATTCAGCTTCGTTTAATCTAGCAATATCTTTCTTAACTTTTGAGTTAGAATAATAAGCGTGGACAATACGATGTTTGCCATGATCAGCTTTTATAAAGTAGTTACCGTCATTATTTTTCTTTTTAAGTTTATCAGTGATAGATTGAGCGTGATCTTTATTATCATATATTGCTTCGTCCATCTGTTCTTCTTCCCTACGAACATCATAGTGCTGGTCTCCAGTGTATGCACGACGACCAAGACCACTGCGATCTCTCCTTAATCCAGCAGCTGCTTTGTTTCTTTCATCTTCAGAACCTGGTGTTCCTTTTGCAGCGACCTTTTTATTCAGCTTTGGATATCCGACTAAAGCATTAACTGTGCGCAAGGGAGCTTCATCTATCTGTTCGTCTTCTTCCTTCAACTTAGGCTTTGTATTGACAGCATCTTTCTTAGCGCGCAGAGAAGCAAAGTCCGACTTTTCTAGCTTACCATCTTTATCGACGTCCAATTTCTTCTGGCCACCAACAAGAGCTTCTTCGACCGATTTTCTTACTGCATCGATAAGTGAATCGGATAATCCGTAATTTGTTGTTGGTTTCATGTTATTCTCCTTTTGAAATTTCTTGGATATGTTCTAGAAGATCATCAGCTTCTTCATCTGTGATATCCAAGTCGAACGACTCTTTCATCTTCTGCTGCATTGCCTTACGAGCCAGTGCTCTAGCAGCATCCATTCCAGTTCTATTTTTGTTATCTGGCTTCTTAAAAGATGATTTTTCATCCGGTTCAAATGGAGGATGATCTTTTGTATGCGCTTCTGTTACTACCTGTCTTATAACCGAAGAGAGATTCTTGTAAGTTTGCATTTTATTATTCCTTATCTTGTGAACTTAATTTTGCAGCAATAGCCATTTGACGTCTCTTTTCGATACTCTTACCTTTAAACTGAGGCGCATCGGATTTCTTAAAGTCTTTAATTACATCACCCATATCGGAAGTATTCATATTTAGTATTTCTTGGCATTGTCCTGGTGTGTCTTTTGCGTAGTTTTTTGTGAGTTCTGGAGTACCAAACTCACCAGCTCCACCCTCTTCCTTAACAGGTTTTTTAATCTTCTTAGCAGTACCAACCATATCATCATTTGGTTCAAAGTGACCCAAAGTTTTTAAATATTCTGCGTTTTTACGCGCCACTTCTTTGGCATGAGCTGATCGTGGTTCTTTAGCACCGCCCGCAAAGCCATAAGTTGTGCGAAATCTCTTTACCTCTACGATTTTTTCCGCCACACCAGCTCCGCCCTCTTCAGACACGCGTTTTTTCTTAGTATTGGGTCTTCTTAGTTGCTGGAGAAGATCACGTGTGCTAGTGGAACTAGTATCAGTTGATGTTTGTGGTTTTTCTTTATTTGCTTCAGCATCTCGTGCAGCTCTAGCACGTTTAAGTATTTGTTGACCATATCTTTGCATCCTATCTGATGCTTCCGCCACACCTTGCTTCTTTTCTTTCTCAGCTTTTTCCTGCTCAGCGTTATGTCTTGCTAAAGCATCATCTGTCATCTTTTTACGATTAGCCATTTGTTGAATTTTTTGAGCCAAGATTTTATGCGCATTGGATTCTTTAAGATGATTACCCTTTTCACCCAGAGCTTCGATCTGATCTTTATGCTTATGATACATCTTAGCGTGATGATTTTTTGTCGCGTCTAATTTATCTTTCTTAGCGGCATGATATCCTTTAAGGTGAAACTCCATAGCAGAAAGGTGGTCATCTACAGATGTGTCTTTATGCATGAACTTTCTTCCCTTGCCACGACCACCTTGAATCGTTAGAAGATGATCGCCTCTTGCCTCGTGTATTTCTGGAACATACATTTCGATTTCGAATATGGAATCTGCATCCACATCTTCTTTTACATCTTGGAGCAGAGATGTTTTACTCACTTTAGGTGCAGGCGAAGTATTTTCAAAATCTTTTTCAACATATTGATGGTCATGAACTTTATAACCTTGTTTCTTATAATGATTAATTGCAGTATCTATAGCATGTTCACGATCTTTTGCTGTTACTGAAGCACGTCTTTGCATTGTTTCTTTACGCTTAGAAACCATAGTGTGATTTGGATCAGATATAGTTACATTAACTAAATGTTTTTCGTCAATCTGTTCGACTTGCTCTTTGATGTGTGCAATATAATCATAGTCGTCCATAGTCAATATACCTTTGTTGCGAATATTGATTAATTTTTCTACAACTTTATGCAAATCCATATCACTCTTTAAATCTTCGCGAGCTAATTCCAGAACACGAATCAACAGAGGGATATCCATTACTACTGAATCCTTCTCGTTGACAGCTTCCTGTTGATTCGCTAAGAACGAATTAACTGCATCGAAAGCAATGTTTTCGTTACCAGAATGTTTAAGAGCAGCTTCATAAACTTCAACGACAGTATCTATAGAAATATTATACTTCATTGATTTTTTGTATAGACTCTCTACAATCTTATCTTCTGCTAATGGATCATACTCTGAAGTTAATTTTTTCTTTAACCAACCATAACCCTTATGCACGGCATTACCAACAGCTGCTGTCATTTCTTTGTCTCCTCCAAATGCAGCTGCAGCTGCGATTCCACCTAGAGAAGAAACTCCAGATGTTTTAGTTTTCATTGATGAGAATTTTTTCTGTGGTTTGCCAGTGCTTGCATTAAATTGCTCTTTTTCTCGGCGTTGTTTTTCTGTAAACGCTTTCTGTTTTAAAGATCGTTGAATTTTCTGCTGACGAAGTGCACTTGCTTTCTGTGCCTTTTGTGCTTTCTGTGCAACTACTGCAGGATTCACCGCTTCATGTTGCCGAATCATCTTCTTGCGCAAAGTCAAATGCTGCGAATGACCTTTATCTGGAGTCGGATCTGTTTTATCAATTTGAAGAGGATCTATTTCGAGCGGATTCACTTCAAGAGAATTTTGTTCATTCTGCGAATTTTTTCTGAGCACAACCATAGCGCGAATTCTAGCGAATGTTTGCGGATCGTCTGTAGCCAGCTTCAATGTTTTATCAAGCATAGAAAGAATCTTGCTTCGTAATTCTGGAGATGATAATGCTTTTTCACCAATCTTAAGAGCGCGACGATATCTTTCAATTTCATCTTGATCAACCAAACCAAGACGCAGAAGCATATTAACTTTTGGTGTCAGGAGATGATCGTTGTTGGTTGAAATATAATCCGGCGCTTCACTCACATCATAGGACTGAGTCATCGTTTGTGGACCAATTATCGAAGAAGTTTTTTGACCGCGCGCTTTAGCAAGACGAGCCATTTCTTTTTTACGAATCATGGGAAGCGTTCTTTTAGATATCGTTCCGACGAGTTTATCTAGATTCTTTCCAAATCTTTGTTGAACAGCTTTGTCAATTGTATATCTTTGTGATGGAGATAGTGTGTGATAAGCGAGACCCTTAGCACCGGCAATTCGTTTACGCAACATCATAAGCGCAGATGTTCTAGCGCGATACTGCAATCTTTGCGGCGTGGCCATTCTTTTTCTTTTGATTTCGCGCATTCTTTTTAGACGTGGCTGACGCGATTTAAATTTCATTTTGGCACGTTGACGTTGCGCAATAGAAAGAACACGACTCTCGTCGATGTCTTCTTCATACGATTCACCCATTAGAATATCAACGAATTCTACATCATTTTCGTTCGGATCTAATTCATGAGAATGCATTCCATTTACAACATTCCACATTTCTTCATCGGAAAATGATTGGCTATCCTCAATCATGAATTCTTCGAATAGATTGTCTAATGATTCCATTTCCGACTCCTCATTTTTCTTAGTCTTTTGTCCATTTTTAACATCATTCATTAAGTCTTTGGTATGCTCATCAGACACATGCGCAGGAACACCTTTACGGAATTCTTTGAAATTTCCAGAAGCTGCATGTTCACGTTGCTTGGTTGCGCTAACGCCGGATGTGCCTTCGGCGTCTGGATCTCTTTCCCCAGCAGAATGAATTGTTATCTTTTTAAATTTGTAATATCCGTGACCTGCTTTTTTACCATTATAAGCATTCGTCAATTTACTCATCTCATCGTGACGATCAGATCCAGCAACGATATGAGCGTGTGTAACTCCAGCTTTGTGTAATGATGAAAGATGATGAAGAATTGTTGGATGTTCTTTTGACGAAGCAATGACATTAGTTTCTGAAGAAAATCTTTTAAGATGTTTCTTTTTCTGATCAGAAGATAATGGATTTTTTTTAGGATCTTGAGAATGTGACACAACAACTGAATGATCAGCGCCATGATCTTTTGCGACTGCATGAACTTTATCAATCAACTGCATATGACCTGTTGTTGGAGGATTCATACGTGTGAATGCAGTCACATGATGTTGATCTGCTTTAGTCGCTTCTGATAATTGAAAAAGTGTTTTCATGTTACTCTACCTGCGCTCTTCAGTGAACTTAGTGGATCGCTTTGCGAATCAAATTTATGCGATTGCGACGCAAATTTCTTACCTTTGTGATAGAAGTGAACAGAACCACCACTCGACTTAACTGAAAGATTTTTATGATCTTTTAGGATATGCTCATGGTCTTCACTTGGGCTGCTAATGTGGTGCTGAACGCCTTTGGCAGTTTGATAAGTTGTATGCTTAATAAAACTATTTCCCTTTTCTTGAGCAGGAGTTTTATGAGCATGTATGACTTCACGGATATGCTTAACTACGTTCTCATGATTGCCAGTATCTAAGTGATGCTGTAATTCAGCAGCGTGGCTATGAGCAACTTTATTCAATAGTGTTTTATTGCGTTCTTTAACATCAGCATGCAGCTTAGGGTGTGCTTTTGCAGCTTCTTTACGATCTGCTTTATTTTTACCAATCAATGTAGGATGTGCTTTAAGAATCGCAGATTTGTGAGCAGCGAAATGTTTTTTGGCTTTTAAACCACCAGATTCAATACCAAGACTTGATGTAGGAATATTTTTGTTAGAGTTATCGCTAACTTTTAAACTTATACCATGGTGAGTTACTTTTCCAGTCTTAGGATGCTTAGTGGAAACATAAATATCAGAAGAATCTTCTTTCTGAGATGCTTTATGACCAGTTACCTTTTCTGTATCTCCAGGTTTAGAAGTATGAGTGACAGCATTAATTGCATGACCTGGATGAGTAGACTCGATATGCTTCTTAATATGAGCAGCAGCAGACTTAGCATTGGCATCAATACGCTTATAGTCGTTTGGATGAATTGCTTTCTTCAAACGATCATGGGTTTGTGTTGGAGTTTCGCCATGTTCATTGACATGTTTCTCCATATGCTTTTCACCATTAAGATGTTTGCCAGTTAGAATTTCATGAAGAACACCTTTAGTGTTATTTGAAACACCATGTTCTTTAGAAGCATCATCGGCTGCTTCTGAAAGAAACTCTTCGAACAATGATTCTTCGTAAAGATCTTGTTCATTTAAAAAAGATTTAAATGTTTTCATTTTTAACCTTTTTTAAACTTATCAGACGCTTTTAAATTGGCTGCTGAGAATCCTGCACGATCAACAACCTTAAGTCCATTCGCTACATAGCCTTCACCACCGCTTTTGTTTCCTTCAATAGAAGTTTCGAATGGATGTTTAGATGCTGCGTCTAATCCTCTAGCTAAATGATTAGTAGCTTGTTGAACGTGATGATGAATATCAAAGGAACGTTGAAACGCGCTTTTATTTTTATCTACATGCGCTAGAGAATTATTTTTCTCGCCTGTTTTAGCAGCCTTTGTTTTTTCCATCTTAACTGCAGCGATCTGCTTATCGTGATGAGCAGCCAAATGAGCTTTGTATCCTGAGACGCTAGGAGTATCTCCCGAACGAACAGTTGAATTTATGTATGTTCTTAGATGACCTTCATGACCAGCCAGATGACCATATGTGTGATCCTTCATTAACTTCTCAGCTTCTTTGACGTGATGGTCTACAGCTTTTTGATGTTCTGGTGATAACTTGCGCTCATCTTTTCCAACGATGTGATCTACCTGATGAACATCTGGATGACTACCAAAACCTTTGGCTTCTGTAATATCAATCGACTCGGTAATTGGGTGAGCACGACCTTCTGCATCTATTTTTGTGTGAATGACTGTGCTTACTTTAGACTTCTTAAGTTTTTTACCTTCTTCAGATTTAGCATCAGTTTCGTATTTCAGAGTGTTTGGTGTATGAGAAATTTTTCCACCAGACGTTGCTCTCGTTTCTGGAGTGCTCATAAAGCCACCCTGATATTCACCATGACCTTTTGGAAGAACTTTTCCAACGTGGCTTAGAAGAGCATGAAGCGGATGAGCAAGATATGGCTTATGGCCGTGTTGCTTATCGATATCTCCATGAGAGAAATTGTAATGTGATCCTGCGCCTTTGTATTTAACTCCAACGCGACCATTTTTGTCTCGAATCGCTTGATAAGACATCTTATCGTCGATCTTACGGGTGATTGGAGTTTTGCCAGAAGCAACGCCCTTGATAGTATTGAGAGCGTTACGAGCAGCGTCTGGACCGTCGAATGTTCCATCGGATGGGTGCTCTATATGTAATATTCCCCGCTGTTGTGCTGCTTCAGCGAGGAAACTAGTAAATCTTAGCATATTATATCCTTTTTCGCAGGTTTACCTAAGCCTAACTGCGGTTAATCATGATCTATTTAGTGTTTTTCTATTTTGAATAAATACCCTTTCCAACTTCTAAATAGAATTTTGCTTCATTAGCTGGAGGCGGTCTTAGTTTTGTTCTTATTTGAAAAATAGAAATATTATTTTTCTTATCCGAAAATACTAAATTATTTCCTTTTGCTTCAACACTCAATTCTATCGTTTTTTCAAGAACATTCACATATTCTACTGTAATTTCTTTTACTGTTCCTGATTGAATGTCAATAACATTTGCAAGATCAGAACCAAAAATACTTTTCTTTAAAAAAGAAAATGCTGTTTTTGTGAAATTCGAATCATTTGATTTTTTTAATTATTTCTGTTTTTAATTCATTATACATTGAGGCTATTAATTTAAATTTAGCTGCTTGCTCAATTGGACCATTAAATGGTGTTTTTAGTCTAATATAATCATCTTTAGCATTCCAATTAATTTGCATAGCCTCTGCAAAATCTAACATGCCATTATAGGGAGATAAATTTGCAACAGTAACGCTTTCAGATTTAAGTGAAAATGGTAAAGATCCAGATATTATTTTTTTATTAGAATTTTTACCTGTGGCATAAACTTCTAGTGTAACGTCACCCTTCACACCCCCGCCGCTTGATTCTCCTGCAATTCCATCCGCGATAACGGTAAATGTGACAACTTCACCTTTATTATTATTTAAAAAATGATCTACTGCCGCGTCTGCTTTTTTTGCAAAATTTGCTGTTTTAAAAGAGTTAATTAATTGATCTATCTTTTTATCCAAGTTACCAATTTCTTTAGATGATTTATATAAAAGATTATATTCTTTATCGAATGCACCAACGGTTGATTCAAATTTTAATCTCATTTCGAAATTGACATTGAAAATATCTGGAGGATTTTTTCCTCTTTGACGAACATATTCTTTTACAACTGTGTATTTGAAACGACCCGTATTAAACATCTTTGTGTCTATTTCAGTACGGATTTTATTTAATTTAATTTTATCAACTTTTCCATAAGCAAGATATAGACTTAACGCAATTGTAAAGATGCCTTCAATCACATCTCCTTCGTTGAGTTTTGCCATTATCCTATCCTCCGTATCTAGTAATTGAACCATTCTCATGTATCAAGAATGCTTCGAAATTAACTTTAGGAAATTCTCTTTTGAGCGCAAGGAATGATTGAAGATTTTTTACAGCGTCATCAAACATTCTTGCAACAGTGTAATTTCCTTTTTGTAGATACTCAGAAGTGATCTGTGCTTTTGCAGCCGGACCCGGTATACTTCTATTGCCTGCACGTTCAACATGAACACGATTGATATCGAATCCATATTTCTTAAATGTAGCTAGGAATAGTTTTTTATCATCTAGATCAGCTCTAGCTGTGATGATAATGATTTTTTTCTGAGGACTGTCTCTGAATTTACTCAGCATCTTCTTTGCTGTTTTAAATACAGTATCGACAGGACGCGCAGTGGCGTTAAATACTTCAGCCGAACGAAACTCGGAGAAGTCGAATTCTTCTCCAGATTTTAATTTGTAGACATTAAATTCTGCTGGTGTTAATGTTTTAACACGTCTATCACCTTTTACAACGAACACTTTTGTTGTTGTGCGAAAGAGAGTGTCATCTATATCGAAAATAGAAAGCGAACTTGCTCTCATATCTTCTGCGATGAATTCTGTGAATTTTAACATACACTTATTTATAATACCAAAAGGGCTATTTTTTCTTGTGTATGAATTTCATATTCCCTGTTTCTTTAGCCCACGAAATAATTAAATTTCTTTGCAGTTTGTATGCTTCTTTTTCCCAAGGCAAATCTTGATAATCTGTTTTCTCTACATTAATTTTTCTTCGTTTCCATCTAGTAATTTCTGGACGATAAGTGTAATCATAAAGCTCACCTTTAGCGAATTGTTTCATATGAACCAATTCGTGGCTTAATGTAATAAATTGTTGGAACCTCGTCATACCAGAATCTATGCGTATCGTAAACATTCTTGGCGGACAGCTATCGTCTTCCCAGCCACAATCTCCATAAACGAACTCTTTCTTACAGAGATCCTTACAGAATATTAGATGTATAGATATTAATTCGGAAAGTCTACTACCAAGAAGATGAGCAGATATCGATCGCGTAGCTGATCTAAATTGCTTTAGAGTTCCTTTCGGAGCATTTCGCACTGATAATATCGAATTCCTCATCTAGTTCTCCATGAAGATATATCACTATTTATTATTCTTCACTTCTTCGTCTTCGTCTTCGCCTTCTGATGCCTCATATCCAAATTCCTCAATAATTTCTTGCTCAACCCAATGCCTTTTTTGGCTTTTAGCAAAACTACGATTGGAATTTTCGTCTGATTCGTAGCGTTCTTTTCTCCAAGTTTTTCCCATATTACACCCTATTTAAATCCGCTAAAGTCTTTACGACCCATTTTTTTAGTAGCCCAACGCATGGAATCTTCTTCATTCGCACGCGACCCAAACTTACTCTTATCGAACGCTGGCTTATCGACGATAAGATCTTCCTGTGCTGATTGCTCTACATCATATAATCGAAACTTAGATCTATCAATACCGACAACGAACTTAGAATGAAGTGTAAGATCATTGTATCGATTTTTTAATTGCTTAATCATTATTTGATTTAAATTTTGCAGTTCATCCGATGATATAAGTGCTATCATGAAATCTGCTGTGGCTGGGAGACCAAAGGATTCTGAGGTATCAGTTAAATCCGGATCTGAGTTACTGAAACCAGATCGAGTTGTTTGTGTTGCGCTGACGATAGGAACATTAAATTCAACTGCCAATCCTCTCAATTCTTCCGCGATAGATTTAATATAAGTGTAGCTATTTATATTTGCTCCAGGTTTAACTCGCGAAGACATAGCGATATTCAGATAATCTAGATAGATAATATCTGGTTTGAATGTTCGCTTCAGATTTAGCTCATTGAGTAGATGGCGGAAATGACCAACGTGAGCAGTTGCTGTTGGATATTCCTTGATGATGAGTTTTCCAACAGTTTTTGCGCGGACCTTAGAAACTTTTGTTTCATACAGATCTTTGGAAAGATTAGCTAGATCTTCACATGCAACATTCAAAAGGTTCGCATCAATACGTTCCGCAATCTTTTCTTCAGCCATTTCCATGGTGATATAAAGAACATTCTTTCCGAGCATCATATTTGCTGCTGCGAAATGACACATCGCTAGAGTTTTACCAACGCCAGTTCCAGCCATGACAATGTTCAATGACTTCTTAGAAAATCCGCCGCGAGTTATCTTATTCATCATATCTAAATCGAAAAGAACTTTCTCTTCAACGCGATGATAAAAATCATATCGCTCTGCAAAGTCCTCTAGAAAATCATGACCAATATGATTATCGAAAGAGATGGCAAGAGCATCAGTCAATATCTGTGGGATATTACCTTTATCCTGATGCTTTTCCTTTCCATCCAGAATATGAATACTATCCATAATGGCATTGTATACAGCTTTCTCCTGACAGAACTGCTCAGTTGTATTCAGCAACCAAGTTTCGTCAACCTTTTCTGGAGGAGTTAAGCTGTCGATAAGTTCTGAAGATTGCTTATGTTCAGACTCACCAACTCCGATTAAATTATTTAACTCAATTGAAAGTGCTTCTTTTGTTGGCAGTGAATTATATTTTGAAACGAAAGACTCGATCTGTTTGAAAACGAGCCTTTCGCTTGAATCTACAAAATACTTTTCTTTAAGGAAGGGAATAACTTTTCGTGCATAGCTATCATCATGCAACAGATGATTCAGTATCGTCGATTCGATTCTCATTTACTTTCTTCTGTGTAGTTTCAATTGATCCATCGTCGGACTTAGTTTCTTGTCCATATTTAAATTCACGAGCAGCTGCAACTTCTAATTGATCAAGGAGATCTTTTGTAAAGTATTTTTCTGGTTCGTCATTAATTGTTTTACCAAAAACTTTAGTTCCATCTGGAAGTTCGTAACGAGTGCTGACCTTCTTAATGATACCGTATTTTTCAGCAAGATCCAACAATCCATAATAGCGATCTAGACCTTTAGAATAAGATAGTTTAACATCAACCATCTTATTTTCTTTTGTCATTCGACTCTTGTGCATCTTGCAGTGAATGATATTGCCTACGACTTCAGTTCCCTCTTTATCTTTTTTCTTTGACAGCATTACAATCTGTGATGCTGCGTATTTCAATCCGGATCCGCCAGAAATTTCATTTGTAGGAAAGAAAGAACCGATAGCTGCATAGACGTGATTGGTGATGATCAGAGGAACATTAATTTTTGCCAGCTTCAATGAAAGCACTCGAAAGGTTGCTTTAGCTAAAGCAGCTTTGGTCATATCTTTGGTTTCTGAACCTTCAGTAGAATCAGAAATTTCTTTCGTGCTCGACAACATACCAAAGGAATCTAGAATCATAAGCATTGGAGGACGATCATCCTTCGAGATCTTAGCATAATTATCTAGGACTTTAATCGCATGAGTTCTAAAATTCTGAATGGTATCTGTTTCAACAATGATAACTCGTTTCGTATCAATCCCGCGATCAAGCATCATCTGTTTAGTAACAGCAGCTTCTGTGTCATAGTAGAAAATTGCTGCATCTTTATTATCGTCCAGAAACCTTTTAGCAATTCCTAGAACGAAAAATGTTTTTCCTGTAGCACTTTCACCTGCGAATGCGGTGATCTTATTATTTGGAACTCCGCCGTAGATGCTTCCAGTTAGTGCAGCATTAAGAATATAAGAGCCAGTATCGATAGCTCCAGAATATTCTGAGGAATGTAAACCATCGTCCGCCAAATGTGTATCAACATCGCCAAGATCCTTAATCATGTTTTTGATAAAATCGTATTTCGACATATGAAACTCCTTGTATAAAGTATATTATAAACTATATTTCGAGATATGTAAAGGCTTATTTTTTTGTTTTTGTTACAGTTACGTCTGGCATTTCCATCCAATTCTTACCATCTGTTGCTACTGCATTTGCGTTACTCTTAAACCACTTCCGAGCTTCCATAGAATATTTATTAGAAATATCTGTCGGTTTGGATTTCTGCGAATAATTAATATTGGCGGAAACTATGAGTAATAAAGCCAATGGGTCTAATACTAAAACCAAAGCGATGATCATAAATCGCACTGCTTTCTCTAATATTTCTTTGTTAGATTCTCCGTAGATTAATTCGGCTACATAACGAATAGGTCCGACTTCTTTTTCGGCAGCACGCATCTCTTTTGCTAGTGGCATCTTTTCTGTTTGAAGTTCATCAATAGTTTTTTGTGCATCTTTAATTTCTTTGTTTATTGATAACCGTTCTTTTTCTTGACTCTTTCTATAACGTAATCCTTGCTCTGCATCTTTATCTGAAATGATTTTATTGACTGCAGAATCTAATTGTTTGAGGGCGAGCGCACTAGTATCTATCCGACTCTTTTCTCTTTCTATCTTAGAGTCTATCATTTCTATCTTAGATTGAACGTCACCTGAAGATTGATTCTGATCTATATGTGCTTTAGAAAGAAATCCGAAAACACCCATACTCGTGATAAACATCAATATAATAACTGCAATAGAAAAATAAGTTTTCATCAGAAAGGGTAATATACTCCAGTTTCTGTATAGATAAGAAGCTGTAATAATTTTACCTATCTCTAGAGTAGTTCCCATTATAATGATTGGCCAAAACGATGCAGAAAATATAGCAGCTAATCCAGTTATGGCATACCACGCGGATACAAATGAAAGTGTAATCCCCGTAAAAATTGCTAATGATCTGTCTTTATTGATTTTGATCTTCATATAAACTTTTACCTAATTTACTCCAATCGCGACATATATCCATAACTCGAATTCGTTTCTTGAAATTGATTCTATCGTTTTCTAAAAGAGTTTCAAATAATTTATCTATGTTTGAACCTAATTGAAGATTAATATGTTTCTTAAACTTACCTATTTCTTTAAATTCAGGAAAAGAATTCACTACATGATGTTTTTGAAATGGTTTATTCAATTCATACCAATCATACCGTCGAAAGAAATCAATTACATTTGATTCTAAATAAGGAGCAATGAATTTCTTACCATATTGTTTAGCTAGAATTTTTTGTTGAATCAATCCTGCAGGATTTTTTTGTGAAAAATAATCTATACGGAATTCATCGAATTTACATTTTGGTGATTTGTAATGAATACACGCTTTCTTAGAAACTCCATAATGACCATCAGCTGCAATTCCAGAAATTACCTCAGATTCTTTTATCTTCGGATATACATATAGAAATGGAAATGTGCATTCAAAATGAGTCTTCTTTTTGCATTTGATATCTGTAGCTAGATGTATAAAATCACTCTCGAGATTTTTAGTAGGAACTTCAGTTAAAGTATAATCCCAATTCATGATCTTTGCAACTTCAATAGCCTTTATTGCATCATATGAAGGATCGTTTTCTAAATGAAACGTATACACATGAACTTTCTTACCTAATCTATGTGCAGAGAAAGCGCAAGAAATACTATCAACACCACCAGACATTAAAACAGCTACAGATCCTGATTTAGAATTTTTCTGTATCTCATTACATAGTAACTTATCAATCATTTAGCCTCTTGTAATAGCTAATACTGCATCCAATTGTTTTTGAACTATTGGACCACGATTCGGCCATAAGATATATTCCTTATCTGCAGTCTTTAAAAGATTATTTAGAAGCGGAACGATAATCTGTTCTAGTTTGTGTATCTTATCTTTCAACTGCGCTTCAGTTATATTTTCGTCTCCACGTTGTTCCAATTGAAATACTAGTGAAGTAAGCGCGTCTATTTTTTCTTCAAGACGTTGAATATCCTGAGAAGGAATAGCTTGTTCTGTCGTCGATATGGACTCAATTGGCTTTATAGCACTTTCATCAACAGCCGAAAATCCATAATCCAATGAAAGATACTCTGCGGGAACTACTGCGTGGGTGGTCATATTAATCCTTAAAAAAAGTTTTCTAGAGATGCAATCGGTTCTTCTTTCCAGTGAATCACATTTAATATTGATCGCAATGGATCAAGAAACGCCTTTTCGAATTGCAAATCGTAATCCACATATGCATTGATTTTAAATTCTTTAGGAAGAATGGATACAATAGATAAAATATTTTCATGCAATGGATTTGGCATCTTCATATAGCAGTATTTTATCTTCTCGCCATCTTTAATCGACTCATATTTTTTTGTTAGTTTAAAATCTTTGAGAGCCTTATTGAATGTAATCGCACCTCGGACTGCAATCGGTATAGCTTTCGTTTCCTTAGAATAGAATTGAACATTCTGAACACTTCTTGGAAACGATATATCCTCAAACGGTAGAGTTTTAAATTTCTTCTTAAACTCTTTGATATATTCTTGCATTCGTTCTTCGCTATTATTCATGATAATATTCAAAGACTCTGTCAATGCTGCTCTACAACTAGACGGAGTGGATGATTTAACTGTTTCGACGCCCATCATCTTCAGTTTAGGTTTTGCATAACGAACACCCTCACTATCATACACGTTTAGAATATATCTTTTTTTAGCTGTCCATATTCCTCTATCAGCGATAACCTCTCGCTTCATGTTCATTTTCTGTTGGAAAGCACTGCATCTTTCAGCAAGTCTCTGGTAAATATCATCAATAACAGGTTCAAATTTCTCGCGTGCAATCCTATCCAAGAATTCGACAATTCTTTCTTTTGAAATGTTGTCTCTATCTTTAAAAACACTCTGCACAAGCCTACCAAAAGTAATGTATAGACTGTCCGTATCGGATGCAATAACATAATCGATTTCATTTGTTTTTAACAATCTATTTATATAGATGTTCAAATGATTTTCTGCCCAACGAATAGCTAACTGTCCGCCCATGGTAATTGCAGTTGCGTGATCTATGTCAAAGAATCTAAAATACTGATTACCAATCGCGCCGTAAGCAGAATTCAATTGCACTTTTCTAGCCAACTGCATATTCTTGAAACGTGATATTTCTTTAGAATACTTTTTCTTCTCTTCTGGAGTTTTTGCTACTTCATATTTCTTTTGAGAAACAATCATCTTCTCTTTATAGATCGTTCTATCTGCATAGAGCCTTTCCATAATTTCAGGAAGGAATCCTTGCTTATCATTTTTAAAATAGCTTCCATTTGGTGCAAGACAATATCCATCGATAAGAGGAAGTGGTTTATCACTCAAGAAGTGATCAATAGATATATCTGCCTTCTTACCCTTCAGCATAGTTTCTGGAGAAATATTATACTGCATGATCAAGTGTGGATACAATGAATTCAAGTCGAATGATATTACCCAATCGCTCGATCCGACTTGTGGATCCTTAACATAAGCACCAATAAATTGTTCGGACTTATGACCTCCTCCAGAAAGCGGAATAGCAATATTCTTTTTATATAGATGATTATGAATGATAACATCCCACATCTTAACTTGCGTGAAAGTATCAGCCATATTGACTTTGGCGTCATATGCTAGAGTTAAAACCATCTCAATAAGTTTCATCTTATCGTCTAGTTTATCTACAAGCTCAACATCTCGAATATTATAATTGATGTAATTAACGAAATCGTTTTCATAAAATTCATGAAGAGTTTCGTAACCCAGTTCGTGAAAATCTAATTTCTTTTCACCAAGTTCAGTGAATGCTATATGATCTAGACGATAAGATTCTTGCTGAGTGTATGTGAACTTCTTATACATCTCAAGATAATCAAGAACTGCAACACCAACGATTGTTATTAATGTATGTTCTTTTCCCATGAATTTAGTCGTCTTCTCATTTATATGCTTCCATGGCGAAAGACGTTTACATTCTTTTTCATCAAGAACTTGACGAATACGATTGACTAGATATGGAATATCGAAGAAAGATATATTCCATCCAGTCAGAATATCGGGAGCGCCGTAGCGTTCCCATTCATCTAAGAACGCCTTCAATAGATGCCTTTCATTCTTACAATGAATATATTTTACATCGTCACGTTCAGGCTCATAATTATTACAGCCAAACACATAGAAAATTTTGTCTTTCTTAAGTGTGATTGCAGTAATTTCTTCACTCGCAGAACTTACATTCGGAAATCCGTTTCCAGAGTATACTTCGATATCGATATTAGCGACACGAATTCTATCAACATCGTATACAACTTCATTTCGATATTCTTCATTCAGCCACGCATATTCATATCTAGAAAATCCATAGATAGGAAACCCTGTAACATTTTTATAATTTTCGATGAAGTTTTTAGCTTCAGTGACTGAATCAAACTCTATTGGTTCTAGAGGTAGTCCTTCAATGCTCGACCAAGTCGCAGCTGATTTAGTTTTAGCTAGAGCGAATAGTTTCGGTTTGTAGTGTATCTTTTTGGAGAATGCTCCGTCGTCATCATACCCACGAACAAGAACATTATCTCCCCATAGAATAGCTGATGTATAGAATTTGCTCAAAGTATTTCCAATAAGTCAATATAGTATTATACTTCATATACAACTAAATGTAAAGGCTTATTTTGAAAAAGGAATAATATTTCCTGTAGTTTTTGCTACAACTATTCCAGAACCAAATGCCGAATTATACGCATTTCTGATATCTGCATTCGGCTCGTATGAAAATAGAATATGTTCTGTTGAAATTCTAATTTCTTTATTATCTGCAAACATCAAATAGTCAGCCAATCCCATAGATGGTCGCCCATCTCGTCCAGATTGAATAATTATAGATGCGGGTGCTTTTAAGGTGACGCTTGATTCTAACAGTGACATATTCGCAATAACTTCTTCACCACTAATTAATCGTATAATCAATATATTATCCATTATTTTTTCTTCGCCTTTTCCGGAATCTTTTTGCCATCAAGTTTTTTGTGAATTTTCACCGTTCTACATTTTTCAGTCGTCTTACCTTTTGCAGTTACATTTTTACAAACTTTCTTACTTTCAGCAGCATACACACTACTATTCAATCCAAAGAATAGTAGCGTTCCAATCAAAATTAGTGACTTCATATTAGATCCTTAAAGTGATTGATCCTCAGCGGGAACCGGTTTCTTTGTAGCAGTTGTTGATACAAATCCAATTGGTGCCGCTGTAGGTTTTGCAGGTTCAATATTATTTGCGGCACCAGCTACTTTTTCTTGAGTTCTACCAAACGCTGCAATACCTAATACTGCACCCATTGCAATGTGAAATAATCCAGCACCCTGTAATGTAAGCGGCATCCATTGCGAAAGAGGTTGCTTAGTTAAGACTTGAGCCAAGCTCCAAATAACTGGAAACACTGCCATATCCAATAAACAAATAACCATATAAGTCCAGCCCATAGCAGGTCTCCATTTTTTTTGCATCCAATCTTCTTGTTTCTTTTCTTCCATGTTATTTCTTTCTAGTTATATTCTATTTAGTTTGATTAATTGCTTAGAGGATTATCCAATGCTTTTTTAATCTTGGCGTCAACTTCACTTCTTACTGTGCGAATATCAGCGGCTGTTTCTTTTTGATTCTTCACGATTTCACGATTAACTTCTTTCAGCGTAGTATCAACATCACGCTTAATTTCTTTCAAAGTATTATCTGCGTCTCGTTTAATTTCTTTCACAGTAGTATCGGTCATACGTTGATCTGTTTTGGTAGTTCTTTCAACACTCTCGACTACAGTTTCTAATCTACGAACGTCCGACTTCAGATCGTTCTTAATGTTATTGGTGTATTCAGTCATCTTGCTAGTATTAGCATCCAGCACTTCTATTTTCTTATATAGTTCAGCTAAATCAGGTGAAACATATTCAGCGATCTTTTTCTTCATGCCCTGATAATCTTTGTATACCTCAAATGTGCCATAAAGACCACCAAGGATAGAAGATATAAGAGTAAAGGCTACCATCAATTTTGCCGGAGTGAATGCATATCCGCCAATGCTAATGACTGTATCTTTACTTGCGTATTTCTTTGCCGCTGCCTCTAGATCGTCAATCTTTGCATTGACGTCTTTGATTTCTTCTGCCATTTATAATTCCTTTATTTTTCTAATTGATATTGTGATTCGATCATATCATTATGTAATCTATCAGTGGCACCAAATAAACCACGACTTAGTCTTGCGTTGTCCACATTCTTTTGATTGGCATATGCTGTGTGCGATTTATATCCTGCAACGTCGGGGATATATCCCTTTGTATACCCAGCGAATCCTGGACTATAACCCATTGCTTGAAGAACTACATTTTGCACGGAGATCTGTTGTTCCATTGACGCTGCCTTGCCCATCTCATTTGCCAAGTTCTTTCCGGCTTCAACTGCTTGTGCCTTTGCAGCCTGTTCTCGTTTGGCTTGAAGTTCTTGGCGAGCAGTTGGTGCCGGAGCACTTTGAGTATTACTCTGCTGCGGCGCAGGACTTGCTTGAGCCGATGTAGAAGATTGCCTTGGAGCAGGTGTAGAACTATCAGTTGCTGGTCCGTCGTTAGATGCAGTAGATGATCTTTGCTCTGGTGACGATTCTGCTGGTCTTTGCGCTGGCGCGGACGTTGCCATTGGTCCATCAGCCATTTGTGTTTGAACCGGAGCAATAGCGGAAGCAACAGGATTGTTGGTATTTGTTGCCATTGGACCAGTCATTGGTGGCGCGGAGATAATCGCGTTAACTGTGCTATTGCTCGTCAAATTAACTCCAGTAGAAACTTGTCCAGTATTACTAATCGAAGTTACTGGTTGGGTTGTTGTGACGTTTGTTGCACCAGGACCACTATAGCCCATCGTTGCTGGTCCGGAATTTGAGTTCTGACTATTATACGATGACTGGTCACCACCCGCCGCTGGCCCAGCTTGATAAGACGTAGTTGGGGAAATATTTAGAACATATCTTCTAGCATAGGCTTCCGCATAATTCGGACAATCTCTTGCGTATAATCCGTCCAGATCGCATTGCTGTGTCTTATATGCAGCTGCGTAACCTTCACACGTTGAAGAATATAGTGGACTTAAAGAACATTGATATTGTAAATAAGTGGCTGCGTATCCTGGACATGCAGTATCATATAATGAATTTATTCCGCACTGTTGAGTGAGATATGCTTGCTGATATCCAGGACATGATGGAGTAAATAATTCATTAATAGCGCACATAGCAATTTGATATCCTGGACATGCAGGACTAGATGTCGGATTAACTATACATATATCCACGGCACCGGTGCTCAACTGAAACGGAGACGCCATATTGATACCCGAAGAGTTGTAGTAATTTTGCGTAAACTCACCTCTTGATGCATCTCCAATTGTTCCGATAGTAACCGGATGATACGTAACTAAAGCTCCGCTGAAACGCATATCTATCAATCCAGTGCTGTCAATCTTAACCTCAAAACTGCTAAGATTATTTGGAACGCCGTATTCGCTGACGTTATACCAACCATAGGTCATTGTGTTGGATGTGCCAAGTTTATAGTGTGCCCCATTTTTTTCTGGAAGGGCAATCAGATCCGCCCACAGTGGTAGAATAGAATAATTATATCCACTATTCAACGACGTTGTTAGAGGTAATCCAGAGCAACAGAAACCACCAGGTGCATTTGCTCCTCTAAAATTTACAGCACCGTTTGAATACATCCATGAGTTTGTGAAGTTTCTTCCATAAAACGGAAATGTAAATTGCAGAGGAACATTAACATTACTATCATCGCCCATTGTAATATTTGTTGCTGCCGGATTAAGTCTCAAATCCTGTAATGGCTGAGGATTAGCCATTACCGTCAATGATAATGGGCTTCCGGGTATTGGTATTGATATTATTTGAGCATGGGCACATATGGTATACATGGCCACGCAAAATAATACAACACCAAAGGTCAATATAAAACGCGGCATTACTCTCTACTTTTAATCTTTTGCGGTGCGCGACGTTCTCTTTCTGGAAGTTCCTTATCAGCTTCCCAGATTGTTTTTGCCTGTTCGCCAATTTTACCATCAACCGGACATGGCGTTCCCGCGTTCATCATTGCAGTGAAGACACGTTCGTCTTGGCAAAGAGTGGAAACTGCCGCGACTTTCATGCCCATATCATAGAGCGTTTTGGAAAGTTTCAATCGCTCACAATTCTTATCTACGAACGTTGAACCGATCGCAATACCAAGGATCTGAGTTTGTGCCGCGCCGGAAACGCCAACGGCACACAGATCATTATTGATGCTTGTTATTGATGGAGCCACCGCTGTTGGTGGAGGAGAAATTACTTTTGTGGTGCTATTCGAGTTAGAATCTGTTGCGCTTCTGCTCGTCGAGTCAGTTACGATTGGCTGTGCCAACGAAATTGATGTAGTCATGACAAAAAGCACCGCTGACGCGATCTTTCTGTTCATTTGGTTCCTTTATTATAGAGTTATAGTATTAGTGGAATCCATAACCAAATTGCTTGCGACATAAGTATGGCTGCAAATACGCCAACTACAAGACTTGAATTATATAATCTATTACTAACTGCTAGAATAGAAGCAGTCAGAAGCACAATTGCGATTTGTAATAGAGATCCTCCGAATGTATACCATGGCCCTCGTGCCTTCGCAACTGCTCTTTCAGACTCTAACTTCTTAGCTTTTTCCATCAGTTCTTTTTTGCCTTCTCCAGTTTCTGGATCAGACTCATAGCGAGAAATTTTCTTTTCAAGGAATTCAATTTTCTTTTTATCATTGACACGAACAGCATCATCTAAAGCCATTTCAGCCAATGTGCCTTTGATAGATTTCGCTTGATAGAACGCCCATGTATTATTAGCATCGATGGTATTATTTAATACCTTTGAACTGTTTCCACCGCCCATATAGGTATTAATAGCCAATAGAGCAGCAAGGATTGTAATAACCCATCCTGCCTTATCTTTAATTAACGCTTCTCTTTCTGAACGACTTAATCGACTTGTTTCCATATCAAGCACTTAGGACATGTAGAGCGTGCTCATAATGTTTTTTTCTATCCTCAAGTCCTATGGTTCCACCGTTAATACGTTTTGTCATTGTTAAAATGTCACCACTATCAGCATACTGATTTAAATTATTTGTTTCCCAAAACCAACAAGCTGATTGAACTGCTCCCTCAAACGTAGAAAGATATTCTGGTAATTCTTCTACAGGAGTTTCGATACTTTCTGAAAATGCGGTATAATTATCTTTGCCTGTTAATTGAATCAATCCTCGACCACAATAACGATATCCATCACCGCTGGCTTCGTCACCGTTACCCATACGACTTCCATAAACTTTATTTGCTATCTTTTCTTGTTGATGGGCATATTGATTTGCTAATTCAATATTAGGAAAATATTTAGGAAATACTTTACAAAGACTTTCCGCTTTATAATTTAAATTCTCTTTGAGGGATTTAAATCCACCACTTTCATGAGCACATTGAGCCATAAAAGCTGCAACTCTTTCTGGAGTTGTTATATCATATTCTGGAAGTAATTTGGATAAGGCGGAATACCATTCATCTAAATATGAGGCACCTGGAAGAATTTCTTCAAGATGATTTTTTGTAAATACGAATGACATAGAAAATATCTCCTTATAATGTTTTCTATTTATAAAGAAAGGGGCTTACGCCCCCTTCTCTTCTTACACATTACTTATGTTCGTTTTCTAGCCATGGCTCTAAGTTGTCTGACTTCCTTTAGATAAGAGCTCATACAATAAAGAATATTCATAAGTTTATCCATCATTTAACCTCCACCAAAAATTCTTGACCACGAACAGTCGGATTTTCAGATGCGTTAATCTCAATCTTTTTTGGCTTCTTATTATCAGCTATTACATACTCTAATGAAATTTTGAGCATACCGTTAATCAGATCTGCACTTTTAATCTCAACACTGTCAGCCAATTCAAATTTTCGTTTGAAGGATCGATCAGCAATTCCCTTATGGAGAAACTCAGCTTTAGATTCTTCGGGTTTGGTTGATCCAGAAATAGTCAGACAACCGTCATTTAATTCGATATCGATATCAGGTTTAGAAAAACCCGCGATAGCTAATTCTAAGACGTATGAATTCTTTTCTGTTTTTTTGATATTATATGGAGGATATCCGCCAGTGGCGACGCTGCGGGCAGCATTGAATTGATCAAATCGATCAAACATCTTATCATAGCCAATAGAAAACGGATCAAATTTGTGTAGGTCTAATAGTGTCATACAATTCTCCTTAAATTCAAGCAAGATTAAAATTGAACCCCCGAAGGCAGTTCATTCAAAGATAATCGACTGATTACCTCTAAATTTATTTATAACGCAGTTTCAACTAGATCGTTTTTTTCCTATATTATATTTTTGCTCTAATATCCATTCAGACTTTTCTTTATATGCAATAATCTTTATCTGTGATATCGGAGCGACTGGGCTTTTTGTCTTTTCTGGATTGATAAGTTTATACAAATTCCACTCTGCAAGAAGATTGCTGATCGTATTTCTACGTGCAACATCATCCTCAGAAAAATTCGTAGGCTTTCCGTCTAAAGCAAAGAGCTCTTTGAAGTGAACAATGAAATATCTATTTTGTTTATGTAGAATGTGACAAGATTGAAATATTTTTTTATCTTTTTTAGAAGCCACACCAATACGTGTTAGAGTCTCCCGAATCTTTAGAAAATCGTCGGGTGATTCTAATAGAACTTCAATCATATTATCGATTATTATATTCATTACAAGCACCTTTGATACATATATCTAGTATTTATAATAATCTACTTTTTCGTTCCTCCAGTATAGATATAGTCTTTCACAACTTCAAACTGTTCATCCGTCAGAATCTTTGAAATATCTATCGCTTTTCTAAGATTACATTTATAAACTTCTTGAATTATGTCTAATTTCTTAGATTCTTCTGGCTTTAACCACTTACTAAATCTTTTGCGACTTCGAAGGCTTTTCATATAGAAGTCATATTGTAATAGATTGTCTAGATGACCCATACGATTCATTTCGTTTGCATACAGAATTGAATCTGCATGGAACGATAACGAGCGATTTGCTAAAAAAGGTTTGTAGTCTTTTTCAGAAAGCTCGTCATTATCCGTTCCGCGCATCATATCCTTTTTGAGATGACTTACGCTATTGATGTAATCAAATGGACTACTCATAATCTATTTGAACTGACAGTCAGCCATGATGGAAGTTAAACAAGCAGCGATGTTTATTTCCTGATCTACAACGAATGCGCTCTTGTATTGATAATCACCAAGAATTAAAACTAATTGAGGAACAGATTCCGGTTTAAGATAATCATACGCAGATTCATATAATTTGCGAAAGAGAGTATTCGTTTCCATTGCATTATTCTGCGCGACCCATTTCCGCATAGAAGTAAAATCACGCTCTTTAAGATGTTTAATAATATCTTTCAAATCGACATCTGCAACTTGAGCTAAAATTCCGGCATCGATTTTACCAGTCGCTGCGTGACGTTGTAGTTCATTTAGAACACGACGCCAATCGGGAAAGAATTTAGTGATAAGCTGAGCAACAACCCTCTTATCGTATTCGATTCCCTCTGCTTCTAGAATAGTGTAAGTCCTTTTTAGGAACTGTGTCGCAAGTTCAGCCTTTTCGCTGGCATCTATCTTAAAATCAATAACTGAACATCGAGAATGCAGAGGAGCGATAATCCTATTCTTAAAATTACAGGTCAGAATAAATCCACAATTACTCGAGAACTCTTCCATGAAATTACGAAGAGCAGGTTGAGTCGAATTAGCATTTAGATAATCCGCTTCATCCAATATAACATACTTCCGATCAGAAGTGAAAGAAACAGTTGCTGCGTAATTACGAATATCATTTCGAAGCGTATCGATATTACCATTCATCGATCCGTTGATAATAATATAATCGCCATTAATCTCGTCCAACATCGCACGAGCAACTGTTGTCTTTCCGACTCCTGACCCACCACTCAATAATAGATTTGGAATTGCTTTATCATCAACAAACTTTTGAAAGACTGTTTTTAGATTATTGGGTAGAATACAATCTGATATTTTGTGGGGGCGATACTTTTCAACAAATAAAAATTCTTCACGAGCAAGCATTTAAACTCCATAATATAAATTGCAATTGTTAGACGGCAGTCGAACCTTGCTCTGTTGCAATCCAATACTCGATATCACCAGTCTTGGATTTGAAATTTGCAATTCCTTTGGCGGAGACAGTAACATCATAGTCGCGAGGAAGTAACTTCAAATTTTCTACTTTAAAAATCATATTGTAATTGGTCGTAGAAGTTCCGACCAAATAATTAAAGAAAGCACCGCCATCTTGACGCGAATCAATCGCAGTAAGAGATGCTGACCCGTCCTTCCCCAACAGAGCAACTTCTGGCAGCAACATAACTCCTGCAGCTTTGATCGCTTGAGCCATAACTTCCTTCATAATTGTAAACGTCACATCTACACTAGGAAGAACGATATCTTTTTCTGGCGGAGTCGCGATGGTAGAGATGCTAGCATATGGAACTCTAGCAAATGCTGGACCATTTTTAATTTCGACTGAGTTTTCATTGAAATTGAAATCTGGATCTTCAAACATCGCTGATGTATTGATGAATATGTTCAAGTCATAGATCGCACATTCTTTAGGAAAAGTTTCCGAAACGATCGCTTGAGCCAAAATAGTTTTTTGAGGAGATACAGTTCGGATTTTACTTCCTGGTTTCAATACAACAGACATATTAATAGAAGAAAAGTTTTTCAAAATTTCAATTGTTTGCTTAGAAAGTTTCATTTATTACTCCATTATTAAAATACAATTATACTACACTCAATTCAAAATGTCAATCACTTCTTCTTCTTTTTCTTCAGCATACTCACATCAGCTGTGGCAGTCACTCCAAGATTAGCTAGATCTACCAATGATCCACCAAACACATATGTTCCTTGATGCTCAAGTTTCATCCACGGACACAGCCAAACTTTCATTCCAGCATCTCTAGCATACTGACAGAACATATAATCTTCCGACAAGTATCTCTTTGTTTTCGGATCAATCACGCAATCAAAATATGCATGAATCTCGCGCGATCCATCAAAATGCTCAGTGCGAACATGATCTGGCTTATATGAAAGATGTGGATATGCCTCTCTAAATTTCTCAAATACGCCACGCTGAATAATCATAAATCCAGTTCCGCCTTCTAGAACTTCAACTGGTTCATTTAGAGCGATAGACTCTTGACCATCTGTCGGATTGAAAACATAGTCTCCAACATATTTCTCTAATTGTTGTGGATCTTTATCTGCAAATCCACGATCAACAGCCTTCTTAATCTTTTCCCAAGAAATACATTTCTTTGGATATGGACCACAAACGATTTCTTTGTCGCTTCCAGTTTCTGCAATAACAGAAAGAGCGATTACGTCGTCTGGATCAAAACCTATATCTGCATCGATAAACATCAGATGCGTGCAATCGCTTCGCAAAAATTCATCTACTAGATAATTTCTGGCACGAGTGATTAGTGATTCGTTATATAGATAGAAAAATCTAACATCCATTCCATATTTGGAAGAGAGTATGGCTAGGTCAGCAGACGATTTACAATATTGACCAGTGCACATTCCACCATACATTGGTGTGGCAACAAAGATCTTTCGTTTGCGAAGTTCTTCGATAGATACTGAGATTTCAATAGACATAATATTTCACCTTTAACATTCACATCAAACACTTATTTATATTCAAATTCAGTATATTTGAATCAACAATAGAAAAACAGGGGAATTAATTCCCCTGTCCTTTACAACAAGACTACGCAGCGAGTGCGCGATAGCCAGCAGCAATAACGCGACGCGTCGGAGCACCATGCTTATAAACTGATGCGACACTACCATTCGAGAATGTCTTCTGATTGCAATAAATCGCATAGCCCTGCATGCGAAGATATGAAGCAACCGCCGACATATTACGAACCCCGAATCGTGACCATGCTTGACCTTCTGTAAGATCATAACCTTTCTTCAGGAAAGAAAGAACGCGTGCCGTTTTGCTAGTTTTGTTTTTAACCATATATTTGAAGCTCCTGTTTAAGTTTAAATACCTACGCCACGACAGGTGGCGTAGTCTCCTGCGCACCAGACTCAATGTTACTATCTGATACTACTGAAGGCGGGGTTACTGTCTCATCTACTTTTGAATAGAGATCCAGAAATGCAGTTTTCGTTTCTTCGTCAAAACGATTGATACACATACGAATCGAACGCATACGATCACCAAAGAGCTTATACGTCTGAACGATATGGACAAGACGGCGCGTAGAGATAACTTCATCAATCGCATTTTCTGCAAACGTCTTTCGAATTACTTCTGCCCACATGATAAGTTTATCTATAAATTTAGATTCATCTTCTTTTATCTCACGATTATCTGAAAAATACAGAGTCAGAATTTTTCGTTCGATAGTCGGATTCGGAAATTGCTGCTCAATCGTGATCGGAAATCGTTCAAGCCAAGCATCGTCGAGCATCGTCGCAGAAACATAACGACCATCTTCCGAGCCCTTTCCTTTAGTATTAGCTGTGACGATAATATTAAATCCGAGTTTGGCATAAACAACTTCACCAGTCTTTTTCACGAAATATGGTTTGCCTTCAAGAACTCCCTGCAGACACATAATCTTACCGGGATCAGCACGATCAGCTTCATCCAAAAGAAGTAGTGCGCCAAGTTCCATTGCACGAAGAACAGGACCTTTAATGAATTTCGTTTCTCCATTGATGAGTCGGAATCCACCCATCAAATCATCTTCATCAGTTTCTTTCGACAACTGAATACGAATCATTTTGGTATGTGAGCGAGAACACGCTTGTTCGACCATAAGCGTCTTACCATTTCCAGACATACCGGAAATGAACACTGGAAAAAATTGTTTTGATTTTATAATCTTTTCAATGTCTTTAAATTCTCCAAACGGAACATAATGAGAATCGCGTTCTGGAACAATCGCATAATTGTGCGAGGATTCTGCATTTGGATCAAATTGCATCTTATTCTCAATCTTTGCTTCACGAGTAATCGGAACAACTTTTGCAATCATATTGATCGTTGAAGATTTCAGGTCAGCCGGCAATTGAAACTGTCCCCAACCAACATTGAATTTTTTTCGATAAAGAAATTTCGCATTATCATAACCAAGTGATTGAACATACTCTTCGACTTCTTTTTTACGAACAACTGCATTCGCGCCAAATTTCTTAATAAGCTCTTCAAGAATTACATGTTTCATTTTATTTCCATTATATAATTGATACGTGAACTAATATTATACTTCACTTGCACCTAATTGTCAAGGTATATTATGCTGCAATTTTCTCAATAAATTTCGATAGAAGAACTCGACTAATACCACGGCGAACATTGGCTTTCATGAACGCTTTCGCAAGGGAATTTTTGTTCTCATAAACTTCATCTCCCAACAAAGAATCTTCGGTATTGATATTTTCTCCACCATGGATCAAAAAGTAATCATCAAATTTCATATATCCTTTGATATGAAAATATTTTTGTTTTCGCATTGTTCTGTAATTTATTCCTGCGGCTTCAGGACTCATCGGACGGCATGCAGAATTAATAGTTTTTCTGATAGAAGAATTAGAATTTTCAATTCGATAACAAATCACATTAACATGGCATCTATTTCTGAGAAACTCAACAAAAACATCCGTATTTCTATTATCATAAGCATTATCGATAGCAGGTTTTTTTATCACAATTTCTTGTTTAGTCTGGATATCACGAGCAATCGTTTTTTCTCTAGAATGATATGTAAACGCTGCAGCGATTCCAGCACATTTACTAATATTAGATTCACCGTCAGTCAAAACGACACAATTGATTATTTGTGCATTTGTCTGCTTTTTAAAGTCTTCAATTATTTTTCTGGCATAAATCAATGCGGAATTCAACGGTGTTGAATTCAAATGAATACACTGAGAATAGTATTCATTCGTGCCCCGATAACCATTGCATCTCGAACGTGCACCCTCTGCAAAATTCAAAAGCCATTGACCCATTTCAGAAAACTGATTATTTCGCATTTTCTCTGTAAAGAGTTCCAGCAATCTATCTTGCCCAGTCACAACGATATCTCCTGGGACATGAGAAGTTTCTGTAATGGGTTTGGATAGATATTCTTCAGAAATCATTTGATCAGTAAATGCATAAACACGATGGGGAATGTTAACTCTACGACAAAATAATGTCAAGCAAAGTAATTGTTCGATTGTTCCGTAAATATTTTCACTCATAGATCCAGAAAAATCAACAAAAAGAACTAATCCGTGATTTTTTGATTCTGGTAGAATCGTGGTCTTTTTAAAGATATCATCAATAATTGTATATGCATGAAGTTTATTTGAATTAATGACTCCAGTCTTACCTTCACGCTGTTTAATATAATGATCAGCAGCTTTTTTCATTTCAAATTCTTTGATCAAATAAGTAACGACTTTGCTGTTTACATTTAAAAATTTATTCCAAGAAATTTTATTTTGTTTAGTGATTTTGGAATCGTGATTCTTATAAAACTCATCATAATCATCTGAGTGTGCGCTTCGAAATTGCCAGTCATTTTTTATTCGAGTATTTTTTTCATCTTTGAACATCCGAAGCAAAGTTGTATGAGATATAGTTTTATCTTTATATTCTATATCGCGAACATTTACATAGCAGATCGGTTTCGACTTATCATCAATCAATTGTTCTGCAATGTTATCATCCATTGAAGTTTGTGTATCGCAAGAAAATTGATCTACTTCTTCACTGTCTTGTTCTTCGAATTCGTCAGATTTTTCAAATTTATCCGATTCTTCTTTTTCCAAGATGTCAAATTCTTGTTGATCGTAGTCATCTCCATCGTCATTAATCGGAGATGGATCTATAATGTTCTTATCCTGTTTTTCCTTCAAGAAATCAAATATTCTATCTGTTATATCTACAATTTCATTCCAAGTTTTTGTTTCTCCGATTTCATCGACAAAACCTTGTTCATCTTCTTCGAAAGGAATATTCTGGAATGCGCCAATCTTAAAATGTAAATTTATGCGATTCAAGAAATTCATCTTTTCTATTTTTTGATCTTTTATCTTGAAAAAATCTTTATCAAAGAGTTCTTTATATCCTTCATAAAAATCACGACGAAGGCCAGGATACTTAATCTTCATCTTGCGCTCAATTCGAGCGTCCTCTACGATATTACAGATAGTTTTCTTTTCAGATGCCATTGGACTCCAACCAGAATCTGGAGTATTTAAAGCATGACCGACTTCATGACCCACTAATAGTGTTTCCAATGCGGGAGTGATGTCTTTCCACATCGGAAGAGTTAAAACTCGATTCTTGGTATCGAATGAAGCCGTGGAGGTGTTTCGATGTTCAACAATAATATTTTCAGTTGCGAGGAGCTTTGCAAGTTTATCGATCATGATTTTTTCCGTAGTTTGAAATACTATTATACTATCATGAGGGTTAATTGTCAAGGTTTATTTTATTGCAAGAAATCCTACAAACGCATGGTTTTGCCAAAAAGATTCAATTTTGCTAAAACCTGCAGCTTTGCACATATTTAACAATTCGTCACGGGTGTTTGGTTTAGCCATTGATCGCAAAGTTTTTTCTTTATCCATAATATCATCAGTTGTGAAATTTGTTCTTTTATAGTCGTAATATGTAAAAGTTCTGATATCTTGAATTTTTGCAGAGTCAGCCATAGTCTTCTCAGAAAAAACGAACGCGCCACCGGAATTCAATCCATTATATATGTTTTTGACGACCATCTCTCGTTGATGCAGTGGCATAAACATTAGAGTGAAAATTGAAGAAACGAATGAACAGTTGTCGAAATTGAAGTCTCGAACATCTTCGTTTAAGAGATATAAATTTGGTGTGAAATTTGCTATCGACTCAAGTTTCCAACCATCGACAAATTCTTTTTCTAATTCGATTCCAGTATACAACGCGCTTTTAGCGAAGGAATTTTGACTGATCATAGACCTTAACATCTTTCCTGTAGAGCATCCAATATCGACAACATTTGTGTCGTCTTCCACAAAATATTCTGAAAGTTTCAATACATCGTCAATAAGATTAGAATAACCTCTTATAGATAAGTCTATATGTGTTTCAAATCCTTCGGAACGCTGCGCAAATGTAAACGGCTGTGTCATGATAAATCCTTGTATGGTTTCAATATATTCTTATAAACGTGACTTGCTAAAGCGAACATCATCTTCGGAGCGACCATTCTTCCGATACGTTCTGCTTGTTGGTCGAAAGTTCCCGTCAATTCATAATCATCAGGAAGACTCATTATACGCTTTAATTCTTTAATTGTCAACTTGCGATCTTCATTATAATGTATAACGCCAGACGCACCTTTTTGTTGACCAGTCTGTGTTAGTGTTGGACACGGAAGATGACGAGCTGGTCTCTTTAGATTGAAACAAGTCTTTTTTGGTTGTAGAACTTTAGATGGATTTTTTGGCAATAAAGCTACAAATTTCTTTAGGAATCCATTTTCAATAACATCCAATAGTTCTTTTACTTCCTGTGGATCATTAACTAGATCTCCAATCGCTTTCTCAATACCAACATCTTTAGAATATTCGCCATGTTCTTTTGGAGTAGATGGATCAGGAAATGCAATGCTATTTACATTTAACATATTCATTCCAATTGCATCTGCAACATCTTCTCTAACGCAAACAAAGAATGTTCTTTGTCTACTCTGTGGAACTCCATACTCTGCTGCGTTTAATACTTTATATGTGGTAAGATATCCTATCTTTTCAAATCCATTAATGAACTCTGCTAGTTTAGCGCGAGCCGTTTCCATTGTCAAACCCTTTACATTTTCTGCAATAATCACTTTAGGTTTTATATCTTTAGCGACGCGAATAAATTCAATGAACAGATCTTCAATGGCTTCTACAGTTTTTCCATCAGAGTATGACTTTATACCAGAACTGATTTTCACAGATCCCTCGTGGACCATTTCACCTTCATCATCGAAATATGATTTTCGAGTATCTACTATCGCACCCTTCCAATTTTTCCCCTTAGATGAAGAAGAAACAGAAAATGCAGAGCATGGAGGAGATCCATCAAATATATCCAAATCGCCAGCATTTAATCCAGAGACATCTAGAAAGTCTTTTCCTGAAAGTTTTTTAATATCACCAGGAATGATTTTAGTATCTGGAAAGTTCAATGAATATGTTTTGATAGCTTCTTCAACGAACTCGTTTATTGCGAGAACATTTCCTCCAGCCAAGCGATATCCAGTAGACGATCCGCCGCCCCCAGCAAATGTAGAAATTACCGTGAATAGTTTTTTAGACGATTCTGAAGTAACATCACTCTTAAAGTAGGGCATCTTGTCTTTGCTTTTGTTTAACATAAATTTTCTGTTTACGTTTTGCTTTCTCCAAATGATAAGGTTTAGCAATATCCGTATAGAGAACTCCTTGCAAATGATCGCACTCATGAAGAAATACTCTAGCGGTCATACCATCAAATTTTATTGTGTCTGTAAAATTTTGATAGGTTGTGTATCGAACTCGGATTGCGCTATTGCGTTTCATTCTAACAAATAGTCCTGGAAATGTCAAGCATCCTTCGTCATAGTAAACATCCTCACCTATTTCTTCGATGACTTTTGGATTAAACACAGATATGATAGAAGAAGGATCCGACGGATTCCCCATAATAAAAACGTTCAAAGGAATACCACATTGCGGAGCGGCGAGCCCTATACCGCGCTCTTTGCACATGAGTTCACACATACTTTCAAATAATTCTTTTGGATCATAGCCACCAACAAAATCAAAATCTTCAGCCTTTTGACGAAGTATCGGATGATCAGAACTCACTAAAGATAATTTCATAATTCTTCTCTTTTCCATTCTTTACCACAAATTAAACATTTCATTTCTGAACCAGAACAATTTTCAGCGAGAACATTTCCGTTCTTATCATAAACTTCATTTTGATAAAGTGGAGTAAATTTTTTACTTTTAATTATTCTACAATCAGAACGATCACATTCTACGATAGGCACACTAGATCCATATTCAGATAAAAATTCTTTTGTCATATAATCTCCAAATTTCCAGAAATAGATATTCTATATTCATCACTTGTATAAAACGGATATACAAGATGTTGCATTCTTGAGTCAAAAATAATGATAGTATCTTTACGAAACTTATCTACAACTATGGGATGTTGACTAACTCCTCCCCTATGAAGATGATCTGGATAATTGAAAACAAACGATCCAGCAACTGCGGTTCTTCCGATATTAGCCATTTCTTTTTCTTTTTCTATATCGTATGGTATTTTATGCCATATTACAAAAGAAAGGTCTCCTGAGTGCGAATGTATTGGATTAAATTCATACTTCTTTTGAAAATTTATCCACAAATCTTTGATCGGATATCCGTATTCTTTACTTAGCGTCCTATTCATCTGGATTCTATGATCTTTATACGCATTCATATTTCCAAAATAATCCCAATATCTAGGAGCCACGACTTTTAAAAATTCATCTAAACAACGAACGCTTTGTGTCAAAAGGTATTCATTATGAATAGATCCAGCTAACTGTGAATTATAACTAATACAATCTCTAAAATCAGTCTCTATCATTTTTTGAATTTCAGTTTCTATACATTGAGTAATATCAGTGGGAACTGAACACGATATATATCCAAGTTTATATACTTCATTAAATAATATAGGTATATTTTCAAATCGATTCATAGAGATATCCTAGAAAAGTTTTTATGTTTTTCAAATTTAATTGTACTTCTAAATTTATCCTGCAAAATATCACCTTTATGGGATATAACGAATACGTTTGCATCTTCTAAACTATGAATTAATTTTAGAAACTCTTCACATCCATTTGCATCCAATGACGCATCAAACACTTCATCCAACATAAGAAGATTTGTATTCGCGCTATTTTTCATCCTAGCAATAGTTCTCCATGTAAAGAGCAAGGCTAGGTCGATTCTCATCTTTTCACCTTCACTAAATGAATCATAAGTGAAGTCATCTCTATGACGAGAAAGAATAGTTTCTTCAAAGGATTCATTCAATTGAAACTTAACGAAGAAGTCCATAGAAGCAAGATACTTATTAATCAGAGAATTCATAATCGGAATATATTGTTTGATGATCCGTGACTTAATTCCACCGTCCTTCAATATGATTGAAGCTAATTCATATAATTCTTTTCTATGCAAAAGCTGATCTTTAATCAGTCTTAGATCGATAAGGCGTTTTTCTATTTCATCGATTTCAACAGCATTGTCTGTTTCTTTATCAGTTGTGGTATTTGCGATTTGCTTTTGCAAAACAGTAATTTCACGTTGATCCGCGAGCACAGAAGCTGACAAATCATTTGTAATCCTTCGCTCTTTACTTTTGATGTTTTTATTAATTTCAGATATCTCGCGATTCCTATTCTGAGTTTCGCTGAGTTCTTTTCCAAGAAGAATAAGCGCGTCGCTAATCTTAGCCAATGACGATTGCTTTTCCTCGATTTTCTTCGACTTGATAAGTGCGTCAATCGTTTGCGTGCAGGTAGGACAATTATCGTTGTCTTCATAGAATTTTATAGTCTTTTTGGCTTTAGTTTTTGTAGATTCTAAATCACTCTCTAATGATTCTATCTTAGATATTCTCTTGATAACTTTAGATTCATCTTCAATATCAACAAATAACTTGTCGATCTCACTTTGAACCATAGTTATTTCTTCGTTTGCTCTGCTAATATTAAAGTGTAATTCTGATATTCTTTCATTGGAAACAATTATGATCTCATTTTTCTTTTCACTATTCTTTTGTTTTTGCTTTTCGTGTAGTTCCAATATATCTATAGAGTTTTGAATTTCATTCTTATTCGTTAATATTTCTTCTTTATTGCTAGATATCCTATCCTTCAATAACACAGACATTGTTGAAAAGATTCTAATGTCTAAGAGATCTTCAATGACTTCTCTGCGAATCCCTGCTGGAAGTTGCATGAAAGGAACGAAAGATGACGATCCTAGAATTACAATCTGAGTGAACGACTTCATATTCATTCTCAAAATATTCTTCTCTAGATACTCCTGATAGTCTCTGCTAGCCGCGTCCTGATCTAGTAATACATCATTCTGATATATTTCAAAAATCGTAGGCTTTATTCCACGAATAATTTTATATTTCTTATTGTATATTTCGAATTCAATTTCTACAACAAGATCGCGCCCATTTATAGAATTGAGCAGCTGATCTTTTTTAATCTTACGAAACGGCTTACCATAAAGAACAAAACAAAGAGCATCTAGAACAGACGACTTTCCAGCACCGTTTTCTCCAACAACTAGAGTATTCGTATTTCTATCTAATAAAATTTCTGTAAATGCGCTTCCCGTAGATAGCAAATTTTTCCATCTAACAGATTTAAATTTCAACATTCATCTAGTTCCATAGATAAAGATTCATTATATAGTGAATGCATCAATTTGTCAAGGTCTTTTTTATCAACATTGGTTTCTAAGTTTCCAACATATTTGGACAAAATTGTCAAAGTATCTTCAGCTTCATTGGCTAAATCGTTTGTGTCGAGATCGTCCATATTTCGATGATCATCAACAATTGTAACATCTGACGGCGATGATTCGTATATTTTATTTACGAATAAGTCGAACCAATAAGGATTAGTTTTATTTTGAACAATAATTTTAACGTATGAAGATTTTACATAGTCGAAGTCTTGACTAAGAAGTTTATCCAGAGTTTGTTCTGAATCGTCATACCAAACTTTATAAAACATCTTATTTGTATTTTCAATAAATTCTAGCTCTCTAGTTTCTGTATCCCATATATGGAATCCGCGCTGATCGCCATGATCTGACCAAGTTATCTCATAAGGTGTTCCTACATATCGTATATTTCTACTTTCTGATTTTCTATGAAAGTGGCCAGAAAAAACTGTGTCGAATTTATCAAATTTAGAAACATCAAAACCATCATGAGAAGGCATGCCTCTATACATCTCAAAACCTTTTATTTCTAAATGCCCAAACAGTATTTGAGCTTTAGTCGTCTTCATAATTTCCATGCATTCTTGATAGTTTGAACTATTGATCCATGGCATCATTAGCAATTTGCATCCATCAATTTCTATTTCTTTAGGATCAGAATATGCGTGAAGAAAATTATTGTCAGAAAATAATTCATCCATCGAATTTATAGAATTAGTATTCCTAAACGGAACATCGTGGTTTCCTATAAGAACATGTAGAGTAATGTTATTGTCTCTATGTTTATCAACAAACGATTTAAGTTTGTTTAGAGTTATATAATTGATAAACTTTCTACGATCAACAATATCACCAAGCTGAATAACTTGACTAATTC
>Ga0214919_10000339_pt1 | contig 80249 bp, 77 predicted proteins | sample LL1503_MetaG_FD_177994 | JGI IMG/M metagenome (GOLD analysis project Ga0214919, IMG submission 177994) | Freshwater microbial communities from Lake Lanier, Atlanta, Georgia, United States - LL-1503 | ecosystem: Environmental > Aquatic > Freshwater > Lake | place: USA: Georgia | collected... | reverse complement strand
TGGGGAGGAAAAAAACTGGATTACAAATCATAGATAGCTTTGGCTTTAGTAATCAATGATGAGGACTCATTGAAAAAACCTAATATTTTGGCTCCCCGACCTGGACTCGAACCAGGGACCTGCGGATTAACAGGAAACTAGGTCGCTTAAATACATATATAAATCAATTGCTTATGTGCAAAAATGGCCACCGTGTAATAAACCGTGTAATTGATATTTTGTAACATAATGTTACAAAATGGGAATTGGCATTATTGGTACAAAAGAATCACACACTATTATTTCTTGCCATAAGCAGTATCAAGTTTTGGTTAGATTAATAGAACCTCAGATAATTGATCTGAAGTAATTATTAGTGCCACTTTAACAAGAGTAATTTTTTCACATCAACCTTGAAACCGCCAAGTCTTAAAAATTTAACACATTAAATTAGAGATGTTATTTGAGCTATTGACAATCGTAGCATAAATTGCTTTATCTTTTCTAGATAATCAAAATATCAAACATACTTTTGCCTCTAAAAGCTATTTTAAATTTTCTAAAACCCATTTTTTAAAATTTTTTACTTTTGGAATGTTTGACAATTCCTTTGGAGAAACTATTTGGTAGGTATGAATAGATTTTGTTCTAATCTTAAAAGGTTCAATTAGAATCCCTTTTTCTAGTTCTTCTTCAATAACTGATGATCTTCCTAATGTGATTCCAAGGGAGTTAATAGCACACTGAATATTCGTAATAAAATAGTCGCAACTTATACTTTGAGGCAAATCAAAATTTGAATATCCAGCAGCTTCTAACCAAAAAGGCCATTCATCTCCTAAAACGGGACACGTCGATCTAATAATGACATAATCTTTGAGGTCATCTGGAGTCTTTAATTTTTTATGAGATTTAAGCAGTGATGGACTACATACTGGAAATACTTCCTCAGAGCCAAGACTTTCTGAATCTAAACCATTCCATTTACCGACTCCTCGCCATATTCCAACATCAAAATTTCTCTTCGAGGTTTCATTTAAAGTGTGTATTGTATTTAACCTTATCTCTATACTTGGATAAAGAGACCTAAATTTATGTAAGTTCGGGATTAATTTTTTTATTGCAAATGCAGCTAAACATTCAATAGTCAAAATATTAGTCTGATTTTCTGTACCTGCGTTATCTGATGCCGAAGAGAGAATAATAATTGCTTGCCTGACTGATTCTAAATAATCTTTGGCCGTATTAGTCAAAATCAACCCATTTGCATTTCTTGTAAACAAAGTAGTTCCAAGAAGCTCTTCTAGATTTTTAATTTGATGACTGATTGCCGCTTGACTTAAATTTAGTTCAATTGCTGCTCTAGTAAAACTTAAATATCTAGCAGCAGCTTCAAAAGCTAGTAGGCTAGAAATAGAAGGAATTCTTTTATGCATGCATTAAAACCCTCGTTTACGGTTTATTTACATAATAATTTTAAACTACTATATAGCCTTCAATGTTTTGTATTAATATAAATTTAAGTTAGGTTTTTTACACGTTTTTATTTACTTTGGCATTCCCCTATTTTAGGAGGCACATTGATATGATGTGCATCATTCTAGGGAAGAATTAGGGTGCTAGTCACTTTCAAAAATACTTACAATTGCGGTTCGGATAAATTAAGACTTCAAGATGTGAACTTCCTATTAAAAACACTGCCATTAACTATAAGAACCCCAACTCATTAAATAGAAATATAGGGTAAACCATTGAAATATTTAGTAAAAATAAAAAATTCAGGAATTTTTTGCACCTAAATGGTTAGAAGTCAAAATCTAATATTAATCCTTAAGTAACTCCTATAAGAATAAATTATGGGCCATAAGAATATATATTTTGTAGTACCTTAGTCTTTAACGTAGACTAAACATGTTGTTTAATAATAAAGGAGATTAACTATGAGTATTAAGTCTATTTCAAAACAACGTCGTAAATTTCTTAACTCTACCACAGCATTAGCAACAGTCGCGACTATGTCTTCCTTCGATTTATTTAGTCAAACTGGAGAAATTAAAATAGGTGCTTTTGCAGCGATGAGCGGAGCCGCAGCTGCCCAAGGAAAAGCCCTAACTGAAGGAGTTCAATTAGCAATCAAGGCAAAAAATGCTTCTGGTGGAATTAATGGACGAAAGATTACAATTATTTTTGGTGATGATGCGGGTAAACCTGAAGAAGCAGCTGTTGTAGCTAGGCGTTTTGCAACTCGAGATTCAGTAACTTTAGCAATTGGCAGTGTTAGTAGCCCAGCAAGTTTGGCGGCTGCCCAAGTTTTTCGAGAAGAGGAAGTTCCACAAATTGTGGTTAGTGCTACAGCCCAACGAATAACTACTCAGGGAAATGAGTGGGTATTTAGATCTGCCGTTCCTGATACCAAGTTTGTGGCAGACATTGCAGATTTTATAAATGAAACGCAACCAAAGCTAAAGAAATTTGCTTTTATCTATGTCAATGATGATTTTGGAAAAGGTGGTTTGGATTCATTTATAAATGCAGGAAAAAAATATGGCATGAATGTTCTTGTTCAAGAGAGCTACACTCGTGGCGATGTAGATTTTGTTGGGCAGTTATCAAAAATTAAGTCAGCTAGCCCTGATGCAATTATAGATTGGTCGCGTTATACAGAGGGGGCGTTAATACAAAAACAAATGCGTCAGATGGGATTAGATAAATTACCTCGGTTTGGTGGAGATGGAATTGCTCAAGCTGCTTTTCTTGATCTTGCAGCAGATTCCGCCAACGGAGTTATTTATGGTACTCATTTTAGTCCTGCCACCGTATCGTCTATACCAGCTGCGCAATCCTTTATTCAAGCTTTTCAAAAAGAATACGGAAAAATGCCTGATTATGTAAATGCTCAATCTTACGATGCAGCAATGATTGCAATTGCCGCATTAGAAAGAGCAAAAAGCTCAGATAGAACAGCTGTAAGAAATGCGTTACGTCTAACTGATTATGCTAGTGTTCGTGGCCCATTCAAGTTTGATCAAAAGGGGGATCCTACACTTAAAACTCACGTTGTAAGAATTGTTAATGGTAAAGAAGTTAATGCCAGAAATTAATTTAGTAAATAAATTTTTTTAATCTTATTAGGAAATAAAATTATGAGCGTAATTAATCTTGAAAGAAGTCAACCCTCCGCTTTTGCTCCAGCCCCTAAAGCAGTTCGCGCTGGAGATTATGTTTTCACATCTTCTATTTATCCTATTGATAATAATGGACATGCCATTAATAACGATGAAAAACTAGGGGAGGCGGGACCGTCGTTAATTGAAGTTCAAACTAGACATTGTCTTGACTCTCTTAAAATGGTTCTTGGAGATTTTAAAAGTGATTTAGGAAGTGTTTTGAAGGTTGAAGTTCATTTAGTTGATGCCCATGATTTCATCGAATTTAAAAGAGTTTGGAAAGAGTACTTTCCAAAAGACCCTCCGGCAAGAACTACAGTAGAAGTTGGAGATACATTACCCTTTCCTAATTCCCTACTGTGCATTGATGCGGTAGCACTTGCTGGAAACTCAAAGCTTGTTCGTCAGGCTCTTAATGATCCAGAAGGAGATGATTCACTTACTGCTGAGTGGGCCTCTCATGCAGTGTGCGCAGGTAATTTTGTATTCTGTTCCGCATTTCCTGCAAGTGATTTTAAGAATGGACTTGCTGTAGGAAAACCACCCGGCTTTCCTAACTATGGAAGTAATGCTGAGATGCAGGCTGAATATATATTTTCAAGACTTAATCGAGTTCTAGCTCAAGTTGGTACTTCTTTAGAGAATACAATTGAATCTCAATTATACGAGCCAGATTTACTTAATTTTCATGATGTTGATGGAATTTGGGTGAAGTATATGCCATTACCGCCACCTCGAAGCTCAATGGGCGTAAAAAGTTTAATACTTCCTGGTGCCCTGTGTGCTGCGAATCTAACTATACTTATTCCAGACAATAACCATAAACGAGAAGAGTCACACAAAGGATTACGTTGGCACCCTGTTAAAGTTCGTAAAGTAAATTTTTCTCCAACAATGAAGGCTGGTGATTGGCGTTTTATTGCTGGTCAAGTCTCAAGTCCTGATATGAAATCTGCTGTAAGAGTTCCTCCAGGCATGATAAATCACTTATCTGATATTGAGGAGCAAATACGATTTACCATGGAAATACTGACAGAGCAGTTAGAAGCTAATGAGACAGATTGGGAGCATTGTCACCATGTTCGGCTTTATCTTTGTGAACCCAAGAGAGATTACAGGGCTTTTGCTAGAGTTTGGAGAGAGTATTTCCCAGACTTATCTAAGGCTCCAGCTTTGGCTTTTGTTCCATCAACAGGTATTATGTTTCAGAATTTGCTAGTAGAAATTGACCCTACTTGTGTGGCACGTAGTTAAAGATTAAGTTCTCTTGAGACTTAATCTAAAACTCATAGAGTCTTAGACTCATAGGGATTACTCAAGGAAAATATGCTTTTTTGGGATCTTTTTGTTGGGGGGGTAGCAATTGGATGTGTTTATAGTCTAATTGCGCTCGGCTTTACGATGATTATCCGTGCAACGGGAATCATTCATTTTGCTCAAGGCGAAGTAATGATGCTTGGATCAATGAGTGGTATTACAGTACTTGCCTTTTTTCCACAAATGCCTGCAATAATTGTTTTGATTTTAGGTATGCTTGCATCTGGAATTATTGCAGTTGGTATGGAACTATTTGTTTACCGTACTTTACGAGTTCGTCGAATTCCAATAATGAATATCATCACTGCAACAGTTGGGATGTCTATTTTGTTTATGAATGCAGCGCGAATAATTTGGGGATCTGAGCCATTAAGATACCCAGATATATTCGGTACAGAATCATTTATCTTTTCAGGTATTCCAGTTTCACCACAACTGGTTTGGATAACAATCTTTGGAATTATCATCGCTTCAATATTGCAAGTTTTTTTGAAATACACAAGCACCGGACTTGCTATGCAGGCAATGGCCCAAGATCCCCATGCAGCCCAACTAATGGGGGCAAATCTTACAAAGATCACTGTTTACACCTACGCAATTGCAGGAATGATGGCTGGTGCCGCTGGAGTTATGCTTGGATCTTTATTTTTTTCTTTTTTTCAAATGGGTTTTGTTACCGGTTTAAAAGGATTTATTGCTGCAACATTGGGAGGACTTGGAAGCCTTGGTGGTGCAATGCTTGGTGGTATTGTTTTTGGACTACTTGAGACGTTTGGTGCTGTTTATATCTCATCAGCTTACAAAGATGGTATTGGAATGGCATTGCTTATTGCCATTCTTTTTTTCTATCCAACTGGACTTGTGGGATTATGGAAAAGAAAAAAATGAATAAAGTTTCCTATTTTTCTCCTGCCATTTCAAAAGGTTTCATCTTTGGAAAATTAGCATTTATTTCTTTTCTCCTAGTATTTCCATTCATAAATAATGATTCATTTACATTACATCTGATGTCTCTTGTAGCAATTAATTCTATGGTTGCTCTTGGATTACAATTACTTTTTGGTTTTTGTGGTCAACTTTCAATTGGCCAAGCGGCATTTTATGGAATAGGTGCATACGCTTCCGGCCTCCTCACAATAAAATTAGGAATACCTTTTCCATTAGCATTAATATGCGCTGGTTTAATTGCCTCTATAGTTAGTTTGCTTATGGTGCCTATTACAAGACTTAGTGGTGTTTATCTTGCAGTGTCAACAATTGGATTTAGTATCTTAGTACACCTCGTTTTAAAAAATGAAGAATGGTTAACGGGAGGGTCATTTGGGCTCATTGGTATTCCTCGCGCAGAAATTTTTGGGTATAAATTAAAAAATCCAATCTTTTATTATTTACTTTGTGTTTTTCTTGCTCTAGTTACTTATTTCGGACTTTATCTTCTTGAAAAATCAAGCTTTGGTCGAGCTATTAAAGCGATAAAACAAAATGAAGATGCTGCTCGAGCAAGTGGTCTTTCTGTGACTTTATTAAAAAGCCAGTGTTTTATTATTGCTGCATTTGTTGCTGGACTTGCTGGCTCATTGTATGCGCATGAAGTTCGTTATCTGGCACCTGATGATTTTAGTTTTTGGAAATCGATTGAGTTTCTTTTTATGGTAGTTATTGGGGGAGTTGGAAGCCTCTTTGGAGCGGTTCTTGGCGCAGCTTTTATTGTGATACTTCCAGAAATTTTAAGAGATATTGGTGATTATCGGATGGTAGTATTTGGTGGATTAATTGTTGTATTTATGCTTTTTGGTCAGGCTGGTCTTGCTGGAGTAGTAAAAACTTTTATGAGTTGGCTTAAGTTCTTGCCTAGGTTGTTAAATAAAAAAATTCACTCTGAATCAACAAATAATAGGGTAATACCAAAAGATTAAAATGGCAAAATATTTGTTAGAGACCAAGGGGTTAACTCGTCATTTCGGGGGATTAATTGCTATAAATAACGTTGATCTAGAGATAAGTATTGGAAATATTCATGGAATAATTGGACCAAATGGTGCTGGTAAAACAACACTTCTAAATCTGATTGCAGCGTTTCATCAAGTTTCAAAAGGGTCTATTATTTTTAAAGGAAAAGACATTACCAATAAAGATACAGCTCAAAGAGCACGCTCTGGAATTCGAAGAACTTTTCAAAACCTTAAGATTTTTTCTGAAATGACAACAATTGAAAATGTTAGTATTGGATTACATGCGACAAATCCAGCTGGTATTTTTGATGCACTTCTACAAACATCCCGACATCATAAAACAGAACTTAATATTTCTTCCAGGGCATATGAAACTCTTGAATTAGTTGGACTTTCGGCTTATGCCAATTCTGTTGCAGGAGAACTTGCCTATGGTCATCGACGCCTTTTAGAGATTGCTCGAGCAATTGTTTCTGAACCAGATCTTTTATTACTAGACGAACCTGCTGCAGGATTAAACTCAACCGAGTCAAACAAACTATCGGAATTAATTAAAAAAATACAATCAAGAGGTACAACAGTTATTCTTGTAGAGCATCATATGGATGTTGTTATGTCCGTATGCGACATGATTACTGTATTAAATTATGGACAAAAGCTTGCTGAAGGAAATCCTAGTCAAATACAAAGCAATCCATTAGTAATTGAAGCTTATCTTGGAAATACTCCCCATTAATCATAACAATGCTAATACTTGAAAATATTTCTGCAGGATATGACGGCGCATTAGCTTTACGTAATGTTTCTCTGAAAGTAAATCCGGGAGAAATAGTTGCTGTCATAGGTGCTAATGGTGCAGGTAAAAGTACTACTCTTCTAACAATTTCTGGTCTAGTACTCGCTATGAGCGGTAGAGTAAACTTTAACGGGCAGTCTTTAATTGGGCTAACACCTGACAGAATAGTACAACTTGGTCTTGTACATGTTCCGGAAGGCCGCAGAGTATTTCCAGACTTAACAATTGAGGAGAATCTGCGAGTCGCGGCATACCTTGTTAGAGATCGTAGATTAATTCAAAACACATTAATAAAAGTTTACAAATTTTTTCCACGCCTTAAAGAGCGTCGTCTTCAAAGTGCGGGTACATTATCTGGCGGAGAGCAACAAATGCTTGCTTTCGGACGTGCTATGATGAGCCAGCCCAAAATGCTTATGCTTGATGAGCCTTCGCTTGGTTTAGCTCCTCTGCTAGTTGAAGAAGTCATGACAGCGGTAAAAATGTTTAGTGATTCAGGTATCACTGTCTTACTTGTTGAACAAAATGCAAATCTAGCTTTAAAAATTGCAAATCGTGGGTATGTAATGGAAACTGGAGTTATTGTCATGGAGGGGACTAGTAACGAATTACTATCAAATGAACAAGTGCGTGCGAGTTATCTTGGCATTAAATTCAAAGAGCATTGATATTTGAACCCCCAATCTTGACTCAAAAAAGACCTGTAGATTAACAGGAAACTAGGCCGCTTAAATATATATGTAAATCAATTACTTATAAGTAAAAATGACTACCGTGTAATAAACCGTGTAATTGATATTTTGTAACATAATGTTACAAGTTGGGATTTAAATACTTTACTAAAGAATAACATTAGTGCATCTGGTTGGCGAAAAAGTATTACCGATTAAAAGAGCATGTGCAAGTTTGGGGCTGTCTAGGTCATCCTATTATCTGAGGTACTGTTACCAGTAAAAATTGATGCTATTTTTTTGATTGTCTCTTCTTTATTGCAGGCTCAATATAGGTATATAGTAAGATTAGTCAATATCAACTTAACTTTTTAAATTCAATTATGCAAATTAATATTCCTGAGGTTTTATCTGAAGTACAGGCGTTTTTTGATAAGTACGAAGATGCTCTAATTCATAATGAGATTGATGTATTAGATCAATCTTTTTGGAATAATCCTTTAGTTATTCGATATGGCATGAATGAAAATCTTTATGGGTTTGAGGAAATTGCTGCATTTAGAGCTGCTCGCCCATCAAAGGGGTTATTAAGAAGTCTAAGTAAGACAGTAATTACTACCTTTGGACATGATTTAGCCACAGCGAATACATTGTTTGAAAGACAAACTGTGCCTGGCAAATTGGGTCGTCAAAGTCAGACTTGGGTCCGAACAGATACCGGTTGGAAAATAGTTTCAGCGCATGTGAGTTTGATAGATAACCCCTAAATTGGATATGTCACGATGATCACCAACGGATTATTTCATATTGCTGTAAAGACAAATGATTTAGAGGCAACAAAGGATTTTTATTCAAAAGTTTTGGGATTAATTGAGATATTTAGACCGGACTTTGGTTTTCCAGGCGCTTGGTTAGCCGCACCTATTCCTGGAGGACAAGCTATTTTACATTGTTATGCTGGCGGGCCTGCGTTAGGAGCCGACGGGACTACTCCCCTTGGAACAGCTGCAATTGATCATATTTCTTTTTCTTGCTCGGGTTATCATGAATATCGGAATCATTTTATTGAAATGGACTTACCGTTTCGTGAATTTTTAGTTCCTAATACATCGATTTGGCAATTATTTATTTACGATCCAAGTGGGGTTCAGCTAGAGCTAACATTTGAGGGGAAAATCGAAAAAGGACCTCTTCCTGATATGTCTGATGGTAGGCGATACGTTGCAGGATCCAGTTTTTTTGATCCAACAGTATTTTAAAAGTAGCAAAATCTCTAAGTTATTTGCTATTTAAATTGCTTAAATAAATTAAGCGAAGTATTTTAAGAATATTCTCATAAAAAGATAACGATCTTTTCGCCAATAGTTGCACCGAAGTTACTCTATCAGCAATATGGACGATGTAGATTGTTGTTTATTCCGAAAACTATTTAGCATTTTGCACAGCCTGCATAGCCATTAGTTGAATAAGTTTTGCACGATAGCTTGCATCAGCAAAAAAATCAGAATTCAACCCATCTGAGGAGATAACGATTGTTTCAAGCTCAGATGCTGAGAAGTTTTTACTCAGGACTGCTTCCATACTGGGAACTCTAAAAACTGAGGGCCCCGCTCCAGTAACGGCAACACGAACCAAATTAATCTGTTGAGCAATAAAAACTCCTACAACAGCATAGCGAGAAGCAGGGTGTTTGAATTTTGCATAAGCAGATTTAATTGGTGCCTTAAAACGGATTGCTTGTATTAACTCATTTTCCTCTAGGGTTGTTTCAAACATCCCTAAGAAAAAATCATCAGCAAGAATTTCTCGTTGATTTGTAATGATTGTTGCATTTAATGCGAGTAAAGCTGCAGGATAATCTGCTGATGGATCGTTATTTGCTACAGACCCACCAATAGTTCCCATATTTCGTACCATTCGATCTGCAATAAGGCCTGCAAGTTGGGAAAGGCCAGGTATTATATTTCGAACGTCGTTAGATGAAGCAACCTCAGCGTGTCTCGTCATTGCACCAATAGTCAGAGTTGTACCATCAACATGGATGCCTCTTAATTCTGGAATTGCATCTAGATTTATCAAATGAGAAGGTTTATCAAGTCGGAGTTTCATAACTCCAACAAGGCTCTGTCCCCCTGCCAAAAATTTAGTATCAGCGTGGTTTGATTTGGTAGCTACAGTTTCAGCTACCGTCTTCTTTTGATGAAATGAAAAGGGGTACATAGATATCTCAGGATAAATTTAGATAGTTAGGGATTCATAAGCCGTGATGCTTCATGAACAGCATGGACGATATTATGGTAACCCGTACAACGGCAAAGATTGCCATCGAGTTGTTCCCGGATTTCATCTTTTGTTGGATGGGGAATTTTATTTACTAGATCTATAGCGCTCATAATCATTCCCGGCGTGCAGTAACCGCATTGCAAACCATGGTGTACTTTAAATGCTTCTTGCATAGGGTGTAAGTTACCATCTTTCGCTATTCCTTCGATAGTAGTAATTTGTGCACCTTGGGCTTGAACTGCCAGGATACTGCAGCTTTTGATTGCTCGCCCATTTAAATGCACTGTGCAAGCACCACATTGCGCAGTATCACAGCCAATGTGAGTGCCAGTTAGGCGACAAACATCCCGAATAAATGTTACCAAAAGAGTTCTCTCTTCGATTTCATGTTGTACTGGTAAGCCATTAATCGACATTGAAACGGTAGTGCTCAAAATAATCTCCTTGGATTAAATCTAATTAACTTTTATTCTAACTCAAGACTTTAATTTCTTTTTGAAAGATATCCAAGCATTGGCCTTTGACAACATTAAATATCTCTGAGGTCAAAGTACTTGTCTGTCTTGGCCTTGGTGCGGTGAAAGCAATTTCTTGAGCAACTCTAGTTGGTCGACGGGTAAGCATCAAAATATGGTCAGCTAGGTATACCGCCTCATCAAGATCATGTGAAACTAAAATCATCGTTGTTTTAGTAGTTTCAAAGATGGCTTGAAGCTTGTCGCGCATAAATAGTGTCATTTCATAATCTAGTGCAGAAAAGGGCTCATCTAAAAAAAGCACTTCTGGGTAAGGTGCAAGTGCTCGCATGATTGAAATAAGTTGTTGTTGTCCGCCAGAAAGTTCATAGGGATAGCGGTTTAAATCAAAGCGAACATCAAAGGATTGAATCAGTTCTTGGGTCCTTGCTTCGATATCTGCAGATGATTTTTTTGCAATTTGAAGCGGATACTTAATATTATCAATAGCTTTTTTCCAAGGGAAAAGAGCATCCCGATAATTTTGAAACACATAGCCAATTACTGTTTTTTCTAAGGTTTTGCCGTCGAATAGGACTTGTCCACTATCCATTGGTAAAAGACCAGAAATCATATTAATCAAAGTGGATTTACCACAACCATTTGGACCAAAAATGGAGGTAATTTTTTGATGTGGAAAGTCTAAATCAAAGTTTGAATAGAGAATTTGACCAGCAAAAGATTTGGATAGGCCACGAATTTGAATATGAGCAGTCATAGTTTTTTTATATATTCAGGCAATAAATTTATTTACCACCCCAGTGGACAAAGTGCCGTTCTGCCATAATGAATAAAAGATTGAGTGCATAGCCAAGTGCGCCTGCGCTAAAGATTGTGGCATACATTTCGGGCATATTAAAAATCATTTGGGCATTTATAACACGCTGTCCTAAACCGTCGACGGAGCCAATAAACATTTCAGCAACAATAACGATAACTAACGAAAATGAAATACCAGAACGCATACCAATAAATGTTTGTGGCAAAGACTCAAGAAGTGTAACCCCGACCATAATTTTGGTAGGTGAGGCTCCCATTACTCGGGCAGCTGCTTGCCTAACTTTCCTAGCATTCATAACACCATAAGCGGTGTTAAATAAAATTAAAAGGCCAGCCCCAAAAGCTGCAACAGCTACTTTTGTACTCTCACCGACTCCTAGAATAACTAGAAAAAGCGGAAAAAGCGCTGATGCTGGGGTTGATCTAAAGAAGTCAATAACAAATTCACAAGATCTATAAAGCCTTGCAGAACTTCCTAAAATAAGCCCAAGTGGAACGCAAATAAAAACTGCAATTACAAATGCATATAACGTTCGACGAATAGTAATTATTGTATCGACTGCTAAAGTACCCTCAAATAAACCTTTCCAAAGAGCTTTTGCAGAGTCTTGTGGTGATGGGAGAAGAACTGGATCAATGACCTTTAACCAAGTAAAAATCCACCAAATCAAGATAAAAGCAAGAGCTCCCACAACTGGTGTGAGAGGCTCTAGATAACGTTTTAACATGTAAATACGTGCTTAATTAATATGTTTTAAGCATAGTTTTGACATCAATTTTTTCTTTTACAAGACCATAGGTAGTAGCTTGATCAACCAGGTTTTGAAAATCAGCAATTTCTTGTGGTTTGAGGTCACGCACCATGTTGTAATAGGACAGAGGTACTGTAGGTGCAATAGATGCTGAAGTGTTCATATGTTTTACAAGAAGGTCACGAGCTTTGGGGTCGTTGTTACCATCATTTAAAGCTTTAGACCATGCTCGTGCTAACCTTTCAGCAGCTTGGGGGCGTTCTTTTATGAATTTGGAGCTTAAAACTCCACCGCCTAGAACCGCACAGGCATCTGGTCTTCCCAACATGTATTTGGCAATCACGCCACTCTCTAATTTTTTACCAATGCCTTGTGCGACCATCATACTAACAATAGGCTCAAGTGTATAGGCTGCATCGAATTGGCCAGATTGCAAACCACCAATGTGCACACTCATTTGTTGCTCTTGCATCTGATAGTCTTTTTCATCAAGTCCAACTGCTTTTAAAACTCCCTTAGCAACAAATAAATTACCAGGACCGGGAGCAGACATAATGCGTTTACCCCTCAGTTCAGCTAAAGTTTTCACAGTGCTATTAACTGGAACAACATATGCTTCTAGTTGGTATTTAACATTTTGGCAATTGATGGAGATATATTTCAACGTATCAGGTCGGATAGTATTTATGTTGGCGCCTTCTAGTGATAAAAGGTTTGAGGCAGCATCTAAATCACCTTTAACGAGTCCCTGAACAACTAACGGTTGGTTCGCCAAGGGAATACCCTCAACATCAAGATTTTCTGCAGCAAAATATCCACGCTCCTTCGCAATAAAGTAAGGCAGGGCAGAGGAGGCAATAAAGAGTCCCATTTTCACTTTTTCTTGGGAGTATATTAGACTCGAATTGATCCCCAAAAGTAACACAAGCAAATATAACAAGTTAGTTCTGATCATTTTCATGCTGATTGTTCTCCCAGTTTTAGTCATTCAAAGTTTTTTTGTGTCGATGTTAAAACTACGATACCATTAATATAGCATTGCGTCTATTGCAAAGTATTTTTACATATCACTAAAATTAAAACTTATTATTCAGGAATAATTATGCATCCTCAAGGTATTGGTAAATCGGTATTGCGGCGCGAAGATAATCGAATGTTGCTTGGAAAAGGGCAATATGTTGCAGACTTACTACCCGAAAATACATATTATTGTGCATTTTTACGGTCACCTCATGCTCATGCCCTAATTCAGGGCATTGATATTGAAGTTGCAAAGAATAGCCCAGGAGTAGTCTCTGTCCTCACTGGACAAGATATGCTTAAAGACGGTATCGGTAAAATGACCCCTTTATGGATGATTCCTGGAGCAGATGGTTCTCAGATGAACGAACCACCTCGTTACTCTATTACGCCTGATCGAGTTAGGCATGTTGGTGAAATTGTAGCTCTAGTTGTTGCTCGTACAGTCAACCAAGCAATTGATGCAATTGAACTAATCGAAGTTGATTATGAAGTTTTAAATGCAGTGGTTGATGTTAAACAAGCGGCGCAAAATAATGCCCCGCAGTTGCATCAAGAGGCACCAAATAATCTTTGTGTTCGATTTCATCGGGGGTCTAGTGCGCCTGTTGATGCTGCTTTTGCAAAAGCAGCCCATACTATTGAAGTTGATATTATTAATCATCGAATTATCTGCGCAGCTCTTGAGCCCAGAGCTGTTCTAGCTCAACCGTCTCCCTCATGCGGGGATGATGGACATGAGTTAACTCTATGGTCAGCTACTCAGGTGCCTCACCATATTCGTAAGTTGACCTCTGAGCAACTAAATATTCCTGAAAATTCAATTCGTGTAATTGCACCTGATGTTGGAGGTGGTTTTGGTACGAAGGGCAAACTGTACCCTGAAGAAACGATTTTGGCTTGGGCTTGTAAAAAACTTAATTTAACTCTAAAGTGGACGTCAACTCGAAGTGAAGCATTTATAAGTGATTATCAAGCTCGTGATCATTCCACTCATGCCGAAATGGCGCTGGATTCTGATGGTTTTATCTTAGGTGTACGCGTTAATACATATGCGGCTGTTGGCGCTTATATATCCACAGTTGGTGCTGCTGTGCCAACAACTGTTTATACAGCAGTCCTTTCAGGACCTTATAAAATTCCCGCTGTTTTTGCTGAAGTGCATGCAATGTTTACAAACACTGTGCCTACTGATGCTTATCGTGGTGCAGGGCGACCAGAAGCTTGTTTTGTATTAGAACGATTAATTGAGCAGGCAGCCATCCAAACAGGGATGGATCGTATGGAGCTTCGACGTAAAAACTTTATTAAAACCACTGATATGCCTTACGCTACTCCTTTAGGGCCAATTTATGATAGTGGTGACTTTCAGCGTTTATTTGATCGCGCATTAGTAGTTGCCGACTATGCTAACTTTGAGGAACGTCGCAAATTATCGCGAGAGAAAGGATTAATCCGTGGTTTTGGGATTTGTTATTTCTTAGAAAGTTCTGGGGTTGCGCCATCTAAGTATGCTGGTATGTTTGGAGCTCGCGCAGGTTTTTTTGATTCGGCAGATATTCGTGTTGCGGCTGACGGCAGTATACTTTTAATGTGTGGAACACATAGCCATGGTCAAGCCCATGCTACGACGTTTCCACAAGTTATAGCCTCTAAGATTGGTTTGCCTTTATCAATGATCGAACTTGTAGAGGGAGATACAGGCCGTGTACCCTATGGAACAGGAACATTTGGATCACGCTCGATGGTTGTTGCGGGAGGTGCTATTTCGATGGCTTGTAAAAAAATATTAAATAAAGCCATCTTGTTAGCTGCTTATATTTTAAAGACCGAAGTTTCTGATGTAAGGCATCAAATTATTGATGGCTTAGGTTTTTTTGTATCACAGAAAATGCAGCAAAAATTAAGTTGGTATGAGGTGGCTAGGGCAATAACTTATGCCCATGATTTGCCAGAGGGTATGGAACCTATACTACACGAAAACGCTTTTTTCGATCCGCCAAACTTGACATGGTCAAATGGTGCACAGGCCTGTGAGGTTGAAATTGATCCGAAGTCTGGAGTTACTAAATTATTGTCATATATTGCAATTGATGACGTTGGTTCAGTGATTAATCCCATGGTTGTAGAAGGGCAAGTTCATGGTGCTATAGCTCAGGGCATTGGTCAAGCTTTGTTTGAGAGCGCTGTTTATGACCGTGAAACTGGGCAGATCATGACGGGTTCATTTATGGATTATGCAATGCCAAGGGCTGATATATTGCCAGATTTTCTTTCCGAGGTAGATGAGACCCAGCCTTGTACGCACAACCCCTTGGGTGTAAAAGGTTGTGGCGAGTCTGGCACGATTGGGGCGCCTGCAGCAATTACAAGCGCAATGATTGACGCTTTAGGTTCGGTTGGCGTAAGTGGCGTTGAGATGCCATTTACATCTAATAAAATTTGGAATGCTATACAAAAAGTTCACTGATGAGTTCAACTATAGATTTAAAATTACAGAGCGCTATTGCTGATAATTTGACTAAGCTTTGTGAATGGTCAGCTAACTTATTGATTACAGATATTCCCAAAAATGTTCTCAAAAATGCTGCATTAATTCTTGGTGATAATATTGCGGCAACAATCTCTGCTGCCGGTGAGCCAGAGTTATACGCCTATCATCAACATTTAATTAATAGTCCACAGATACCTCAAGCAACCCTGCTATGTCAAAATGGTCCACAAGTATCCATGATGAATGCGGCTTTAGGTAATGGTCTAGCAATAACTTGGAATGAATTAGATGATGGTTATACTAAAACGGCTGTGCATCCAGGTGCGCTAAGTCAGCCCCTGATTTTGGCTACTGCACAAGCAAATCAATTATCTGCTAGTGATATGTTACGAGCTGTAGTCATTGCATACGAAATCGGTACACGTTTTGCAAGAACATGGCCACAGACATTACCCCGGCTTCATCCACACGGAGTATTTAACGCTATTTGTGCGGCTGCTGGATATGCTAGCCTTTTGAAATTTGATTCTAAACAATTTTTACAGGCCATTACAAGTGCCTCTACGATGGTTTCACCGGGGCCATATAGTCATCCAATACAAGGAGCACTTATTCGTAACGCTTGGCCAGCTGCTGGAGCATGGCTTGGTTATTTTTCATGCGAAATGGCTCGTATGCATATTTATGGATTGCCAACTGGTCCTTATGATGTATTTGAAAAAGGTTTTGGAGCTTCATCTAATCCAGAGCAACTCAGTATAGACTTAGGGTCAGATTGGACAATTATGGCAGGTTATCACAAATTATATGGGTCCTGTCAGCACGCGCATGCCTCGATGGAGGGACTTGAGGAAATTTTGATTGAGGATCCACAAATTCGAGGTGGGAATGAGATCCAAGAAGTGTTGATTGAAGTATCTAAAATGGCTATGAACTTTAATAACGCTTTACCAAATACGACTTTAGCTGCAAAATTTTCTATCCCGCACGCAGTTGCTGCGACGATTGTGCATGGTGCGCACGCTACGGAAAATTTCCTACATACTAGTATGTCTGATCCACAAATAGCCAAATTACGTACAAAGGTAGTAATGCAAGAGCTACCGGAAGTAAGAGCGTGGCCATATGATCGACCAGCAAGAGTTACCATTAAATTAAATAATGGTAAAGAATTAAGTGCGTTTTGTGAAGCGGCTCTGGGTAGCTCAGCAAGACCTCTGGATTCTGAGGCTGTCTTGAATAAGATTAAGTTTTTATCAATTGATCTAGCGCCTAATTTATATGATGCTGTAGTTCATCTACGTCACTTGATTGAACAAGAACAGTTAAATTCTTTATCAACTAGTGAATGGGTGAATAGTATTTTTTGATTTATTTTCTAAATAAATTTTCTTAACTGTATCAGTGTAACCAAGGACTTACAGGATTAACAGGAAACTTGGCCACTTAAATACACATATAAATCAATTACTTATAAGAAAAAATGGCCTCCGTGTAATAAGCCGTGTAATTGATATTTCGTAACATAATGTTACAAAATAGGTTCTAGAAGAGGAATTACTCTTTTTGTAACTAATAATCAGGACTCATTATCAAAACTTATAATTTTGATAATGCTTGCTCAAGGTCTTCTTTTAAGTCATCGATATGTTCTATTCCAACGCAAAGACGAACGGTATCTTCAGTAACACCTGATTTTTCTAACTCTTCGGCAGAAAGTTGTCGATGTGTAGTTGATGCTGGATGAGTCGCTAACGAACGTACATCACCAATATTCACAAGGCGAGTAAAAAGATTGAGGGCATCTAAAAATCGCTCACCAGCAACTCGTCCGCCGATAACTCCAAAAGTCATTAGTCCAGAAGCTCTACCACCCATAAGTTTTTGTACTAAAGCATGATCTGGATGATCTGGTAGCCCTGCATAATTTACCCATTTCACTTTAGGATGATTCTTCATATAAGACGCTACAGCAACTGTATTTTCACAAATACGATCCATTCGTAAGGCCAGCGTTTCTATGCCTTGTAGGATTAAAAAAGCGTTGAATGGAGAAATAGCAGCGCCCATATTTCTTAAGGGTACTACACGAGCTCTTCCAATATATGCTGCAGGACCAAAAGCCTCTGTATAGATTACGCCATGATAGCTAACATCTGGCTCATTTAAGCGCTTAAATTTTTCTTTATGTTCAGACCAAGGAAATTTCCCGGAATCAATAATGGCTCCACCAAGACTGTTACCATGACCTCCAAGATATTTCGTGAGTGACTGTACTACTATATCGGCCCCATGTTCAATTGGGCGACATAAATATGGGCTGGGCACAGTATTATCAACAATTAAGGGGATTCCATGGCGATGTGCAATTTCAGACATTGCTGAAATATCAGTAATATTTCCTTGTGGGTTGCCTAAGGACTCTACATAAATTGCTTTAGTCTTTTTGTCGATGAGTGGTTCAAAGCTTTTTGGATTTCGGTAATCTGCAAATCGTGTTTCTATACCGTACTGTGGAAGGGTGTGGGCTAATAAATTATAGGTGCCACCATAAAGAGCACTTGAGGAAATAATGTTATCACCCATTTCCACAATAGTTTGGATGGCGTAAGTTACAGCTGCTTGTCCAGATGCCAAAGCTAGAGCAGCGATACCGCCCTCGAGTGTTGCGACTCTTTCTTCCAAAACGGATTGAGTCGGATTCATAATTCGGGTATAAATATTTCCAGCCACTTTTAAATCAAATAAGTCAGCACCATGTTGAGCACTATCAAAGGCATAGGCAACTGTTTGGTAAATAGGTGGAACAACTGCTTTAGTAATTGGGTCTGGTTTATAACCGGCATGAACAACTTGAGTCTCAAATTTCATAGTAAGCCCTTTGAAAGTAATAATTTATTTTAAAAATTACAAACACCGAAGTCTATTTAAATAGCTTTGCATAAGTATTTAATTGTCACAATTTCTCTCTTTAATTGTTATTGATTTGATGAGGTATGTACTAGAGTATTCTCTTTAAATTTATCTTCAACTTTATGACCTAACTATATCAGTTTGGCTAGAGTTGTAGTGACATGTCTAAACTTTTCTAAAAAATGGTAGTGTATGATGGAAAAGGCCCCATTTTATTGATTATTTAGAGTCACATTTTTTGGCTTATATTATTTATATGGGAGGATCTTCGCAGCTTTTAATTGATAAGAAATAGAGTCCCTTGTAGTTTATATAAATCTATACTTTATAGCGATATCTGATGAGAAAAACCTTACCTACATGCTGTATTTTACTTAGCTGCCTACTATCTGCTAATTATTCTTGGGCTCAAGAGTGGCCAAAGGAACGCCCAATTCGAATTATTGTTCCTCAGGCTGCAGGTGGCACAAATGATATCGTCACTAGATTCATTGCTTTAGAACTCAGCAAATCATTAGGCCATACCATTATTATTGAAAATAGGCCTGGAGCATCTGGTGCTATTGGTATGCAAATCGCTGCTTCATCGACTCCCGATGGATATACTTTTGCAGTTGCCTCTGACAGCATTGCCATCATAAGCGCAACCAAAGAATCCTTAACCTGGAGATTAGGTAGAGATTTGATTGGCGTTTCTTTGCTGGGTGATCAACCAATTGGTATAGCAGTATCCAGTCAAACACCCTATCAAACCTTGTTAGACCTCATAAATGCTGCAAAAAATAAGTCAGATACACTTTCTTATGGAACCTCAGGGCAAGGATCAAATCAGCATTACATTGGTGAATGGCTGGCAAAGTCTGGTGACTTCAAATGGATTCATGTTCCCTATAAAGGTGGAGGTCAGGCGATTATTGACTTAACCGGTGGGACAACCCAAGCGGCAGTCCTTGGTTTTGCCCCGCTACTTTCTCAACAAAAAAAGGGCGGCATTAGAATATTAGCAATTACCAGCGCCCAACGAAACGTATCTGCGCCAACTGTACCCACACTTAGCGAATTAGGCTTTAAAGATATGGTCATAAATCAATGGGTTGGTATTGTTGCCCCAAAAAATTTATCTCCAGCAATTCTTAATAAAATGTCTAAAGAAATTGGGTTGGTTTTAGAAAAACCAGAAATTAAAGCTAAATTATTAGATATAGGCTTAGCGACAAAGCCTATATCTGCAAGTGAATTTGAAATATTTTTAAAAGTCTCAATACAGCGTTGGTCGGAGTTGAATAAAGCCCTTCAAATTCCCATAGATTAAAACTGATTTATTTGCACATTAAATTACTTTATGAATACACCAATGAATGCTCAGCCCAATGTTGTTTTAATACTAGCAGATAACCTTGGCTGGGGCGAATTAGGCTGCTATGGTGGCGGCGCAATTCGTGGAGCGCCAACGCCTAGAATTGATGCTTTTGGTCTAGAAGGTACGCGCTTTCTAAACTTTAATGTAGAAAGCGATTGTGTGCCTACTCGATCGGCACTAATGACTGGGAGACATCCAATAAGAACTGGAGCTATTCAATCTGTACCCGCTGGGTTACCACAAGGAATTATCCCTTGGGAAAAGACCATAGCCGAATTATTTTCAGATGCAGGATATGCAACTGCCATGTTTGGAAAATGGCATCTTGGGGATAAAGAAGGTAGATATCCAAAGGATAAAGGGTTTGATGAATGGTATGGCATTCCAAGAACAACTAATGAAAGTATGTTTTTTGATTCAATTGGGTATGACGAGTCTATTGTTGAGCCCCCATATGTTATGGAAGGTACTAAAGGAAAGCTGGTAGAGAAAAAAGAGTTATACGATTTGGAAATGCGCCGCAAGATTGATGCTGTACTTACCCAACGTAGTTGTGAATTTATCAAGCGCAACGGTAATACAAAACCATTTTTTCTATATGTTCCATTAACGCAATTACATTTTCCAACACTTCCACATCGTGAGTTTGAGGGAATTTCTAAACATGGAGACTTTGCAGATTCTCTAATAGAGATGGATGCAAGAGTAGGGCAAATAATAGACGCAGTTGATCAAAATAATTTAACCGAAAATACTATATTTATATTTGCTAGCGATAATGGTCCAGAATATCGAAGGCCTTGGAGAGGAAGCGCAGGAATGTGGACAGGTACTTACCATACAGCTATGGAGGGCGCTTTACGAGTACCGCTTATTATTCGTTGGCCTAATAAAATACCAGCTGGGAAAGTTACAAATGAGATGATTCATGTAGTTGATTTATTTCCAACTCTTGCTCAAATTGCCAACTTAGAGATACCCAAAGATAGAATTATTGATGGGCTAGATCAAAGTCAATTTCTTTTAGGAAAGCAAGAGAAATCAAATAGAGAGGGATTTGTTTATTTCATCAAAACAGAATTAAGAGCAGCAAAATGGCGTGATTGGAAAATGCATTTTGTTTGGGAGGTAGAGCCAAATGCCGGAGCTAATCATTTAGAAACACCTTATCTATTTAATATTGTGCAAGACCCAAAAGAAGAATCAGATGTGAATACAACCCAAGGCTGGGTAAGGGGTCCAATTCGTAAAATGGTAATCAATTTTCAGAACTCCCTAAAAGAATATCCACCTATTCCACCAGGCGCTCCAGATGAGTTTCAGCCAAAATAGACTATTTCTTTCAAATTAATATCCTCGCCCTTGGTCAATTTTACCCAGGGCAACCAAACTGAACTAAAGGCTCAGGCTTTGCGTTTCGTACCATTTGCTTTGGCCATTTTTAATTTAGAAAGATCAGTGGCTGATCAATACAAATTTTGTTAAATGGCTGTATTTTTAGATTATGAAAAAACAATCTGAAAAATGAAAACACATTACACTAGATAAAAAACGGCCCCCTAAGTTAAGCTGTCGGTTCAGTCTGATTGAAAAACAGTCTATCCTCAGCAAGGGTCGATTACACCTCCGGGCCGCCACGAAACTATGAAACCCTCACTTGTTGGGCTATTTTTAATTGGCGGTCTCATATAGAGTAGACTAAACATTGGTTAATATGCCAATTGTGCCCCCTTATTTGAGCGCCCTAAATGCTAAAGCTAATTAAATTACATGTTGCTGCAATCATCTTTGTATATAGCATCATGGTACCGAGCGTATTAATGGCAATTGAGATTGGCCAAATATTACCATTTGAAAAGATCCAGACTTTAGATGGTACTTATTTTGAAATCCCCAAAAACAATACAAAAAATACACTTATTCAATTATGGGCATCTTGGTGCCCATTTTGTAAACGCCAAAATAATTATTTAGAGGGCTTCTCTAAGCGCATTCCACTTGGATCAATGAATATTGTGACTATTTCAATTGATAAAACACCGGCCATTGCAAGAGAGTATATGAAACAAAACCGCTATAGTTTTTCTGCAGCAATGGTGACTCCGGAACTTAGTCAGGCAATTGGTAAGATTCGTGGTGTACCAGTGCTACTGATTCTTGATTCTAAAAATAAAGTAATTTATAAAGAAATTGGCGAAGTTTTTGAAGAGGACTATATTGAGTTAATCAAATACGCCAAATGATGTTTAAGGAACTTAAATGAATATCAATGCGGATTACAGTAAAAAAATCGTGATTAATCATTATGATTTACCTTGGATTCAGAGTCCTGAATCAGGGGTGGAGCGGCGAATGCTTGAGCGCTTAGGAGGTGAGGTGGCAAAAGCAACTTCCATTGTTCGCTATCAACCAGATTCTGAATTTCAAATGCATACCCATGAATTTGGAGAGGAGATATTGGTATTGGATGGGATATTCAGTGATGAGACAGGTAATTATCCTGCTGGTACATACGTGATGAATCCTCCAGGGTCTTCTCATGCGCCATTTAGTGAAACTGGCTGTACTCTTTTTGTAAAGTTGCGGCATCTTGGCCTAGATCAAGTGGAGCGAGAAGTTATTGATACGAAAAAAGCCCATTGGTATCAGGGTATGGTTCCAGGTCTTCATGTTATGCCTTTAATGAAACAGGGCAGTGGATCAACTTTAGTTCGATGGGCACCTCAAACTTATTTCAATCCTCATCGACACTATGGTGGAGAGGAAATCTTTGTTGTTGATGGATTTTTTGAAGATGAGCATGGCCGGTACCCTGCTGGATCGTGGATTAGAAGCCCACATTTGAGTTTGCACCAACCCTTCAGTAAAGAAGGTTGTATTATCTTTGTCAAGACTGGTCATTTATTAGAGTAATTTGCTAAAAAAGATTACTTTGATAGGGTCATAGTTGCAGTAATTGTCATTGCCGCTCCCACAGCTATCAAGAGGCAACACACTAAAGCCTTAATCTTAGATGGAGATAAGGGAGGATGCTTGGATGCTGCAGTCGTGGTAACTAAGTAAGCAACTGGGAGTGCTTCGAGAGTAAAGACTAAAGCATTTATGGAAAACTGGCCAACCGATACTGCGACTGCTAATCTAAAAAAAGTAATGATTCCAAAGAAAAAAATGAGACTTTCAAGAATTCTTGCGCTTGCCCAAGGTTGTCTATACATTAAATAAACAAATGGAGGACCTGGTGCGGAAAACAGGAAACTAGGCCGCTTAAATATACATATAAATCAATTACTTATAGGTAAAAATGACCAACGTGTAATAAACCGTGTAATTGATATTTTGTAACATAATGTTACAACTTGGGATTTAGCAGTATTGGCACTGGAAGACTCACACACGATTATTTCTTGCCATAAGCTGCATCATTATCCAGATTCTAACTGAACTAAAGGCTCAGGTTTTGCGTTTCGTACCATTTGCTTTGGTCATTTTTAATTTAGAAACATCAGTGGCTCGAGCTGGTGTTTTGAATCGCTACTAATAAACTAGACATTTCCCAACCTCTCCGAAGAGCCAGGTGCGACTTTGATGAATTTTACTGCTCATACGCATGTTTATGGCAGGCCTGCTGGAGCAGTTATTTTCAATGAGCTAATTAAACACACACTTTCACGAAACGATATCTGGCTGGCCACAAGAGATGAAATCTTTCAGTACGCATCTAAATTTTTTAACGAAAAAAAATCTAGACAGTAAATTTTTTTAATAATTAGATTTATTTAGGGTTTTCCATTATGAAAAAATACTGATGTAGTGCTAGACTAGGTTTTATAAGATACTATAAATAAGGAGATATGCATGCATCCTCATGATATTCATTTAGGGGGTACTGAAACGCATTTGCCAGAAAATTTTTGTTGGCCTGGTGGGCATCGCTTAGCTGTTTTTTTTCGAGTTGCATTTGAATGGTGGTCAGATGGAAAATGGCCTGGTATTGGTCCAATGGGCAATCCCTTGGCTGCTGGAACAGTTGATACAAATGCTCAAGGATTTGCAGAATATGGTCATCGTAGAGGTATTCAACGAGCTTTAAGAGCCTTTGATCGTCACGGTATTCATGGAACAATTTTGGTGAGTGGAATTATGGCGGAGCGTCACCCTGAGATTGTGAAAGATATACATCAGGCTGGGCACGATATTGTTGCTCACTCTTATGCAATGGATATCATTCCTGTTTACTTAGATGAAGAGAAAGAGCTAGATAATATTAAGCGAACTACAGATCTAATTTTTGAAGCAACTGGAGTACGTCCTGTAGGATGGATTAGTCCAAGGGGAACGCCAAGTCCGAGAACACCTCGCCTATTAGCTTCTCAGGGTTATCTATGGCATGGGGATACGATGAATGATGATTTACCATATAAAGTTGATTTTGGTGATCATTCAATTATTGCTTTTCCTGGAAATATGGAAGTTAACGACTTGCCTGTTTATATGCGTTATGGAAACTCTCCCAAGCAATTACTTGAATTATATGAAGAGTGGTTAGAATATGCCCGAAATGTTGAACCTGGGCCTGCGCGAATTGATCCTACTATTCATGCACATGTTTTTGGTAGACCTATCGGCATGTCTATTTTTGAAAAAATGATTTCTAGCGCGAATAATTCTCAAGATATTTGGATAGGAACTAGAGGTGGAGCTGTAAACTATATTCTCGATCATAAAATTTTATAAAAACATGAAAATAGATCGGCGAAAATTATTATTAAGTTTAGCTGCCCTACATACCTTTTCTTTAAAAAATATATTTGCTCAAGATTCAGGCTTTCCTAATCGTTCTATTCGACTATTAGTTGGTTTTGCTGCTGGTGGGACACCTGATACTATAGCTAGAAGTTTTGCTGAAGCAATGTCCCGTGAGCTAGGTCAATCATTTGTTGTTGAAAATAGAGCAGGAGCTAATGGAATTATTGCTGCAGAAACCCTAGCTAAATCAAAACCGGATGGTTATACATTACTTTTAACAACATCCTCAATTGTAATAAATCCAAGTGTTTATAAAAAAATTCCATATGATTTAGATAAGGAATTTTCACCCATTACGACAGTCGCAATGGGTGATGGATATTTGTTGGTTGTAAATCCTAAAATTGGTGCAAAGTCCGTATCAGAGTTAGTAAATTTTGCGAATAAAAATAAAAATATTACTTTCTCATCGCCAGGAGTCGGAAACACACTTCACCTAGCTGCACAAATTTTTTGTGATACAGCGGATATTAAAATGACCCATATTCCCTATAAAGGGGCATCTCCAGCTCTTAATGCAGTAATGAGTGGTGAGGTTAACGCGATGTTTATTCCTCCCACGATAGCTGTACCTCTAGCTAAGGATGGAAGAATTACAGTGGTTGGATTTACAGGACAAAATCGTTGGACATATATGCAAGATGTGCCAACAATTGGTGAAACCTTTAAAGGGTTTGATATTAACAGTGGTTGGCATGGACTTTTTGCACCCTTTGGAACTCCTCAAGAAACTATTAATAAGATTCATGCAGGAGCTTTAAAAATATTAGCTGAGCCAAAATTTAGAGATTTTTTATTAAAAGGAGGATATGAATCGTCTCCGAAATCAATAAAAGATTTTATTAAATTCGTTCAAAGTGAAAAAATTCGTTATGGAGAAATAGTCAAATCAGCGCAAATTGAATTGCAATAATTTAGGAGTTATAAGGAATGGATTTAGGATTAATTGGTAAAAAAGCTATAGTTTGTGCTTCTTCACAAGGTCTTGGATTAGCCTGTGCTAAATCATTAGCAAGGGAGGGGTGTGAAGTATTTATTAATGGAAGAGATAGTGAAAAACTTAAAAATGCAGTTAATTTGATTCAAAAAGAGATCGGTAAAAATGTTCATCCCGTAGTTGCTAATATTAATACGGAACAGGGAAGACAATTACTCATTAATACATGTCCAGAAGCAGATATTCTAATTAATAATAATGCGGGGCCATCACCTGGAAAACTAGAAGATTGGGATCGTAAATCTTGGGACGAGGCTATTGAAGCAAATATGTTAGCACCAATATTCTTAATTCAAGCTTTAATCCCAGGAATGCGTAGTAGGAAATTTGGACGAATTGTGAATATCACCTCTGCTATGGTTAAGTCCCCAAGTCCAACGATGGGACTTTCAACAGCATGTAGGGCGGCATTAACGGCATTAAGTAAATCAGTACAACGTGAAGCTGTTATTGATAACGTTACTATTAACAATTTATTGCCTGAAAGGTTTAATACTGATCGACAAAGATTTATGGTTGATCGTATGGTAAAACTACGTGGCATAACCAAAGAAGAAGCTATTAATGAAATAGTACAAACAATTGCCGCAGGTCGGATGGGAGATCCACTAGAGTTTGGCGATACCTGTGCTTTCATTTGTAGTAATCAAGCAAGTTTTATGTCTGGACAGAATATTCAGTTAGATGGTGGTTCGTATCGAGGTTTAATTTAAATAAGGTATTTCCTAAAATAATACTAAAAGTTTTTATGCAGTCTATAAAACGTGTTGCATTTCGTAATTAAATCCATCCATTAATTTAGCGAGTATATTTTTGAAAATTTAAATTTAAAAAGGACATTATGCCGAAAGCTTATTGGATTAGTAACTATCAATCTATTGATAACCCAGATGCACTAGCTGAGTACGCTACTATTGCTGGACCTGCACTAAAAGCTGCTGGGGCAAATTTTTTGGCTAGGGGTATGCCTGCTGCAATTAAAGAACAGGGTCGTTCCCAGCGCGTAGTACTTATAGAATTTGAAAGCTTACAAATAGCTTTAGATGCTTACAATAGTCCCGGATACAAAAAAGCATTAGCTATTTTAGGAGATTCAGCAGTAGTTCGCGATATTCGTATTATTGAGGGTCTATAAAAACTAAAGCTCGCGAGTTTTTTAACAGCAGTTACAACCACTAAGGTTAAAAATACGCGCTGCATTTTTGCCTAATATACTGCCATGATCTACTTCGCTTAGGTCTAGATGGCTAATGATATTAGCAGGTTCAAGGTCGCCAATTGCGAATGGAAAATCAGAGCCCATCATCACTTTGTCCGAGCCAACCTTTTCCATCAGAAAAAGCAGTGCAGCTGGGTCGAACAGGACAGTATCAAAATAAAGCTTTTTAAATGCTTCTATTGGATCAGACAATGTTTTAGCATTTAAAGAATGGTGACGTTCAAGGCGCCCTAGCATAAAAGGTAAAGCAGCACCGCCATGAGAAATAACGAATTTTACTCCGGAGTAGCGGGTGATGTGCCCAGAAAAAAGAAGCCTAGAAACCGCTATAGTTGTATCTGTGCCCCTTCCAACAGCATTTATGAGGTCATAATCTAACAGTCTATCATCTCCACAGGAATACATTGGATGAATAAATATCACAGCATTTCTTTCAGATGCTGCCTCCCAAAAAGGATAAAGATCTGGATCATCTAAATTACCACCATTACCTTTAGGTTGCGTACCGATCATTACCCCAGGGAAACCTTTGTCCATTGCCTCATGAAGAACTTTTGCTGCTAGAGGACCACTTTGTAACGGAACACATGCCAAGGCTGTCAATTTTGACTTCTCGTCGATGGTAGCCTTTAGAAGTTCCTGATTCATCATCTGAGCCCATAGAGCGCCTTCCTCTGCTGGTAATTCATAACCAAAAATATCTAGCCATCCACCAACAATCTGCCTATCGATACCTTGTTTTTCCATCCAAGCTTGTCTAATAGCTGGATCAATTAGGCGTGAGGAAACGGGCCTAGTTTTTTGACCTCCCGAAAATGAAAAGCTGTAACCATCTGCTGATGAGATCATCTGGACAGATGGAAATTCATTTCGCCTTTTTTCTATAATTGAAAAAATAGTTGCAGGAACTATATGTGCGTGTATGTCAATTTTCATGAAATTCCTATCGGCCATGTTTAATATTTTTAAAAGCGTACACTAACGCTTTTTTAATAGCTTATTTTTATATTAAGAATGTACACCATTTATTTAACTAATGTGCTATATTTTTAAAAATAATAGCATAACAAATTAAGAGACAAAAATGTATAAATTAAGTCTAATTGTTAATGGTAAAAATGTAGATTTAGAAGTCGAAGGTCGAACTCTTCTTGTTCAGGTTCTTCGCAATCACATTAGACTGACTGGAACTCATGTTGGATGTGATACGAGTCAATGTGGGGCTTGTACCGTTCATCTTGAAGGTGTCGCAGTTAAATCATGTAGTGTACTTGCGTTATCTTGTAATGGGATGGCCGTTACGACAATAGAAGGTATTTCACTTAAAGGAGAGCTTCATCCTTTACAAGAAGCCTTTCGGGAAAATCATGGATTGCAATGTGGCTTTTGTACACCAGGCATGGTCATGTCTTCTCTAGACATGATTAGGAGAATTGGTTCTGATTTAGATGAGAAAACCATTCGTGAGCAGTTGGAAGGAAATATCTGTAGATGTACAGGCTATCATAATATCGTTAAAGCTATACAAGAAGGATCAAATACTTTAGCTTCTCAGAAGCCTTTGGATTCTTAAACCTTTTAAGAACATTAAACTATTATTTATAACCAATCAAACTGCTTTTTCTAAGAATCAATTTATGTATAAATTTGAATTTTTTAAACCTGTCGATCTTCACGAAGCAGAACGATTAGTGGCTACAAATGCTGAGTATAAGTTTTTAGCAGGTGGTATGAGCTTAGTTCCGTCCCTGAAAATGCGACTTTCGAAGGTTGCTGGACTCGTTGATCTTGGAGATATAGATTCGCTAAAAGGTATTAGATTGGAAGATAACAATCTTATTATTGGTGCTATGACTTCACACGAGACTGTTGCCTCCTCTGAATTAGTCAAAAAGGCTATTCCTGCATTATCTTGGCTAGCTGGTGGAATAGGAGATCCTATGGTGAGAAATAGGGGTACTATTGGCGGCTCAATTGCAAATGCAGACCCTGCGGCTGATTATCCAGCAGGTGTTCTTGGTTTAAAAGCATCTGTTATTACAAATAAGAGAGAGATTAATGCAGATGATTTTTTTGTTGGTTTGTATCAGACAGCTCTATATTCTGAAGAAATTATTACTGCCATCCGATTTCCCATTCCTGAGTGCGCTGGTTATGTGAAATTGCGAAATCCTGCATCTCGGTTTGCTGTTATAGCTATTATGGTAGCCAAAACATTTGATGGGGTTAGAGTTGCACTTACTGGAGCAGGTTCTCACGTATTCAGAATTTCAGAGGCTGAGGCAATTCTTACAAAAAATTTCTCTCCTACGGCTCTTAATTCATTCTATATCCGCTCTGAAGAACTAAATTCTGATATTCATGCGAGCGCTGAATATCGTGCTCATTGTTTTAAATCTATTGCTTCAAGAGCTATTTCAATCTCTCTTAGTGAAACTGGAAATAAAAAGTTATCATGAAAGAATCAGCAATAAAAAAAATAGGAATTGGCGCGTCTACACCTCGTAAAGAAGATTACCGCTTATTGACCGGACAGGGTCAATTCTCTGATGATTATTATCTTGAGGGACAGGTCTACGCAATAATGGTACGTTCACCGCACTCCCATGCCAAGATTGTTTCTATAAATACCTCAGTAGCAAAGAAACTTCCAGGAGTGCTGGCGGTTCTTATTGGACAGGATATGATGGATGATGGCCTTAAGAATATTCCTCATACTCCTTTTGGATTGGGTACTGCAGATATCTCGATTGAAAATCAAGATGGAACTCCTATCCGGATTTCTCCACATTATTCGATTGCTCTTGAGCGAGTTCGTTATGTCGGAGAGGTTGTTGCAGTAGTTGTTGCTAACTCTGTAGAAATTGCTAAAGACGGTGTGGAATTAGTTGAAGTCGAATATGATATTTTACAATCCGTTACAAATACAAGTGAAGCTGCAGAGCCGAGCGCTCCTTTACTTTGGGACCAATTTGACTCTAATGTGTGTCTTGATGCAGTTCTTGGAGACTCAATAAAAGCAGCGAAAATTTTTGATCACGCTGAATATGTTGTTAAGTTTGATACAGTAGTTCAGCGTGTCACTGCCGTACCAATGGAGCCACGATCTTCACTTGCTAAATATGACCCAAATACAAACAAATATATTGTTTATACATGTAGTAGTGGTGCCGTAAGAGTTAAAAATGACCTAGCTATCGTACTAGGTGTCCCACCCGATTGTGTAAGAGTTGTAACTGGGGATGTTGGAGGGCATTTTGGGGCTCGTGGAATGTTAGATGCAGAATGTGTGATCGTTACTTGGGCTGCTCGAAAGACTGGACGGCCTGTCAAATGGACAAGTGATCGAAGTGAAGGATTTCTAAGTGATTATCAAGGAAGGGATTTGACTGTCTCTGTAGAATTGGCATTAGATAATGTTGGAAATTTTTTAGCTATGCGTGGCAAAAATATTAGTAATTTAGGAGCCTATACTGTAAGTTTCCAACCTCTCCAAAAGGGTGTTGAAATCATGACTAGTGTATATCAAATACCTGTCGTTGACTTCCATGTACAAGCAGTTATTAGTAATACGCCACCGACTAGACCCTATCGAAGTGCTGGTAGGCCAGAGGTAATGTATGTAATGGAACGTCTCATAGACCTTGCTGCATTTGATTATGGATTCGATCGAGTAGATCTCAGGCGACGTAATTTAATACCTCCAGAAAGGCTGCCTTTTAAAAACCCTTTTGGAATGATTTATGACAATGGTCGCTATCAGGAAGCGATGGATTTAGCATTGCGCATGAGTGATTGGGATAATTTTGAAAACCGCCGTCAGGAGGCCGTTACTCGAGGTAAATGTCTTGGCATTGGAGTATCAAATTACATAGATACTGGAACTGGGGCTCCAAGAGAACGGGCAGAGATAAAAGTACAAGCAGATGGGAATGTGGATGTGATTATTGGAACGGTATCTACGGGTCAGGGTCATGAAACTAGCTTTGCACAGTTACTTACAGAGTGGCTTAATGTACCCATCGACAATGTTCGCATTCTGACTGGTGATACAGCATTTGTTAAGGTTGGTGGAGGGACTCATTCTGGCCGTGGTATGAGAATGGCATCTATAGTAATCTGGAATTGTGTCCAAGAGATTATCGATAAAGGACGGAAAATTACTTCCTTAACTATAAACTGTAATTTAGATGACGTTATTTTTGAAGATGGGCGTTTTATATGTAAAGAAACAGAACAATCAATTTCCTTGTTCGAGTTAGCAGCAGCCTTTGAATTAAGAAAAGATTGGCCAAATGATCTGAAGGATGGATTGTTTAGCATCTCTGATATTACAAATAATACTCCAGCATTTTCTTATGGAAGTCATGTGTGTGAAGTAGAAATAGACCCTGATCTTGGGACTTTAATAATTTCTGGATACACTGCTGTCGATGATGTGGGGCTAGCAATCAATCCTATGATTGTGGATGGACAAACACATGGCGGTATTGTTCAAGGTGTTGGTCAAGCCTTAATGGAACAATGCTTTTATGACTCGGTAACTGGGCAACTTTTATCTGGATCTCTTATGGATTATGCTATTCCAAGGGCAGATTCTTTTCCATTTTTCACAACAGCAATTAGCGAAGTAGCTAGTATTAGTCATCCAATTGGTGTTCGCCCTGGTGGGGAGGGTGGAACAACACCAGCTCTAGGAGTCGTAATTAATGCTATTACTCATGCACTTTCTGGATATGGGGTTAGACATGTTGAGATGCCAGCTACTCCTGAGCGAATCGTAAAGGCAATTTATCGAAAGTAAATACTAACCGGCAGATAATGACTTCAGCAGCGTAAAAGCTAACTTAAAAATAGGATCAAAAAAAATGCCTTATACAACAAGTAAAATTTACTTCGAAGTTATTGATGCTGTTTCCTCGGTTATACCAAATCCCGAGACCATCATCTTTAATCATGGTATTGGAGCTGATCCTGGTATCTGGCAGGGTTGGTTTTCTTCACTAGTTGATCGCTATCGGATAATAACTTTTGATCTCAGAGGATATGGTCGATCTCAGTTTTTACCAAAAGAATTTGAATGGAGTCTTGATCAGTTGGCGCGAGATGTAATCGATGTTGCTGATGCAGCAGAAATAAAAAAAATACACTTAGTAGGAGAGTCTATAGGTGGTACTATCGCACTTAATTGTGGGATAAGATTTCCTGAGCGGTTCTCAAGCATAACCATTAGTAATGGTGGGCATGTTGGCGCTTCGATTAATCGTGTTGAGGCTTGGGATTCAATTATTAAGTTAAAAGGTATTAAGGCTTGGTCTGACGACTTTATGGTACAGCGGTTTTACGACAATACGTTAACAGATTCACAATGGGATTGGTATTCTAGTATTCAAGAAAAATGGACGCGAGATTCCATCATGAACCCATTAAGAGTTCTTGTAGGTACGGATCTTCGTCCTGAATTAACTAAGATAATGTGCCCTACACTAATTCTTCATCCTGATAATAGCCCTTTTATCCCTGTTGAAGTAGCTGTTGATCTTTACCGAAGACTTTCAAATGTGCAATTACAGGTTTTTGCAAAAGCTCGCCATGGACTGCCTTTTTCTCATGCGAGATCATGCTCAGATGTGCTGAGACAATTTCTTACTAGTCTTTCTAAATAATACTAAATAGGGAATATTTTATTTAACTTATAGGGGTCGCTATGAAATATTTACATACTTTCTTTTTATTCGTTTGTGTTTGCTTTTCCTCTTTGAATTTATCACTCGCCCAGCAATCCTATCCAAATCGTACAATTGTAATTGTGGTTCCTTATGCAGCTGGAGGTTATTACGACTCTATAGCAAGGGCTGTAGCGCCGCGTTTATCAGAGACTTTAGGTCAACCAGTCATTGTTGAAAACAAAGCTGGCGCAAGTGGTATTATAGGCACTGACTATGTTGCTAAGTCTGCTTCAAATGGCTACACAATAATGGTTGGTGGAATTGGACCTCATTCCATTAACCCAAGTCTCTTTAGTAAACTGCCCTATGATCCTGTTAAAGATTTTTCACCAATAATACTTGCTGCTACATCTCCTAATATTTTGGTTGTGCCGTCTAATTCACCTCACAAAACATTAGCAGATCTTCTAGGTATGGCAAATTCTAAGCCTGGTACTTTAAACTATGGTTCTGCAGGTGCCGGTACTTCAGCTCATCTTGCTGCAGAAATGTTTGGCTCTGCTGCCAAAGTTAAGATTAACCATATACCTTACAAAGGAAGTGGACCAGCCGTTCTTGCAATTTTAGCGGGAGAGACTGATATGTTATTTGGAACAGCCACGGATGTCTTTCAACATATTAAGGCAGGTAAATTGCGTGCACTTGCAGTTACAAGTGCTGACCGAATACCTGCTTTTCCTGAAACTCCTTCTTTAGGGGAGGCCGGGATTCAAAATGCTGTAGCAGCGGGCTGGTATGGGTTCTTTGCGCCAGCTGGTACTTCAACAGAAATAGTCACCGTTTTAAATACTTCGATCAACAAAATTCTTCAAATACCAGCAATCAAATCTCAACTCTCGGTTCAAGGCACTGCAGAAATAATTGGAGGATCACCAGAGTTTCTAGCGCGGTTCCTTCAATCTGAAATAATAAAATGGGGTGAGGTTGTTAAAAAATCTGGGGCTAAGGCTGATTAGCAGAAATTAAGTTAATCCAATATTTACTTTGTCCAGGTCGATTCTGCTGCATTTGCTCGGCAACCGACAAGAGACGGAAGTTTATTTTTTATTAGAGTTTAATTAGATGCAATTATCACTAAAATTAGGCAACTGGGCTTATGTTTAATCAACAAAATATTACGGATGAATCTAGACTAATTTCCCAAAAAAACATTGGCCATTATGATCAAAACGCTGTTGCATATGACGAGGGTACACAAGGCCATGATGTCATTCAAAATATCGATGCTCTATTACGAGCTATCAAGACTGAGCCCCCATTTCATCTTTTAGATTTTGGATGTGGCCCCGGTAGAGACTTACAAACCCTCACTAAGCTTGGTCATGTAGCTATTGGCCTTGAAGGTAGCCAGCAAGCTGCACAAATAGCTAGAATGAAAAGTGGTTGCGAAGTCTTAGTTCAGGATTTTTTTAACTTATCTTTACCCGATAATACTTTTGATGGTGTTTTTGCTAATGCTTCACTATTTCATATTCCAAATAAGCTACTGTCCAAGGTACTAGGTAATTTGTGGGCATGCTTAAAACCCAATGGCATTCTTTTTATCTCAAATCCTCGTGGTAATAACAAAGAAAGCTGGAACGGAGATCGCTTTGGTTCGTATCACGATCTAGAAGGCTGGAGATCTTTTATGACCAATGCTCAGTTTTCTGAAATTGAATATTATTACAGGCCAAGTGGGCTGCCATTAGAGCAACAGCCTTGGCTAGTAGTGTTTGGAAAAAGTAAAGAAAATAATGAGCGTAATTTCTTTTAGTCATAAATTTCTCCAAAAAAACAGCTTGAGGACTGGTTTGTAAAAGCTAGAGATGATTGATCCCAATGTTTTAGTAAAAGGGGATCGAGGAATCTTAATATCCTACTTGTTAGACTATTTTCCTTTTGTCGGCGGGATGAGATAATCACTTGACAAAACGTACGCTTTTACGTACTATATTGAAAAGGAGTCAATATCATGAATACCGTTACCGCAAGCCAAGCCCGAGCAGGCCTCTATCGTTTGATTGATCAGACAGCAGAGACACACAAGCCAGTAGTCATCTCTGGTAAGCGGTCAAATGCCGTTTTGGTTTCCGAAGAAGACTGGAGTGCCATCCAAGAAACTTTGTTCCTATTGGCAATTCCTGGGATGCGTGAGTCGATTAAAGATGCTATGTCTGAGCCTATCGCTAAAAGTAAAAAGGCGTTGAAATGGTAGCTTGGAATTTGGTCTATTCTAAATACGCTATCAAAGATGCTAAAAAACTATCTGCCGCAGGTCTTAAAGATAAAGCACAGGCATTGCTAGATATTTTGGAAGTAGATCCTCTCCAAAATCCACCGCCTTATGAGAAATTAGTCGGTGACTTAAAAGGGGCTTACTCACGCAGAATTAATATTCATCATCGCTTGGTTTATGAAATCTTTCATAAAGAAAAGACAGTTCGTATCTTAAGAATGTGGACTCACTACGAATAAAGTGGGTACCCAATTAGTCTAGACATAACTTACTTAACTCTCTCGTCGCTGCTGGGTCAAACTCAATCTGCTAAGCCAAGCTCTCCCTCTAATTGGCTTAATTTAATTGTTTTAGTTTTTCCACTTTTAATTTTGTCAAGTCTCTTTTCTGCTAGATATAAATCTTCTAGATCGTTAATATGTTCTAGGATCGCCTCGCGGGCATAGAAATTTTTAGTACGTCCTGTTTTATTGGCTAAGGCACAAAGTCGTAATTCAATTTCTTTAGGTAGTCTAATCGTTAGCATAAAGCTTCTTTTATTCGATATACAACTATAGCAAATTATTACTATACATGGATTGAAAAATAGGGCTATTGAAGTCTAACTTTACTAAAGGCTCAGGCTTTGCGTTTTGCAACGTTTGCTTTGGTCATTTTTAATTTAGAAAGATCATTGGCCCGAGATGGTGTTTTTTTTCCCAATCCAAAGCATCAGATAGGTTCTTTTTTAGTTTTGGCGTATGCATCCACTGCTCATTATCAGGTATCACGGTGGCTGTGCGAATCACTCAAACAACTGATTCAGACATTTCAACCAAAACCTGACGACCTGCATACTCTTTACCAAGCGAAATCCGTCCACATGCTCCAATAGATTTAATAACTTGTTGATCTAGTAATGCTCCAATCTTACTAGCCCGTATTCGTACTGCATGCTTACATTAAAGTATGATCTTAAGAAATTGATTTAAACATCCGATACAAGAGAAGTAATCGTTACTTAAAGTAACACTTGCATGCATCTTTTCTACGTAGCCATTTAATTTGCAAATTAAACCTGAACAGTCATTTTTAAACCCAGCGCATGAATAACCTTTGCGATAGTATCAAATCGTGGTTGAGATCCTTCAGACAATGCTTTGTAAAGACTTTCACGACCCAACCCAGACTCTTTAGCAACTGTAGCCATTCCTTTTGCCTTGGCTATGTGGCCAAGTGCCCTAATGAGCTCATCATTGTCACCATCCTCTAATACTTGTGACAAGTACTCAGCCATGGATTGTTCGCTATCTAGATGGCGTGTGATATCAAAGACTTTTAGTTTTTGTATTTTTTTCATGTTTAAACCCCCTTAGCTAACTCAATAGCTTTTTTAATATCCGATTGTTGCGTGCTTTTTATTCCCCCAGCCAATAAAATGACAATGACTTTATCGCGACGCGTGAAGTAAATCCGATAACCAGCTCCGACATCAACTCTCATCTCTGAAATGCCATTACCCAAGGTTTTGACATCACCTAAATTCCCATACTCGGCTCTTTCAATGCGACGAGCAATAGCAATTTTGGCTTTGAGATCTTTAATTAATTCGTGCCACTTTTCAAATGAATCTGTTTGCTGAACAATGTATGACATCTTCTTATTGTATCTAACTAGATACAAAAGTCAACCGTTATTTTATGACAATTGATAAATTAGTATTGAATACCTGAGAACCTTCTAAAGGTTCTTAAACAGTTCATAGTCGAACTATTTAATCGATGAATACTAATAAAAATGGTGATAGCGCTTATGTCAAAGAGTTGATTAAGCAGATGAATTAAATATTTAAATAGTAAAGGGATTAATTTAATTAACTTTACCTGGTATTTTATGAAGCTCAACCCATTCAATTGCTTTGTTAGACTTCAGGAGGTTAAATAAATTTACTAGTTCAGTGGGTGAGCTGGTATTCAAAACATAATTGTAAGGACTAATAATTAGCTTACTTCTTAAAGAGATAGTGCTTGGAATTGAAGATAAATTATTACCAGGTAAAAGTTTAAAACTTATACTACCTGTAAGGAATACATAAGCTTGTTGTGTATGGTCATAGGCCACTCCAAATAGATCCTGTGAGTATATCGATTCAGAATTAAGAAGTTGATAAGTACCATTAATCTGTTTTAACGCTCTAACATTAGATAAGATTTCTATTTGTCTAACGCCTTCTTGAATAACCATTGCTGAATCTTGTACCGCTTTAGCTTGAATGGGATTTGTTGGGAGATTAATTTGCGCAAACGATTGGTGTGTATACAAAAATAATAGTATTATAAAAAGTACTTTTTTCATGATTTTATTTTAATTTCCCATAATTGATAAAGTTTGAATATTAGTTAAAGAAAAAGTTGTTGTCCCACTACAATAATTCAATAATCGCAGAGTCCAGTTACCCGCCGCAGGCTCACCATAAAATGCATTTGAAATTAGTCTTGCGTTTGATATTGAAGTTTGATAACTAAGTCCATTAGCGGAGTAGCCATTTGCAAAGTTTAAAAGTATTGATTTTGTGCCTGATGGCGAAGTTAATTCAAACTGATTACAGGTTAGACCTGGAGTAACGCTAAGATTTATGCCTAAAGTTACGTGCTCAACTTTACTAAAACTTGGGCTCATAGCAAAAGTCATCGTAACGCCAGTTGTATTAATGGGGACTGTTACATTTGAAGTAAATTGTAAAGATTTACTTGTGGTTTGAATAGTTGGCAAATAAGTAGAATATGTTTTCGCCATATTTACAGCAGCTGTTGCATCAACAGCTCCAAAGCCGTACCATGTTGAAAACCAATAGTCGGCTGCATTTTTCACCCATCCTTGGTCAAGAACTATATTTTGGCCTGTAATAATAGTTGTAGAGGAAACGCCAGTATTCGTTGGGTCTATTTTTTTTGCCGTTTTGGCTAGAATATACTTCACATCTCGATAACCAAGATTCGGATTTGCTTCCAACATTAGTGCAACTACGCCAGACACATTTGGGGCTGCTGAACTTGTACCATTCATTAATGCTGTATATTGGCAACTGGTTGCGAAGGAATTTTGTCCTAATGAGTTTAGGCTATTTAATATTTTGGTACTAAAACCATTTGCGTCAGCGTTACCACATCCAGTTAGACTCGTTGTGATAATTGCAGGCTTATACGCCGTCGTGGACTGATTTGGCAAATAGGAATTATTAACCCCAAATTCCCCGCCTGGTGCAGACACCCAAAGTGAAGAACCAGCAGTGCTATATGAGGATTTAACTCCATCGGCATTAAAAGCACCAACAACAATTGTCCTATAATTTGATTTTCTGCTATCTGCTACTGGATTGCCACAACTAACTTTATAAAAAATTGCCAGAGTACAATAAAATAGACTGTAGCCAGCTGATAGAAAGTTATTACCTGCAGACTGAACCACAACTGCGCCTTTGCCATTTCGAAGCGTAATTGTTTTAGCTAAGACAGCTTCTTCAGTTTGATTTGTTGTATCTAATGATGAGCCTTGAGACCCTCCTGCTCCAAAGCTTTCATTAAAGATATCATTGTCAGCTGAATATGTAGCTCCTCCTAAAGCATTACTATAATTATTTATATAATTAACACCACTCGCTATCAAGTTATATCCTCTTAATGTAGAGTTATAAGCAACTCCTCGACCACCTTTTCCATTAAAGGCAACTGCACTAATTATTCCTGCAACTTGAGTACCGTGGTCTTCTCCTGTTACGCTTGGTGTTGGATTATTAGTACCTGTTAAAAAATTAAACGATTTCGCTTGGTCAACATTAGCACTTAAATCCTCGTGAGCTATTTCTAATCCACTATCTACGACCGCTACTTTGATGCCTCTACCCGTGTATCCTGCAGCCCATGCTCCACTAACATTCATGTCATTACCTGCTACTGGAAATGTTGAAGAAAAAGCAGATGCTCCAACATTTTTTAAATGCCATTGATAAGGAAATAATGGATCGGTATTAACAATAGTAATTAGGGAAGAACTGCTACTAATTCCAGACAGTGATGCAGTAATATTTGTATTTCCAGAGGTAATGCCTGTTAAAACCCCACTTGAAGAAATGGTTCCAGAGCCACTAGAGGAAGACCAAGTCACCGATGATGTTAGGTCTCTAGTTGAACCATTTGAATAAGTTCCTGTTGCTGTTAGGGTTACTGTTGTTCCAACTTCGTTAGTTGTTGAAGGAGAGCTAACGTTAATAGATACTAAAACAGGGGCTATAACTGTAAAGATGACGGCTTTAGAAACGCCACTAGTTGAATCAGTTGCTGTAATAACAGAGGTGCCTGCAGTAACTCCCGTTACCCGACCCCCAGCACTGCCCGAAGTAACCGTAGCGACAATTTGTGTTGCAGATGACCAAGTAAGACTCGTAGTTATTATCTGAGTAGTGCCGTTTGAATATGTTCCTGTAGCTATTAAATTTTGTGCATAACCTGCTGGGGCTTGTGATGCCGTAGGGGCTGTAGAGCTGGTTGTAGCTGTAATAGCAATCGAGAGTAATGTTGGATTAGTCAGCGTTATAGACCTCGCTGAACTCGTCACACCTACATAAGCGGCGGTTACTGGTACGACTGTACTAGCTGTAATCCCTGTGAAGAGGCCAGTAGAAGAAACAGTAGCATTACTATTGGCTACCCAAGTGACTAAATTTGATAGATTTACTGTACTACCGTCTGATAGTGTTCCTGTAGCAGTTAACTGAACTGCTATACCTATTGGTAATGAAGTAACTGAATTAGCTGTAGTTACGGCAATAGACTGTATTGTTTTAGAAACAGCAAGCGGAGTTGAAGCAGAAACTGAGCCTACAGTCGCATTTATTGTCGTACTTCCAAGAGCAACCCCCATCACAACACCACTTGATGAAATTGTGGCTATAGCCGAACTAGAGCTAGTCCAAGTTACTGTACTAGCTGAAATAACAGCGGAGGTGCCATCAGAGTAAGTACCTGTAGCAACCATTTGCTGGGTTAATCCTCTAGCTATATTTGAAGTGGCGGGCGTCACAGCAATAGATGTCAAAGTTGCTGGAGTGACGGTAATTAAAAGCGTATTGATAAAGCCTTCTGTAGTTCTTGCTGTAATCGTTGTGGTTCCAGTTGAAACTGCCGTAACTAGCCCTCTGGAGTTCACTGTAGCAACTGCTGTATTAGATGATGTCCAAGTGACTGAGTTCGTGATTACAGATGTAGTCCCATCTGTAAAGTTACCGCTAGCGGCTAACTGTGTTGAAAGTCCTTGAGGTATGGAAGTTAATGCAGAACTCACAGTTACAGCACTCATTTTTGCAGGAGTTCCAGACTTTACAACTCCGATGGAGGTATTAATACCCTTTTGTTGAATATCAGTTTTCATTGCTGTCTTTGCAACTGAAGAATCTATTAAGGTTTTAGTAGGTGCTCCAATGAAGACTAAATTACTCAAAGCTGACTGAGAGAGGGGACCTGTACTCGTAAAAATAGCCGTATTTGTAGGCGCACTCTGAAGATTCTGTCTAACCGTTGATGAAATCGTAATTACTCCACCACTACTCGTACCTACACTTTGTAAGAATTGAGCAATCGCTTGAACATTCGGATCATCATCTGCAGTTCGGCTCACTCCAGCAACGTCATGAGGTGTGACCATGCCATCTGAGGGGATGGAACTTAAACTACCAACAACAACATTACCAATAGTAAATGAGCAAGTACTGTCAGAAGAGTAGTTGAATTGACCTAAATCATTAGTTGTACCTGAATAAGAGCCACAAACATATGTTAAACCAGAAACAGGCGCATCAATAAATTGGCCGACACTGGGGGTGATTGTGGTAGTTGTTGTAGAACTGCTGCTTGAACTGCTAGAGCTTCCACCTCCACCACCGCAAGCAATCAATATGCTTATTAAGAATAGAACAATGTAATTAGAAATTTTCAAAAGTAGCAACCTTTAAATTAGAAAAAATTACTACTTTTTTTAAAATACACGAATAAACCAATCACTGCTGCCATTTTCTTTCCTCTCAAAAATCCATTAACTAAAGCTTTAACATCACTAAATTTCTGGAATTTACTTTTTCAATACGTGACAAATTAAAAATTAAATTTTCTAATCTTTAACTAGTTCGTTGTATTTTTTAAATAAAACAGCTTGTTAAATAATTGGTGACGAACACTTATTGTGTCCGATTAAAAACAAAAGTCAACAATGATTTATGTAAGATTATTTTTTGGAAGTTTCGATAGTTTTCAAAAAAATCTAGCACTAGAAATTGAATAGTTCTAGTTACCAATTTAACTATAAAGTTCGTACTCGATAATCGACTGTTCTTTCATACAGTAGATCATTCTTTGAGCTAGATCGACCCCACTATGGGCATATAGAAAACTTTCATAAGCTCAAAAGGACAACGAAATTCATACCTATTGTTTGTAGTAGTTAAACATTGTTATGAATTTACTTATAGGATTAAATGGCATTCAATAAATGATGAATAATTATAAAATTAAAATTTCAACCAATTTACTCATGAAAGTAAGAGAAGTCACATCGTCATACCTTCCGATTAGTCACTCAATCATACCTTATCAGATCCTACTAGTTGTTATGCATCACCACACGACAAATGAGGAGTTGACAGTAAAAAAATTATTCAATAGTGGTGCCTTTAGTGAAATGGGAAATAGATATCACTATAAAAAATTAGTTGAAAATCAATGGATATTGTTATTAGATCATCCAACAGATTTTCGCCTGAAATTAATTCAACCATCTGACCAATTGATTCATGCATTTGGCGCAATGACTGAAAGCTTGGATTTAATATTTCCTGAAATATTTAGTAGGGAAGAATAATTGAATCCCAACTAAGCAACATATCAACACCATCTTCGTAGTCGATATAACTAGAATGTCAAGCGTAATTACTTAACAATAAAGAATCAAAATAAGGGGAGTTCAAATGATGAAAAAGATATTATTAGTATCACTACTATCTTCTGCTGTAACAGGTGTAATGGCACAATCCGATAATAAGGAATCTGGATTTTATGTTGAGGCTGGCTTAATTCAGGCTTATTACAAAGAACCATCGTTAAATTTTAACAATGCTATGGGATCTTTAAAAGGTGGCTACAACATTGACAAAAATTTTGCTATTGAAGGAATGTATGCTGGCAATCTAAATAGCTCAAGTGGATATGTTGGAGCGGTATATGTTACAGCTCAAGTTCAAAATGCTTATGGTATTTACGGCAAAGCAAAAATTGATCTTAATGATATATTTGCGATTTATGCAAAGGCAGGTGCTACAAATGGAACTGTAAGTGCTTCTGCAAGTTTTGGCGGTAATTTTGCTAGTGCATTTGCAAGTGGTACCAGTCCTTCATTCGGAGCTGGTGTTCAAGCAAATATCAGTAAAGAGACTTATGCGTCTTTAGAATATATGTCTTATTACAATCGTAATAGCGTAACTATTGCTGGCCCAAGCATTAATGTCGGTTATAAGTTTTAATTAATTTTAATTAGTCATTAAGGAAAACTCATTTTATTAAATTGGGTTTTTCTTTCGTTTAAATTTTTAAGAGACTTGAAATAAATCAGAATGACATTTATTCAAGCCATAAATTATTGGTGAATAAATTTTTATTTCAAGTAATTAGATTTTTTTGAAAAATACAACTAACCATTTTATGAATTTAGCAATGCGAAACCTTTATATAGTTCTCTTTATCTCCATCTTGGCAGCAATTTCAGGTTGTTCTTCACTCTCTGAAATAACAAAGTTGGAGGGTGAAGGAAAGAAAAATATCTACCAAAAGAATATCGATGTAATTTGGCCAATAGTTATTTTGTCTATTAATGATTTAGGAATACCAATTATCGAGACAAATAAGGAGTCTGGATATGTATTAGCAAAAAGAGGTGTGTCTGTTGGTAGTTATGGAGAAAACATTGCTATTTTTGTTAAGAAGCAAAATGATTCAGTAACTAGCGTCGAGATTATATCCAAGCGCCGACTGGCCACAACTGTTTTTGCAACAGACTGGACAGATTCTTTTTTCATGATGCTCGAGAACCGATTGAAAATTCAACCCAACAAAAATTAGGAGATTTTTATGCAAAGATGTTTTTTACGAATTTTTTTAGTATTACCCGTAATCTTGTTTTCAGCATGTTCAACAATTGTTTCAAGTAATAATCAATCATTAACAATTAAAGCATTACATGAAAATAATGAAGTGGTTGGTACTACCTGCAAACTACAAAATAGCAAAGGTGAGTGGACCACAGTTACACCTCAGAGTGTCAACGTTAGAAAATCATTTGGAGATATGTCAATCAATTGCAGAAAAGATAAATTAATGGGTACAAAGGTAGTTGCATCAAGTGCTGAGGGTTCCACTTTTGGGAACATATTGATTGGCGGAGGAATTGGTGCGTTAGTAGATGCTGGAACTGGTAATGGGTATTCATATCCCGATGCTATCACCGTAGATATGATGGGAAATGTAGCCCCATAAGTTTCTACTTAGTTAATATTAATCTAAAGAAGTTAGATACTTCATGTTTTGAAAATAATAATCTAGCTAAAGTTTTCAATACCCGCCTTTTTTTATAAAAAGCTACTGTTCCACAAGGGTTAACACTTATGGAATTTATAGAAATAGGATTTATTATTTTTTAATACTATTTAAAATTTAATAAAGAGGTGTAGTGTGAAGAATCGGACTTTTATCACATTCATAGGTATTTTTTTCCTTTTATCAGGCTGCTCAAATAGTTGTGAAAGTGCAAAGCAGGATGTAATTAAATATACAGAGCAGTATTTGCAAGCCATTTATAACGGGAAACAAGGTGCCTCGGTCCCAGGTGGATCTGAGGCAATTGCGGCACTTGAAAAAGCAAAAATAGCTTGTAATAGGCCAGATTTGACTGTTGAAGAGATTATTCTCCAATCAAAAAATAAAAAATAATGAATTAATATCTACCAATGTCTTGTTAGCGGCTCAATTTTTATTTCTTCTTCTAAAAGGATAAATGTAAGTCGTTTCCAACAATTGCTTTCATTTTCAATAAATGTGGCCTGTGTTTTTATCGAGCCAAGCTCATTATAAAAATGAACTCGAATCATATACTGTTCTGTAAATTTGGATGGTGGCAGCCAGTTTTGAGCATATTCATAGAATTCTGCGTCATTTTCAAAATATCTAGCTGCAAGACCCCATGCCAAATTGGGACCACAGAGCGTATTTGCAACATTTGTTAACAACAAAGGTAAAACAGTGTCTTTATATAAAGACTTTTTTACTACCCAAGCAAGATGCATCATCCAAAGTCTTACAGCAGAACTATGGTGGTCTAGATTATGAATTAATTCCTTAAAAGAATCATGTGTAGGGATCATTAGCTTCCATGGGAGTTTAACTATCCAGAAAGCATTATCTTCATCTAATCGATCAATTAATTTTTTTATCTTCCAATATGCCTCAAATGAATCCTCTGCGTTATCCGAGGTCGGAGAGAAGGAGTTATGAACAAGTAAGCAAGCGTATGCGATTTCATCATAGTAGTAATGAATTCTTTTTGATTTTGTATATTTTAAAAACCAGATATCAACTAATTGAATAATTAATTTTCTGATATTTTGCCTTGAGAAACCTGGAAGTTGAAGTTGCTCTTGCATTTAAGATAATCAATAAATTTTTAAGTAATCAAAATGCCGGTCTTTCCCGGCTGTCATCTTGCCCACACCTTGAAAGGATTCCTTTGGAGTGTCAGGATAAAAAAGGCTAGCAAGCTGATATGGTTTTTTTATGAAAAGACAAAATAACTTAAATCTGAAATGTCTTCCGACTTCGAGGCACTCATACCAAATCCTCTAGGCCGCTACAAGTAAAGAACATCCAACAACAAGCACCACCGAGCAAAGCAATTATAATTTTTACCACCAATAATCTTTAGTTACTTCAAACATTTCAAATGTCAGAAGTTGTAACCCATCATCCAATTTGCTGCGATCTAATTGATTTGTTAATTCTTCAATAACATCTTTTGTCAATTTATTCCAAGTAGCTTTTTCGTCTAGTCTAATGATTAGCCAAGCTAGTATTAATATCCAAGCATCTCTTACGCCTTGTTTATTAATCAGGTTACCTACTACCTGCAAGAGCTCAGGTGCCATCTTTTGTTTGTTTATCAGTTCGATAAAGCTTGTAATATCTTGAGGCGCCTTGATTTCCTGATTCGCTATTTTGATTACATCGCTTGGAGAAATAGACTTTGACTCTTTATTTAAATACTTGTTTACAAGGTTTGGTATTACATCAGATTTTTTTGTGATTTTTTCAAAAGAAGGTTTAAGCATATCCAACGAAGCAACGTCTTTTCTTAAAAAAGCAGGCACTTCATAAAAATCATCAGAGGAAGGCAAAATATCAGAAGAATTTGAAATATTTGATGACCTACAGGCGTGAACAATTGGATTAATACTTTCACTCATCCGACTATAAGAGAAGGAAACCAAGTTGCTGGAATATGCATCTTCATGTACGGACCCAAAGCCTCCCCAACCAGCCGCTTGCATTTGGGCAATTCTTTGGAGCTCTGGTAGGCCCTGAGCTTTCTCCTCTTCTGACCGAACATGAACAAGGATGCAATTTGTTTGGTCTGTAATGAGCTGATAAGTCAACGCTAAAGCCAGTTTGTATTCGTCCGATTCGCAACTTAATCGTTCCGATGCTCCTAGCCGAGAGATATTCTTATTGGTTGAATGGCTAATACTGTTAGCTTGTACTTCAACTCTTGTTACATCCTGACTTATTTGATACGAAAGAATAGGGGGCCTGGTGGGTGGTGTTAAAAAGCCCGCGAATATATGGCTAGTATTACCATAAAATATCGTGCGATCCGCCCCGGTTGTCCATAATGGCTGCTCAGTATGATCCCATTGAATCACTATATCTTTTGGTCTTGGTAGGCGTAGACGGTTGAACATCCGAACGATTGTTTTTTCAATATTTTCTTTTGGGGCAATTAATTCGCAGGCTCCGTTGGTTTTTTCAGCTAATTTTTGAAGTAGGGACTCAGCTGGCGCACTCCCAACGCCGATGGCGAATATTCGATGACCAGATGATTTTGCTTTACGAATTATCTCCTCTGTATCCCAAACCGCACCATCAGTAATTAATAAAATATCTGAGGAATCGTCACCTTTTCCTAATTGGAATGTTGAAAATAAAGCCTGACTTGTTTCGGTACCGCCCATATCAGCTTCAGTTCTACCAATTAGGATACTAGCGGCAGATATATTGAGAGGACTTACATTTTTTAGTTCGCTGAAATCATGTATTACCTTAGTTCCAAATCGAGAGTAACTAAAGCGGTCTTGGCTAGTCAACTGACTTAATATTGTGTGAAGAGCACTTTTGGCTGATTTGATGCTATCTCCCACCATAGAGCCAGAACAGTCTACTAGGATCTTCAGGTTGACCGGCCTTATCGGAGCATCTTCTATAACTGGGGGGCAAAAACTAGCTAATACTGTACATCCATTCGGACCAATATTTTGATCAGGCGTCACGATAAAAAAGGATTTATTTTGTAATTGACTCAGATTTAAGATGAAATCTCGGTCTAAATAGCCACCGTGCGTTAATTCGATGACGAGGGCATCCATTTTCTTCGATACTTGGATTTGATGGGAAGGGCATTCTACAGTCGCTTCCTCCATTCCACCACATAGATTTATGGACAAAGTAAAGGGATACTCAACCAAAACTGAGGCCTGCGTACTTTGATGTCGCTTTATACCACCTTTGGTGCTATTGCCATATTTTGGCGCAATGGCCGTAGGCAAAGTAATTCGGGCTGAGCCTTCTTCAAAACGGATCAATTGGGAATAGGAATACTCAATGACTGCTTCCTCATTCACTTTGAGGTTGCCCAGGTTTAGGGTATACAGGCCAGCCGAGTTCTTTTCAACCATAATTGGCGCATCACCGGCAGTAATAGCTTTCTCATAGCGGAGCTCGGCTTCTTTCTTTTCAGTCACAACGCCACTTAATCGTTTTCCACCTATTTCAACAGTTACACCCATTAAACTCGCACTCCAACCCATGGGAAATGTGTAGACTGTTTCGAGGTTTGTCTTCGTTTTATTTTTATAGTGCTGGCAGATGGTCATTTCTAATAAAAGACCATTTACAACGCCCGTTGCTTTGACGGACTGTAAAGACATTTCTGTTCCGTCTTCGGCCACTAATCCAACTGCGTCTTTTATATCGATCATCGCTTGTCCTTTTTGACTTGTTCGTAAGCTTGCATTACAGCTTTAAAAAAGCGTCTTAATTCTTCTGGGTTTAATCCTGCGGTTTCTGGTGAGACTTGTAATTCAATACCATCTTTGACCAACAAATGACTTCGAACTTCAATTTGACCTGGTTGTTTAGGTCTTTCTGCTAAAGGCATCGGCTCGCCGGACAGTACCTCTCTGATTCGCTCTAGCGAAATACCTGCCTCAGTTAATTGCTTGATACGTAGAATCTTCTCAAGGTGCAAGCTCACATAATGAGCCGCTCGGGTTTGTCCTATTGGCTTATCTAAAAGACCAATTTGGATGTAATAGCGAACAGTTCTTGAGCTAACTCCAGAAATCTCACATAACTCTTCAAAAGTGTAGGTTTTTATATCCATAATTTTATTTTAACACAATTACTGTAAATATAACTGTAAATATAAAATTATTTTTTAGCAAGCGTTACTTAAAGTAATGCTTGGGTTTGAATTCAATGCAAAATAAGAAAAAACCTACTTTTACGAACTGAATATGGTCAATCTCAGCAAATCTAAAATTATTACCCACCGACAGTGTTCTAAAAGACTCTGGCTACAGACTTATCGGAAGGATCTCATTCCTTTGATAGATGCGGTTACACAAGCTCGGTTTGATGAAGGTAATAGGGTGGGCGACATTGCTAGGCAGATTCATCACAACGGTATTTTTGTAGATACTCTGAATCAGGAGGATGCCTTATTCATCACAAAGGACGCTATTGCAAAGCATCAAGCTATTTTTGAAGCTGCCTTTTTTGAGCAAGATGTGCTTATTCGGGCTGATTTATTGTTTCCGGATAAAAATGGTTACCGGTTAGTTGAGGTTAAATCTTCCACAGCGGTTAAAGACTACCATTATGAGGATGCTACTGTCCAAGCCTGGGTAATACATCAGGCAGGAATCAATTTGACTCAAGTGGCACTAGCACATATTAATAATCAATTTGTTTATCAGGGCGATGAAAATTATGCTGGATTATTAATTGAGCAAGATTTAACTCCGAATGTGCATGATCGTCTAGATGATGTCACTAACTGGGTAAAGGCGGCTAAAGAGACCTTAGTTCTGCAGCAGGAACCTAAGATTGATCCAGGGCAACAGTGTCATGCTCCTTTTGAATGTGAATTTAATGACTATTGCTCTCCAGCAGATCCAAATATTGAGCATCCTGTTCATATACTGCCTAATAGCAAAAAATTAGCTAACAAATTGATTGAAGAAGGTTACAGAGACTTGCGTCAAGTTCCTCTAGGTCGTCTAGATAATCCGAAGCATATTCGGATGCAAGAGGCAATCATGAAAAATGGACCAATCTTAGATCCAATGGCTACTGAAGAATTAAATTCCTTACCTTACCCTAGGTACTATATCGATTTTGAGACGATAACCTTTGCAGTCCCTATCTGGAAAGATACTAGGCCATATATGCAAATACCATTCCAATGGTCTTGCCACATTGAAAAAGCCAATGGCGATATTGAACATTTAGAGTTTTTAGATATTTCAGGAAGTGACCCGCGTCATGAATTTGCGAAAACACTCATTCAGGCAATCAGCACAGACGGGCCTATTATTGCTTATAACGCCGGCTTTGAAAAATCTCGGATTCATGAGCTAGCTAATTTGTATCACGATTTAGCTATCAAACTCAATCTAATGCCAGATCGTTTCTTTGATCTATTAACTCTAGCCCGAAATTATTACTATCATCCAGATATGCAAGGATCTTGGTCTATTAAGGATGTGTTACCAACGATTGCTCCAGAATTGAACTATGGAAATTTAGAGGTAGGGGATGGAAATATGGCCCAAGAGGCTTATCGAGAAGCGATTAGTCCTTCTACAACAGTTGAACGAAAAGAAAAGTTAAAAGATGATATGTTGAAATACTGCGCTCAAGACACATTCGCTATGGTCAAAATAATACAAAATTGGACAAATATAATATAAAAATAGCAAAAAATGACTAGCTCAGATTTTGAGCTAGCTCAATCCTAAAATGAGAGCGTAAGTTAATATAATTCTGAAAGGATGAAATGATGCGGGATTACACTTTTATTAATGGGGCAAGATTTTCAATTAGTAATATCTTTCGAAGTATTCGTTTCGATATTGATCGCTTGGATATGAACTGGGTAGATGGAGAGAAGCCAGCTTTTGTGAGAGGGCTAAGAATCGTAGACCATTATGAAGGAAAATCTCTTACCGTCGATGGGGAAGATGCTGATAATTTGGTTTATAGCTTGACCTATATTTTTAATAAAGAAGATAATACAGATGAGTTCAGAAATGCTGTAAATAGCTACTTAGAAAAAATCTTGGATACGAAAAAGTATTTGGTAACAGATCAAGTCAATAAATCTGAAACTACTCCTGAGGCTGTTGTGCACTAATTAATATCAAAAATGACTGATCTAAACCGTTTTATTGACGCCCAAGACGAGTATGGTTTTTCAAGTATCCTAGAAGAGCTAAGGCTTGGGCAAAAGACTGGTCATTGGATGTGGTTTGTTTTCCCTCAAATAAAAGGATTAGGGACAAGCTATAAGTCACAGTTTTACGGGATAAATTCATTAGTTGAGGCTAAAGCATACTGGGAACATCCTGTTTTAGGGAGAAGGTTACAAGAAAGTTTAAGAGTTACTTTAACCTCTGAGCAAACTGCGTTACATATCTTCGGTGCAATAGACGAATTGAAGTTACGATCTTGTGTAACATTGTTTGTAGAAATCGCAGATGACGAGCCAATACTCTATGAAACATTGGAAGACTTATTCAACGGTCAGTTAGATGAGCGAACAATTGATTTAATTGATCAAATGAAATAATGCTTTTTAATTTCTAACTTTATACAGTTTTAAATTATCCTGTAATAAATTTATTATTTTTTCTCGAAGATCTATAGGTTCTAAAACTTCAACATCAGAGCCATATTTCATGATGTCCATGATTAGTTCTAAATCTTGATTGAATGGAAATTCGAGAATATAGCTTCCATCAGTCTGAGTTAAGCCAATCTGTTTAGGATGCCAGTTTTCAGTAGATACCCATCTAGCTCGATTTGGAGAAAATTTCAGCTTACATGTTTTGGTTGCTTTACCTGAAAAGATACCGTAACTCTCCGTAAAATTTTCTTTGAGCTCTTTTTCTGAGACGTCAACTGCTTTTTTATCGAGTATTTCTGCGGTACGAATTCCATCAATCGCAAAACTTCTAAGGCCATCGCGTAAATGGCAATAAGCATCTAGATACCAATTGTCACGGTAATAGATCATTCGCAAAGGGGATATCTCTCTATCCGTGTTTTCATTGTTACCTTTTGAGTAAAAATTGATCTGAAGTTTTTTTCTTTGAAGTAAGGCTGCACCAATTTCTCCAAAATTATCAATTGAGGTTTGACGACTGAACATACCAAGTACTTTGATTCTTTTGCGCAGTTCTTTAGAGGGAGTTTCTGGTCCTAGGATATTGTCAATAATTGCTCGGAGAGGCTGAATATGTGGGCCGAGAAGACCACTTTGGTCTAGGGAGGATAACAGGTGCTCCATCAATGCTAGAGCAGTAGCCTCACTTTGTGAGAACCATAATCCTGGCATTTCAATTTTATAGTCTTTGACGTTAGGATCCAAGCAATAACCGTTGTGAAAACGGTCGTAAATGATCGGTGCATTCATCCGATCTCTTAAGAATTCCAAATCACGCTTGAATGTAGCAGGAGAGACTTCGAGAGTATCTAGAAACCTTTGTTTAGGTACAACTTGATGTTTTTGAATCAAGTACAGGATTTTTCGTTGCCGCTCATTATCTCCGCTCATCTAGATCCCCAGTATTTTTACAATTTTTAGTACCTTAAACATATCCTAGCTCATTTAATGAGCCTTTGGCTATCCAAAATAGAAAAATTACAATTATTTCTAAAAAAATACCTATGAACTTTGGAGTTATCTTAGTAAGCCTAGTTTTACCCTTTCAAGTAAGTGTCTTTTCAGCTGAGAAAGAACGGGCTAGCCCATTTTGGGCAGTTCAAGTAGCTATTGATACTTCTAGGTTACTTGGCTTAGCCAGTATGCGTGGTAAAGAGCCAATCTACAATCTAGATCCAGAGTTACTTGTCCGTTTACCTATTAAAGAAGATCGACCTAAAAATCGTAGAAAGCAATTTATTGAGAATTACGTTAAGACTACAGCCTTAATCGCTTCAAGGTAGGGTGGAGGAATTTATCTTTTTGAAAGGCTTGAAATGAATGTGAAGATTCTAATTCTCAGTATTTGCTTCATATTTTCAGTTCAATTGCAAGCGCAGTCCGTTCCCAGTCCACAAGCACCTACTGGATTAACTTTCCCAAATCCAATGGCAAACTTTATTGTAGATCTTCTCAGAGGTATGATGGGCTATGTAATGGCGGAAATTAAAAAAGAATCCGATAAGAAGATTAAAGAAGCTCTAGTCATTGAAGAAAACTTTGAAGAATAAAAATAGGATAAGTAGATGAAAGTATTTCTCCAAATGACAGTGGGTTTCGTTTTGGCGATGGCAAGTATCTTAATCCTAGTCATATTTTTATTACCAGGTAGTCTTTCTGCAAAGGGGAAGTATGAGTCCTTAGTTACCCTAGAGAAGCAGCTAGTTACAACTCACGTTAATGCCGATGGGACAAATGTCGAAATTGAAGAGGTAACAAGGCTAATTAAATCGCAGTTGGCAGTAGACAGTAATTCCCAAGTTGATATTCCTTTTAACAGTAGTTTTCAGAAAGTCGATGTTCTTGAGGCATATACCATTTTAGCTTCTGGTAAAAAACTTCCAGTTGCTGCTAATGCAATTCGCTATGTGGAGGATGATATTTCTGATGGGGCTAATCAGTTTTCAGATAGAAAACATTGCATTATTATTTTTCCAAGCGTATCCGCTGGCGCAAGAATTTATTACAAAGTAAAAACCACAACACATACTGCCTTATTTCCTAAGAATTATGAAAATGTGATGTACTTTAGTTTGCAGGAAGAAGAAAAACAATTTGAGTTTAACTTCTCACATGATCCCAAGATTCAGATCCTTACTGATGTCAAAGGAGTTTCTGGAGGTAGGATTGCGGATGGTCCTACAGGGGAGATTCGTTATCGCTACACGCATAAATCTTCTGATATTTCGATTAAAGAGCCTGCCCAGGTGTCAGAACTCGATTTTGCGCCACGAATTATTTTATCGACTTTTAAATCCCATGTTGAGCTAGGTAAGGCATATGAGAATAGCTTAAAGTCAAAATTACTTGTCACAAAAGAGGTGCGGGAATTGGCTGAGAAAATTACTAAGGGGATCACTGAGCCAAAAGATCAGGCTAAAGCTTTATATCAGTGGGTATCTAAGAATATTCGGTATGTTGCAATTTACTTAGGTGCTGGTGGGGTGGTTCCAAATGATGTTGACGCTATTATTCACAATCAATATGGTGACTGTAAAGACCATGACTTACTATTACGGGTGCTCTTAACTGCAAAAGGGATTCAATCTAGTACTGCTCTGATTAATGCAGGTAGGTCTTATGTATACCACCCACTTGGGACTATTAGCCCTAATAATCATGCAATTACTTATTTACCAGCATGGGATTTGTATGTAGACTCTACGCAAGAAATTGCTCCATTTGGTGTATTAATAGATCAATTACTTGATAAACCAACCGTTTTGACTGCTTTAGAAAAGATTGGCCGTACCCCGAAGTTATTAGCAGAGACTAATCGGGTTACTACGAAAACGACTTTAAAGATACTACCCGATGGCAAGGTCAGTGGTATAACATTCTCCACTTTTACCGGTCCACGTGAGATGGATGCGCGTTATAAGTATGCGAATTATGTTCCTCTATCAGAAGATCGTATGGTAAAAAATCATCTGTATGCTTTTCGTCAAACAGGCATTGGTTCATTTTCGCCTACGGATCCCTATGATCTAAATAAGCCCTTTGAACTAGGTAGTCAATTTACACTTGATCCAATAGTAAATATGCCTGGACCTGGTGCAATGAATGTTCCGGTAGGATTGGGGCATGGTGGATTAGTCTCGCTTTCATATAACAGGCCACCAGAAGTGTTGAAATATCCCTATGTTTGCAAATCAGAAACTTTGACTGAATCGTATCTGTTACTTTTTCCCCAAAAAACAAGAATAACTAGAGTGCCAGTGAATGTTCGTTACGAAGAGCAGGGTATTTTGTACCAAGCCAGTTATGTAAAAAAAGACGAAGGAGTTCAAGTAGAGCGGGTCTTGAAAACTAGTCGTCCTAGTATGGTTTGTAAACAGGAGGATATTGAGCGCTGGAGGCGTGTTCATCAGGTGATTCAGAAAGATCTTCTAGCACAGATTTTTTATGAATAATTTAATAAAGATGGCCATTTGTGCCGAGCCACCACTCTTCAAGCATGTTACTACTTTGATTAATGGGAGATTTGATTCCTAGAGAGTTGTTTTTTTCAATTAAGATGATTCTTTTAAAGTCTTTTTCCGTAATAGTTGATGACTCATACCAAGCTAAAAATGCATTAAAACAAGACTTATTTTGGAAAATATCAAAACGACCAAATCGATTCTGGAATTTTCGATCAATCTTCGCCCTTAATTTTTTAAGATTTAATTGAGAAATACTACTTTTTGAGAAGTTTTTCATGAGTCGATGCCCAGCAATTCTGTTTTTTTCACTCGAATGGCAACAGGAAAAAAAAGCCACATCCATTAGATATAGTGACGGCACACAAAATACTAATTCAGGAAGCGGCATTGTTAGTGGCTCAATTCCTTTCACATTCCCAGCCCAAAAATTAGGCCCTCTGGCAATTATGGAGTACCTTTTCCAGCATTCAGGGCTTAATCCATTGATATGCCTTTTAGAATTTGAAGCCTGAACAATCGCATCATAAGACATTGAACCTCTTGCCTCGTTTGCTTTTTTACTCTCTATGATCAGGTTACCTAAAGCATAACCTGCAGTGTTGCATAATCTTTCGAGAGACCAATCGTTATCTCCTAAAGTTCCATGAGTTAATTTTTCCTTTGTAATCGGACAAAAATCTCTATCTAAGGCTTTAATTAGTTGAACATCAACATCGTCGGAGACGGGCCTTTTTCTGAGGTATGCGTGATATCTAACTTGAAGCCATTTTTTAGTAAAACGATCAATTTCGTACTTGCCAGATGGGTGACTTGTGTTGCTTTTAAAACCTCGGTAGATGGCAGCATCTGCTTCTGATGGAAGTGGCTGATGATAATATGCCCAATCTCTTCCAATATCGAAACCAATTTTCTCTGCCTCCTCTTTTTGAAGTAAAGCATCTTTTTTCAGGAGGTCAAGGGGAACTTTTTTAATCCCTTCCATTTCACTGAGAAATAATTGATTCATTGAGTTGTTCTATAAAAAAGATAGCAGTAGAACAATCTTATTCCCCTTCGAAGATGAATTCACCGAGTATTTTCCCTGAATTGACCCTCGCATAGCCTTTGACATCACATTTAGCTATAGAGTTATAAAAACCCGTTTTAGAACCCCTTGGAATTTCAAAATACCATAAAGCATCATTCATATCGAATTCTGCAAGGAACTCTCCCCAAGCACTGTATAGATGACCAAAAGGCGTGCTTGGTGTAAGGCTTAATGGGTCATAAACCTGGTGATTTTTTTCAGCATCTATTGGATCTAATTTTTGAACGAGATATTCTTTTCCAGAATAAAAGTGCGATCTTTCCTGGATTTCTTTAACCTTATTTTTTTTTAATTTATCTCGAATAGTAAAAACAAGAACAATAGGCCAAAAAGCGATAAAGATAATAAAACTAAAGAAATAAACACAGGGTGTTAAAAGTCGATCCTTGATGGAACGTTTACCACGAATAGCTTTGATCATAGAATTACTTGAAATTTTGTATTCTTCAATAAAGCCTTCAAAAGCCATTGGTAAAGTAATAACTGATCCAATCCCGATGTAAATCAGGATATGGTAAATATCGATAAGTTGATTGAAGATAGTCATCATTCTCCTTTGGTGATATCTAAGCTATTAGAGACCGTCTTTTTTGCAACGAGTATTCCTTTATTAAATTCCACGAGGAAGTCATGTTCATATTTGCTTGCATATCCCATATGAACATATTCGATTTGTTTACCCATAGGACACCTTATTTCACCACTAAACCAGTGTGCAAAAACACCCTTGTTTTGCTCAGGAAATATATCTTTTAGGCCAAAGTGTACTTCGCCATTTTGGTATCCAATTAAATCGACTAGATAAAGCCCTAAATTTTCATCAACAGGACCTTTTATTTCCCAAGTGCCAACATAGCCTCTCCAGCAAGCAGTATGTGGAGATTGAAAACGAATTGATTTGTTTTGTTTGAGATACAGATCTAATGGATTGGTAAACATAGGGTATTCCTTACCCTTGTAAATGAGGGTTTCTGAAACTTGAGCAGTCATTCAATTCTCCTTTTTTTAAGAATTTGACAGACAATCGGCTCATCTAGTGAGCCAGAGTGTTTTTATGATGATTACATTCTAAAAATAAGGAGCCAAAATGCAACGTCTAAATTGTGCCAAGTGGGATTTGGCTATTATTGTAAATTGCCATTTTCTTGAAAACTGTGGAAGGATCGTACGAGTAGTCGCCTCACTTGGGGAACAGGAATGGGAAAATATTGAAGGTTTAACCCATATCTGGGTGGTTGAGATCGCCACAAAGCATGGTTTATTAATGTATCAAAATAAACAAAGTGATTTCACCTCAAAATTAGGCCCAGTACCAGATAAGTTTTTACGAAGACTATCGCCACCTGAAAACCTTTTACAAAATGACGCTCCAGATCATGAACAACTTCAATTGAATTTCTCCAAGTTAGATCAAATCAATCGACCTAAAAGTTGACTAGATATAAGTTTCAAAGAGTGAACTCTAGAAACCTCCATGAAATTGCCAATAATACTGCTAGCTCATTTAATGAGCTTCAGAGTTACTATTCTTAAGCTTTAAAAAGAAGATGAGGGCGTCATGCTGGCATTTAATGGGTTAACTCTGTTTATAGGTGTAGCTGTATTTTTCATCATAAGCCGTAGCTTCATTCCAAATTCTAAAAATTCAGACAATTTAGGTAAGAACAGGTCGGAGAGATAAATCGAATATGACAAATAAATTACGTGAAGAGTGGTTAATGGAAGCTGTAGAACAAATAAGACCAATCTTTGAGCGAGTGGGATATCAAGTTCCTCCAGTAAAGGTATCTATTGGATTTCCTAGCACTGGAAGTAAGGGGCGACATTTGGGACAATGTTGGTCAACAAAGTCATCTGAAGATGGCCTGAATCAAATTTTTCTTGCCCCCCATCTTGAAACTCCGGTTGAATATTTAGATACCCTAGTTCATGAGTTAGTTCATGCTGTGGATAATTGCTCCTCTAGACATGGGGCTGGATTTAAGAAAATTGCAAAGGATGTTGGCTTAAAAGGGCCAATGAGAAGCGCAAGTGCAGGAGAGTTATTAATTAAGAGATTAGTAAAGATATCAGATTCATTAGGTTGCCTTCCTCATGGTAGACTTAAGATTCAAAAAGCACCTTCCAATGCCGGAGTTAAAAGACCAGGTGCAAAATGCTTGAAATGTAGTTATGAAATAGTAATGCTAAAAAAGTTCTTAGTAAATGGTCCGCCCCTATGTCCCCAAAATCATGGATTGATGGAGGAAACTGGGGATTGGTAATATTAATAATTTTTACTTAACTTTTATAAAAAATTATGGGTGTAGCGTTAACATCTGAAAAGCCAAAACATCATGGCGAAAATCAAGTTTATAAACAGCTAATAGGCCAAAATGATAATTCGCTATATTTTTGGAGTTCAATTGAATTCATTCCAGGAGTTAATGATATTGATCTACTAATATGGCATGAAAAAGTTGGAGTATTTGTTATTGAAATAAAGGCTATACAACTCGAAATGTTAAAGTCATTTGGGTATCATTCATGCGAAATTATTGGAAGAGGTATACATCGAAGCCCCCAAAATCAGGCTTATGATGCGATGCTTTCATTACGAAATTACTTATCACCAAAAATAAGTAAATTACCATTTATGGTTGCTACAGTCTGTTGGCCGTTAATAAGTAGATCACAATGGAAGATAAATTTTAGACACTCCCGCGAAATAGCAGAACTATCAAACTCTATGATTATGTCAGATGATCTTTTTGCCACTTCGGAGATACTCGAAAAAAAATTATTAGATATTTGGAAAACTCCACCAATACGAAAAGGTTCTGACTATGTATTTAAAAATGACCGGGAGATATTTACTAATTTCCTTGAATATTTAAATATAAACGCAAAACCACAACCTCTTAAGTCTGAAAAAGAAAAATTAATTGCTTTGGAGAAAGGAATACGAAAGGAGCTTATGAGAGCCTTTTCACCCTACCAATCAAATAAAGCAGTTTTTAAAGGGAGGCCTGGTACAGGAAAAACGTTTAGGATACTACAGATTGCAATCATGCATGCTCAAGAGGGGTCAAAGGTTTTAATATGTTGCTTTAATCAAGTGTTATCGAGTGAATTTAAAAGGATATTAAATTTAATAGATCTTTCTCAAAAAGAATTAGGTTATGAATCTAATTTAAAAGAAAATATTGATGCACTTGATATAACAACATTTGCTAAAAGAATTTGCGATGATCTAAAAATATCAATATCTGAAGACGATTATGATGAATGGGGACCATTAATAACTGAGGAAATTAAAAATTCAAATCTTATAGAAATGTATCCAAGATACGATACTTTATTAATTGATGAATCTCAAGATTTCACGCAATGGCAAATTGAATTACCTTTATTATTTTCAAATAAAGATTCTTCTGTAATCCTAGGTTTTGGAACTGGTCAAGAAATATATGACAATAATAAATCTCAAAAAAATACCTCTATATTTGAAAGATATAAAGTTTACAACCTTAGAAGAAATTTTAGGAATGCAAAACCGATTTATGAACTAGCTTGCTTAGCTTTAGAAGCAGAATTTAATACTTCTAAAATAGAGTCAATATATGAAAAAATATTTATTACAAAAAAAAACAATGAGGATACTTTAGATTTTGATATTGATGATAAAGCTGTTCCAAAGTTAATTTATTTAAAAGAGGATTTAGATCCAGGAGAGTATGGATATAAAGAAAAAACAATTGTAGAATTAGCAAATTCCTATGAGAACTTTATTTTTGAAGAATATAAAGCTTTAAAAAATCAATTTGATGCTTCTGATTTACTCGTTTTAGTACCTGATACTTTAGGTGAGGAAGTTACTGCAGCCAGAATTGCATTAGACAATATTTTTAAAAAGTGCGAGGTTGGATATATAGATTATGTTGATTCTAAAAATAGAAGAAAAATTGCTCCACAAAACCATATAAGACTAGTAACATTTCATAGTTGTAGGGGATTAGAGTCAGCCCGTGTAATTATTCTAGGGGTTGAAAAGCTAGATTATATGAGTAGAAAATTAAATATAAATGCGGCTAAACTTGCATACATAATACTTTCAAGAGCTATTTTTAATGTTTCAATTATTATTAGGATTCAAAGAAAAAATAACATAATAGATTTTTTGGAAAAAACCACATCGCACATTCATCTTTATTATCAAAAAAATTAGATATGTATAAAAATTTGAATATTCTTCGAGCAATTTTATCCTCAGGATCTTATTTAAATGGCGAGATTAGGCCTTTACATTATCAAAAAATACTCTCTTTAGCAAATGCGTTTGCATTTGATGGGGATTTGTTAGAATCACTTAAGACTCTTGAACTAATTGGCGAATCTCAGGATATAGGAAATGGATACTGGACAATTATTCCTGACCATTTTGTACAAATTTCAGATCAGAATTATATATTTGTTTCATCATCTCCAACAGAATATCTTCCAATTTTTAATGATAAAGTAGATACATTAGGTCCATCGAGAATTTTTTCAAAAACTGTTAATAATTATCCAATTCAATATTTAAATTCTTGGATTGGATTAATTCAAAATACTAAAAATTCAGTACATAACGAGATGAAAGAAGCAGAAAAAAAAGTATCAAAAATAAATTTTAATCTTGAAGATTGTTTGTTTTATTTACCAGATGCTAATCTTAAAAGTAGTAATTTTAAAAATTGGAGATCATATAAGGATTTATCATTAGTTAAGTACAGAAAAATTCATTTAACAAAATATCTTAATTCCTATTATTGGTGCCATGTTTCAGGAAAATCTATTTACCAATCATCTGTAAATGTGAGCAACTTAATTGAGGCGCAGTTTGGTATTGAAAAGTTATTTGATGCCCCACTAAGAGTTTTAAAAAAAATAGAGTTGTCGGATTGCGTAAAATTTGATCTCAATTTTTTGATCATACAGCCTTATCAGAGATTACTTACTGCTCTTTGTTACATACAAAAAAATCAAAATAATAGTATGACTTTTAGTTTAAATAAAAACTTTTTAAACATCGTTGATGAGAATTTAAAAATGATAAATATTTCATTCAGCACATAACTTAAGAGAGTATATGTACACAGTAAAAAATATTACAAAATCTCTTCAAACCACCTTGCATCAGTATCTGGAAGCTGATTATCATATTTGGGAAAAGAGTCTGATTATTGCCCGTAGAAATCTTTTTAATGAAACTAATATTAGTTATAGTATCCCTAGACTAGAAGCCAGTCCACGATATAAATCAGGAAAAACATTTTCTGAAATGCGCCTTCCAGAAGAAGCAACTCGATTATTGACTGATCTTTCTTATATTAAAGGATCTGGTGTTTATAAAGTCCCGAGAGCTCATCAAATTAATGCTCTCGAATCTTTTTTGTCTGATAAAAAAGAACTAATTGTTGCGACCGGAACTGGATCGGGAAAGACTGAGAGTTTTCTTTATCCAATTATTGGCTTGCTTGCAATGGAAAAAAATCGTGGGCCGGATGTTGTTAAGTCTTCAGGGACGAGAGTAATACTTTTATATCCTATGAATGCTCTTGTTAATGATCAATTAACTCGATTAAGAAAGATGTTCGGAAATAAAGAGGTTATTGATACTCTAATTAAGCATAGAGGTAGGCAAGTGACTTTTGGAGTTTATACAAGTAAAACAGATTATCCAGGTAAAAGATCAAGTAAAAGAGATTTAAATTTAATTCAAAAACTAAATACACTTTACACTGGTAAAGCTCTAAATAAAAGAGACGAATTGTTAAAAGAAGGATTATGGCCTTCGAAAGATATAGAACAATTTATTGCTAGTAATTTAAATAATAATGGCTTCGACGTAGAAATATTAACTCGCCATGAAATTCAAAGTTTCCCCCCAGATATTCTTATTACAAACTATTCGATGCTTGAGTATATGCTTGCTAGACCAATAGAACGGTCAATTTTTGAAAAAACTTCAGATTGGCTTAATCTTCATCAAGATAATACGCTTACTATTGTTTTAGATGAAGCTCATATGTATAGAGGAGTCGTTGGTGCAGAGGTGGCTTTTTTAATTAGACGTTTATTGTCTAGGCTTGGAATAAGTAGGGATAGAGTTAAATTTATATTAACAAGTGCGAGTTTAGGTAGTACAGAAGATGATAGTAAGAAAGCCATTGAGTTTGCCTGTGATTTAACAGGTCAAGAATATCGTCGTAATGGTAGCTTTGAGCTGATTAGAAGTGAAATTGATTATCGAATTAATTCTAAACTTCCAAATCAGGATCAAATTAATAATCTACTAAAATTTGATCTTAGGACACTTCAGAATATACATACTGACTTCACCTCGTCAGTAGATAAACTAAAAGAGCTTGTGCTTTCTCTAGGACTAGGAGATTTTGGTCAAAGGCCAATGAGTATTGAAGATTTAAAGGATGAGTTATACAAAAAATTAGAAATTTTTCCTCCAGCTGCATATCTTGCAAATGAATTAACTGGTAAACCAATTTCTTATGAAGAACTTGAATTAAATTTTTTAAATAACTCAGATTTTTCTTTAGCTCTCGAAAATCTTTTAGGACTGTGCTCATTTGCACAAGAGAAAAGTACTGATCAAGTTTATTTGCCTATTCGTTTACATTTAATGTATAGGGGCTTATCTGGTCTGTTTGCATGTGTTAATCCAAACTGTGATCAAATCAAAAATAATGAGGAAAAGTCACTAGTTGGTAAGGTATATTCTAGGCCTGCACTTAATTGTAAATGTGGCGGTAGGATATTTGAAATACTGACACATCGAGATTGTGGAGCTGCATTTATTAGAGGTTTTATAAGTGAAAATTCCGAAGATTTTTTATTAGATCAACAATCAATATCCTTTTCAAGAGAGAAATTACTAGAAGCCCATTTTTTAATAGAGCCAAGAAGATCAAGCCACTCAAAAAATATTTTTTATAAATACATTCATGTTTATACAGGAAAAATAGTTGATAGTCCTAAAAATGAATATGACTATATTCAAGTAGGAGTATCTGATGCTAAAAATGCAGATATTGGAAATAATAAAACGGCTTGGTCTTTTAATAAAAAATGCCCAGTTTGCTCAAGAAAATGGCAGCATAAGAAAACAGAAATTCAAGATTTAACCACAAAAGGTGAAGCTCCTTTTGCATATTTATTGAGAACACAAGTTGTTGATCAACCAGCTTCAAAAACAGCATCGGAAAAATTTCCTCTTGCAGGTAGAAAAGCACTTGTATTCTCTGATGGTAGACAAAAGGCTGCAAGATTAGCAAGAGATATTCCGAGAAATGTTGAAAGAGATATTTTTAGAATTTGTATTGTATTGGCAATAAATAAAATATCAGATTATGAAAAAGGAGGAGCATCCCTTCATCCTACATATGTTTATGTATGTTTTTTGATAGTGTTAATAGAAAAAAATATTAAATTTTTTGATGGGGAATTTAAAAAAGATTTAATCGTAGATATTAAAAGATTACAGTCAATTCTTAAAGAAGGTCTAGATGATAATGAACCTTTTTCCTTAAGAGAAAGATTAACTGAAACTTGGAATGCACCTGCACCATTTAACGAACTATTACTAACTAATTTATGTAAGAGATATTATTCATTATCTGCTCTTACTTTAGGTGTAATTGTCCCTAAAAAGAAATCTTTTAATAGATTACTAGAGGATTGTAAGGAATTAAATATAAGTGGAGAAGATTTACTGAGTCTAGCTTCAAATTGGTTAGCAAGAAATTTAGAATCTGGTAACTATGCATTTGATAAAAATATTGATTCGGGTGTAAGACGAATTGCTTCAGGTATTGATAAACCATCATCCGAATGGGGTAACCCTAAAGGTAATAAAAATTTTTATCAAAGAGCAGGATTTGAACATAAATCTAAAGAATTAGAAGACATTTTTTTAAAGCGATTCTGTGGTGAATCCGGTGGAAAGTTTTTTATTGATCCTGCTGAAGTAATGTTGGATCTTAAGATACATGATATTTGGAAACAGTGTAGTACCTGCACTAAACTTTTTATACTTTCAATTAAAGAGACTTGCCCTCATTGTGGATCTTCTGTTTTTGAAAATCTTGATCCAGCTACTAGTGAATATCTAAGAGCAAGAAAAAGTTTTTATCGTGATCCAGTAATAAGAGCAATAAATGGTGACTCATTTTTCAATATCGAGGTTGAGGAACATACCGCACAACTTTCTTATAGAGATGACTCTGACAACGTATCTACAAATGAGTTTTATGAAAGAAGATTTAAAGATATTTTAGTTAATGAAGACGATGATTCAGTAGACATTTTAAGTTGTACAACAACAATGGAAGTAGGAGTAGATATTGGTTCTTTAATAGCTGTATCCATGAGAAATGTTCCTCCAGCACGACAAAATTATCAGCAAAGAGCTGGTCGAGCTGGACGAAGAGGAGCTGCAATATCGACAGTTTTAACATTTGCACAAAATGGATCACACGATAGTTATTATTTTGAAAACCCCGATGAGATAATATCTGGAAATCCTATCGTTCCAGAAATTGATATATCAAATAAGAAAATTATTTTACGGCATGTTTCAGCAGCAATCATACAATCGTTTTTTCATAGATTAAGAATAGATATTGATAGTCAGTCAAACGATTTACTCAGTGTTTTAGGATTAACGCGGGATTTTTATATTAATGATGCTGACTTCACATTCCAATCATTAAAGGGATGGGTAGGCTCTAAAGACTTTACTGAACATATAGCACACAATATTAGTAAATGGATTCCATCTCATAATTTAGATGAGGTATTTGAAATTGCAGCAAATATTATTAGTACCCTAGAGTCTAAAAAGCCAATAGACTTTTTAAAGGAAAAAAGCTTTGAAGAAAAATTCCTAAATCATTTGTTCGAATGCGATTTGCTACCAACATATGCTTTTCCAAGACATATTTGTACTCTTCAAATTGAAGATTCAAGATCTAATGTTTTTGAAGGGAAAATTAAGATTTTAGAAAGTCCCCAGCAAGGATTATCTACTGCCTTAACTGAATATGCTCCAGGAAGATTAGTTGTTGTAAATAAAAAAACTTATCGAATTGGTACTGTTGCGGCTAAAACAGGATCAAAGGAAAAAAATCGAGCAAAATTGCTTTTTGAAAAAAGAAAACAATATCTTCAATGTCCTAATTGTCTATTTACTCAATCATATTATGAAAGTGTGGTTCCCCATCAATTATGTATCCATTGCGGTTATAAAGAAATTTCTTTATTGGATATTATTCAACCCGAAGTGGTTTACCCTGATGGGAGAAAGGAAGTTGATGAGTTTCAGGATGAGGATATTTACACTTCTGCAACATCGGCTCAATTACCTTTTGTAGGATCAACTATTGAAGGTTGGAGAAATTTTAAGGAGAACGCAAAGTTAATATCGCTATCAAATCAAGAATTAGTTAGTGTCAATAAAGGTTACTCAGAAAATCCTCAGGAAGGTGGTTTTTGGGTTTGTGAAGAATGTGGCAAGGCAAGTGCCGAAGAAAAATTACCACTATCACCTCATCGAAGAGATTATCATGTGTTTGGCTTAAATGACTCACCAATAAATTATTGCAGAGGTAGTTTTGCAAAAGTAAACCTGGGATATACGTTTAATTCAGATGTATTTATTTTGAATTTACTTTTGGAGCACCCATTTTCTGATATTAGTGATGGAATAGTTAAAGAGGGGCTAATAACTGCAGCTACAACTTTATCGGAGGCTATTCTTAAACAATCATCAATAACATTAGAAATAGACCCATCTGAAATGAATTGCGGTACTAGGTTTATGAAAATTGATGGGGCTAGTTTTTTAGATATTTTTATTTATGATACCTCAGCGGGTGGTGCTGGATATGCAAAGATGGTTGGAGATCACTTTAATTCTATTTTTTCTGGATCACTAAAACATCTTAATTCTGATTGTTGTGATACTTCTTGCTACAGGTGTTTACAACACTATTCAAATAGATGGAACCATTCAAGAATAGATAAACAATACGGGAAAATGCTGTGGAATTCTATAAATGAAAATTCAACTCCAAATTTTTATGATTCTAATACTCAATTCAGTAAATCGATAGGGCTAATTGAGTTATTTAAATTGGAGGGATGGTCATTGTCTACAAAAGAAAAAACGCATTTAATATTTACTAAAGATTCATATGAAATTAAGGTATTAATATTTCCAATCTTAATTAATAGTAATTATGTTATTGAGAAATTTTCAGGTATGAATATTTACTTATCCGATTTTGAAGTACAGAGAAACATACCTGGAGCTTTCTCTAAAATTATGGCCACTATTTAATGTTAGATAAAATAAATTTGAGTAAAAAAATTTTAGTTCATCTTGAAGAATGTGGAATCAAATCTGAGGAAAACTTAGTTTTGAAAGAGAAAAATGACTATCGAAATGCGCATTTTTTTCAAAGGCAAGAAAAGATAGTTAAAAACGAGAAGTTTTTAATTACAGCTATAAAAAAATATTCACAATACTTTGCTAATGGTGAGGATATTGATCCTTGTCGGATTAAAGTTCGTATTGAAGAAGTTATGGCGGGTTCAATTGAGTCAGAATTATTTAGGCTATGTACATTATATTGGAGTGTCCCAGTTTCTGAGGGGTATGGTCGTCGAATGAGATTTATAGTATGGGATGAATATAACGGAAAAATAATTGGAATATTCGCGCTAGGGGATGCAGTATTTAATTTAAAAGCTAGAGATGATTATATTGGTTGGTCTAGTGAAGATAGGAAAAATAAGTTGGTAAACATTATGGACGCTTATATTCTTGGGGCTATACCTCCCTATAATGTTCTTTTAGGAGGGAAACTTATTGCGTCAATAATTAAGTCAACAGACGTTGCACATGCATTTAGAAAAAAATATAAAAACTCAGTTGGGCTAATTTCTGGGGATAAAAAAAATCCATATTTAACGGCAGTAACTGTAACTTCCGCACTTGGAAGGTCATCTGTTTATAACAGATTAAAACTAAATAATGAGTTGATATTTAAAAAAATTGGAATGACTTCTGGTTGGGGGCACTTTCATTTTTCGGATGAAATTTTTAGTGAAATGGTAATTCTTTTAAAAAATGAAGGGGATAATCTTTTTAATACCTATGAATTTGGTTCTGGTCCAAATTGGAGAATACGTGTTATCAAAAAAGCACTGAATCATCTTGGTTTAAGTGAAAGAATAATGAAACATGGATATTTAAGAGAGATCTACATTTCAGAGTTTTCACTAGATTTTAAAAAAATTTTATTATCGAAAAAAAATAAGCCAAACTACAGTACATTAAATAGCGTTGATATTATTTCTCAAGAAGCAATTGATCGATGGATATTGCCTAGATCAACTAGGAATAGTTCATATTTAAACATTTATAAAAATGATTTCTTTTTGAGCTTAAAAAACTAAAATGTTATTTGCAAAGGATAGAAAACTTAATCAAATAGTAAGTGCGGATATTGCTACTTATTATTCTAGGTACACTTGCCCAGCATGTTATGCGCCAGTTACTTTGCGGGCTAAAGATAGTTATTTTATAAGTCCATATTTCGCTCACTTAAAAGGTGTTGCAAATTCTTCAAGTTGTGAATACTTTGTCAGTTCAATGTATGAAAATTCTTATATTTATAGGCCAATAGACGATATAAATCAGAATTTAAATTTATTTGAAGAAAATGATGAAGTATTCACCTTAGACGAAATTGAAGAAAGCAAATTAGAATATTCACCCAAAGACGAAAAAAAATTACTTGCAAAGTTTAATCAACAAAAAAATATTTTTTCAAAAAATTTATTTCTTGATTTTGAGAATGGTATTTGGTCGCTTAATTTAGTACTTAATTTTTTAAGACCCTTAAAAAGATGGAGTGGATATATATCCATAAATTCATTACTTGGGGAAAAAAGATTAAGTGTTGATAATTTTGCTGGAAAACATGCATTACAAATAGATTTTTCTTTTACATACTCTGATATTAAAGCTAATGGTAATGTTGATCAAGAAATCCTTAAGGAAATTATTGAAGCTGATATCTATATAAATAAAGAAGAACTAAATTTCTTTTCTTATCCTTACGGAACTGGAAGAAAACTTTCAAAATATGAAACATTAAAACTTGGAGAAATTTACACAATCCTATCAAAAAATGAACTTGTAATATTAAAAAAATTTAGTTACATAATTAAATTTATTAATAATGCCAAAGGATTTTATTTTTACTCACTTGATCTTTTAAATGAGCTAGATCAAAAAGAGTTGAATAACTTAATGATTTTTTTAAAAAGAAATATTTCACAAAAAAAGCCCGACTTAAAACTAATTCAACCACTACCACTATTTATTGATATGGATGGGGCAGTTGGGGTGCCAATTAGTACCAAAAAATTACTTTTTGAAGCTAACGTTGACCCAGGCGTTTTAAATTATAAATTTTTTGGTGCAAGCTCAACTGATATTGAAATTGAAACTAATGAAAAATTTATTTCGGTTGATTTTGAAAAACCAACGGCTATAAATATATTATTTAGGGACAATCTTTTATTAAGAATTGAAAAAGTAAATCCTATAAATAAAGCCATAGAGCCATTTACTATAAAAATAGATGAAAATGAATTTTCTTTGTTTGACTCATTAGCCCTTTATTCAAGTTCAAGAAGTTCCTCTTCTTTTCAGCTAATTAATAAGTGGAAATTTTTAGATAATTTTAAAATTATTGATTACCATCATAACGAAATTAAAAAAAATGAACGTATATCTTTTAATAATTTACTTGTATTAAATGCATTCAACTATGGGTTCCTCTCACTTTTATTAGAACCTTCTATCAATAAAGATTTAAAATCTAAAAAATCTGATGTTGGAGATAAATTAGTGAGATGGCTTAACTCACTTCCTCAAGCTAATGTTAATAATGCAATGATTTGTCCCAACATAATATCTCATAACTACCCAGTTTTAAAAAATAAATATCTACCAATATATGCTTTGAATCATATAAATTATCTAAGAAAACTTTTAACAAGTGAGGCTTAAATGAGATTTTTAAATTTTAATAAACAAAGATTTTATTATGTTTTAAATAATTCAGTTGGCAATCTTTTTAAAGAATTTTATGAGAAGAATGATAAAAAATTAAGAATAAATAAAGTTAGTATTAGAAATATTCCGAAAGGTCCGGAGAAGTCAAATGAACTTTTCAAAACTTTTCCAGATAATGCTTTGAAGATTGCTCATGAGTGGTTCAAAACAAGAATTTCTGAAGATACAGATATCTTATTTGAAGATATTATTAAAGACTTTATTTATCATGAGTTTATAAACCTAAGAATTAATAAGGAGACTGCAAAAAAATATTCTATAAGAATATTCATCAACATAACTTCAGAAAATCCTGATGAAAAAATAATTTCTCTTATGCAACATCCCTTATTCGGTGAAATAGTCCATTCAGAAAATAAATCTGTTGAACAATTTAATTTTAATTCTTTTATTAGTAAATTTACTGATTCTGATATTGACTTATTTTCTCCACCAGAGCTATACCTGTCCTGGGCTTTATCAAACAAGAAAGACAAAAGTAGATTTGAAGAATTATTTAATAAAATTTTAATGGAACAAGAAGTTAGTTATGAGCCATTTGAAACAATTTTCAATGATAGTTTATCTCCGCAAAAAATTACAAATAATAATGAATTTAATATTATTTTATCTAAATCATTGAATTTTGTAGATGATCTTGATATCACCAATCTAAAATTAATTGGCATGGTTAAGTTAGCCAAAGATAATGGAATAAGGTTTGTAAAAATAATTGCTATTTTTGATAGTGATGGATGCGTTACTTTAAATAATGAACAGTCACGACATCTTTTGCCAAGCTCGGGTGATGTTATTTGGTTTAATAAAGGACATAGAAAACTTCTAGATGTGCATCAATTTGGTGTTTTTTCAATTTCTGAGGGAGATAATGCTTTAGACGTCAAAACTAATAAATACAAAGTTGATCAATTGGTTTGTCAACTTCATCCTATATTAGATATTAATTGTAATATAAATGATCTTTCTTCATTAAGAATGCACATTAAAAGTAATGAAAACTATATTGTTAATTCCAAAGCTTATCTAAGAGTTAACAAGCAAACTATTTTAAAACCAAATTTTAATATGCTAGGTATTGATTTTGATAAACCAATGGATACTATTAAATCAGGTGATATTTTAGAAATTGATGGCGCTTTTTTTAAAGAATCATTTTCCTCGTTGGATATTAAAACTGATTTATCGGAACCTTCTGTTTTATTAAAAAAATTAATTCGTAGTCATGTTTTGAGTAAAAACAACCTAGAGCCTGAACATATAGATGCTATTTCAAAAGAATTAACTTGTATTAATGAAGGACAAACTGAGCTTAAGTATATTGAATTAATAAAGTACTTAGAAATAGCTTTGGTAAATTCTGAATTACTAAATGAACTTATAGAGGATATTTATTCTAGTGACGTGGTTAAGCAATTAATAAATAAAAAAGTTGACGAAGTTGTTGATTTAACCAAATCTCAAGAATCGGAATTAAAAAGGGCTATTCAAGTCTTGGAAGAAAAACAAACCACACTAAAATTAAACATTGAGAATCAAGTTCTTCAACAGAAAAATATAAAGAAAAATTTTTCACTTGAATTAAAGAATATTTTTGATAGGGGTGTTCAAGATGGTGCAAAAAAATTAGCTGAGACCGCATTTTTTGAAGCAATATTTTCTAAAAATCTAGATAATCCAAATATGAACCAAGTATCTGTTATTGAGCCTAAATTTGATGAACAGTTTCATGTGATTAATAGTATATCAATTGAACATAAAGACTCTAAAGTTGTTTCTAAATTAATTGGCTATACAAATCTTGAAATATCCAAATTCATGTCAGTTATTAATTTTTTAAATTCTTTGGGAATTTCAATCGCATTTAAAGGGCCAAGAAGTAGAATTTTTGCTAAGTATGTTGCGCAATCTTTAGATTATAATTTATTGAACTGGGTTGATATTTTTCCAGGCCTAAATTATTCAAAAGAATTAGCTAAGTTTATATCAAATACTCATATGAATTCTAATCCTTTAGTATTAAACAATTTTGACTTATCTGCTATTTCTGTTTACGGTTCTGAAATATTAGATTACTGTTATTCAAGTTTTCTTAACGGTAAATTTGAATTCTCAGGAATGTTAATTTTCAATTTTGATCAGTCCGGAATTGGTCTCCCTATTCCCGATTCTCTAAATAAGTCTATTGCAATTATTGATACTGACGCAATTGATTATTTAGAAAGTAAGTTAGATATTGATGAACTAATGCAAAGTGTTTTTTCTCAAGATACTGTGTTAGATTTATCTGTTAGAAATTCGATGCAAATTCTTTTTAAAAATTTAAATAAGAGATTTACAAATAATATTGAAAATGATTCAAAAAATCTGAATTACTTTTTAGGTGCACTTGAAGTTACTTATCTAAATAGGTTTCTTCTAAATTAAACAATTATTTATATTTAGATGAATTCAAATATGTATTATTGACAATTTTTGTTATGCTGTAAGACAAACCCCCTACAGGATGATTCGGAAAAACTGATATTTACTTCATAAATTATGATTAAATTTGGAAATTAACTTTCTGGTAATTCATTTATTCTTCAAAACCATGTTTTTGACCATAATTGTGGTTATTTATTAATTTATAGGATCATTTTAATGTTAAGAAATTTTCCACTTAATTTGGTTTTGCTATATTTGTGATTAGATGCTGTGCTCGAGTAATTTTTTGTCGATCTCGCTCAGACTTTAATCTAGCCGCAGCCATGTCTTTTTGTTTTTTTAAATTATCAATGCGAGCTTGATCAGGTGTTAATGGCTTGATTACTTTGGTGGCAAATTCTAAGAATCGCATCAAGGCACCTGAAGTGGCGTATAAGGCGCATTTGCTGCACCAAACTGCTTGCGCAGGATCAATTGGGCATGTTGAGCACTATCAGCAAATATGGCTGTGATTATCCAGATGCCACTGATTCGGACTTTAGCTTGATATTTTTTCATACAAATATTTATGCCGATCAAGATTCACTGGCTTTTTTAGTAAAGTTCATTTTGAGACAGTCGCTGGCCTGTTCAATGATCTGATCAAAATGACCGGCTTCAGTTTCCTGTTTGAGTATTTCTAATACCGTGATTAGGTCTGCCATGTTCTTGGCTGTGGCCGCTGTTCGCCCTTGGGCTATTTCCAAACACTTGCTACCGTAATAGATGGACACACATAAAGTGCCATCTGGTGCCACAAACCACCAGGGTCTGATTCGCTTGGGCCGTTCAACGGTTCGGTAATTGCCAGCGACATCTTTCAGTGTAATCCTTCTATTGACCGTGAAAGTAGTGCGGTTCACATGGCTTTTGGCTAGTTGAATCTGCTCCCATAATTTATCGCTCAGCTTGAAACGGCGTTTTTGTACTTCTGGAATAGATCTTGGCTTTCTTGCCGAGATCAAATTGAGTTCTTTAATAGTGCCCATGATTTCTCCTTGATTTACCTTAAGCACACTTAATTTATGCCCAGAATCGCCAAAAGGTCGACCTGTTTTTGGCCAAATGGCCAATATTGGCTGTTTTTCACGGCAAAAAGGGGTGATTTCTTATCAAGAGATAAATACTTTTGTGAGTCGCTCGGTTGCAACAAGTTGCAGTTGCAAGGAAGAAAGGAAAAAGATGTTGCTAGTTGAGTGTTAGTTGCTTGCTGAGTATAGTTACTTAGCTACTCGGTAAGAAATGACTAACTCTGACTAGCAACTCCAAAGGCAACTTTTCTCTATGAGAAAAGCAACCAAACTCAAAAGTAACGATCTTTTGAGATCTCTTCTTCAAGCAACTAAACCTAGCGACTTGCAACCAACTCATCAAAAAGGAGAAATCAATGAGGAATATTGCAATCAGGCTTTTTATCAACAAGAAGTTCGCCGGTAGTTTTGGCAATCAGGTGTTTAATCGAGCTGTCTACAACGGCTCAATTGAACTGCATGATCCACTACAAAAGTATTTAGTGGATTTTTACGAGTACTTGCATTGGGAAAATCGAGCTAGCTCAGAATCTCAATTTCAACTGGTCAAGGAACTTGGACAGACCGATTTACCCAAAGCACCACAGCTATTGATGTCTTGGGTCAGTCATTATGATTCCAGTACCAAAATCAAAACACCAGTCCAGGGCTTTTGTGCGTACTTACAAGAATCGCATGAAATACATCTGCGGATTGATGATCCAGTTCGGGCAACAAAGGCCTGCTGGGATTTGCCCGTGCGTCATTGTAAAAATGTCGGGGATAAATTACCGGTCTTACTAGCCACCAACTATGACCTGGTTTTAGCCTAGTACCCTAGTAGTTTTGCAGTAGCGAAAAAGCCCGTTTAAATCCTTAAATATGCTCGGATTTAGCGGGTTTTTTTCAATTCAGCAGCACGACTTACTGAGATCTAGATCGCGCAATACAGCGCTGATTTGACTGGTTGTATTTGCTGTGTCTATATCCCACAGAATGAAGGGTATTTTGGTCAAACATGTTGTCTAGATCCCACAGTTTTTGGCTCAAAACGCCGAGGAGATTCTCGATAAGAAAATAGTACTATTCTTATCTTGTCCTGCATCAGGTCGCGTAAGTCATTGAAACCCAACAGATCTTGTTTAGGGGTGAAATTCATGGGACTTGATAAGAATCCATGGAAAAAATCTGGTAGATCATGGCAAATATCGGTCGACCTTGTGCACAAAAGAATACAAACTATAAATAACTGAACTATTACATGAAAGGTAAAAGACTATGGCACAGGCTAAAACATTAACTAAAGAAGAATTAGATCGTGTCTTACTGTATGTAAAAACACGAAGATATGCCCAGCGTGACCGAGCATTGATCTTGATTAGTTATTATTCGGGATTAAGAGTCGGGGAGATCGCGCTATTGCGCATGATGGATGTGATCCATCCAGATGGCACGATCAAAGATGAAATTCGTCTTAGTGCAGCACAAACCAAGGGCGGTCATCCGCGTACTGTATTTGTTTCGCAAAAATTAAAAGTTGAATTGATGGCGTATTTAGAGACAAGATTGGTTCGAAGGCCAGAAATTCCATTTTTTCACACAGATAAAAGGCTGGGATTTAGTGCCAATAGTCTTTGTCAATGGTACTTTTGGGCCTATCGTGGTGCCGGAATTAGTGGCGCTAGCAGCCACAGCGGCCGCAGGTCATTTATTACCGAGCTTGCAAACAAAAATATTTCGGTTAGGGTATTGGCCGGTCTTGCCGGGCACAAGAGTATCGCTGTGACCCAGAAATATATTGATCTCAATCCCACCATGATGCGTAATGCAGTGGAATTACTGTGATATTTTCTTTGGAGACGCAACTGTACTCATTAGTTTTTCGCTCTTTTGATTAAGAGATTCAACCTTCACAGTATTTTTCCCTTTTACTTTTTTTCTTACAGTTTTCCATTGCGACTGGGTAAGGACATCTATGCCAATGGGGTTTTTTTCGGTTTTCTTTAATCTAGTTCTTTGAAAATACAGTTTATCTTGTTCATAGACAAATGGCAGGTTAAAAGACAAGCCTGAACGAACTGGAACGTTACTTGGAAATCTGCCCCTTGCTGCATTTTCTGAGAACTCAAAGGCATCCTTGAGCGCCTTTGTGATCAGCTCAGTAAGCTTGATCCTATTTGTGAGATTTGAACGATTTGCCTTGGAATCTAGCTTTAATCCAATGGTGTATTTACTTTGAAAACCAGAAAAAATAGCTAGCCGCCAATATTCATAATGAGGAGATTTATTTCTTTTATTGGCAAGGTCGTGTACCAGGCTAATCCTAGGCGAAAGGGAAGCTTCTCTAACTTTGTTGGCAATAAAAGTTATTTTTTTTGTACTAGAAAGTTTCTTTTTTTCAGAATCAATGAGAGCAAGAAATTCTTTTTGAAGAGTGCTCGTAGATTTGGATAAATCGATATTGAAAGAAATAGGGTGCTGGGTCTGATCATCAAAAAATATCAATTGACCTTTATCTATCCACCAGTCGTCAAAAGTAGTCTCATACAGATTACCAACGATATCGTATAACTCCAAGACTTTATCAAAATCGACAATTTTTCTTAGGTCAGCCGTTAGTTTAGATTGACCAGATTTAATACGATGCGCTAACTGATAGCTGGGGCTTATAAAAAGTAAGTCAAAAAATAGTTCATGTTGGATTGTGGGCAATTTGTTGGCAATTCGCCATTCTTTGCTATGAGGAATTAATAATTTCATCAAATTTCTTTACAAAACCCTTGCATCAAATAGATACGTATGGAATTGACTCCACTTATGCAAATCCTAGCAATGCTCTTTAATCCAAATCATCAGCACAACAAAACATTCCAAGCAGTCTTTTCCTAACCGTTGTGCTGATTTTTAAAGGAGAATCACATGTCTAATTATTTAGATAACTTATCGCCAGAACTAGCTGTAAAGACTTTGGCAAATTTAGAAGCACGTGGCATTAAAACTAACATCATTATTGAAGAGGACCTCAATCTTGTCAAGTTAGAGGGAGCGGAAGACGAGTTTGATCTTTCCGCCTGCATGGCAAAGTTGTCCGTCAACAAGGTGAATCCCAAGCCTTTTACGCCGGGCAATATGCATGGAACTGCGGCTCTCTGGGGTGAAATTAACCAGTTGACCGAATTGGGTGCCAAGTATGAACAAGAATTTATTGTTCGAGGTCATCAGGCTCTGTACGAGCTATTGGCATCAATTTACAGCTTGGCTTTACGGATTGAAGCTGATCAAAACGCAGCAAGTATCAAAGAGGATATCCGAACGCAGTTAAAGGAGACCTTGGATATCAAGGTACAGGCAAAAGCCAATGCCATGCAGATGCTGGTGAAGTTTATTATCCGCACAGACAAAATGTCTGCGTCACGATACGCCAAGGTTTTAGATGTGGCCTATCAGGATAGCGTTACTCCTGCAGATTTCCCAGCATATGTAGCACGCCGGGGCGGTATTGCTAACATTCAGGATACCGAGGCCAAGCAAGTGGCCAAAAAGGAAGGGGGTAATCTGGACAAAGAGCGTTTGGGCTTAATTCGGAAGTATTTCGAAAATGAACGATTCTTGTCTGAGATTACTTTTACCTACTCAGGCGATACCATCATGTTTAATGCCGAGAAAGACACCTCTGCCGAACAGTCCTCATTTGCAATTTTTATTGCGGACTATGAAGGCAATAGTCAATACCGGGTGATTTCTGCTAACGACTTCGGTAAAACCTTTGAAGACACAATCCTTCGTTTTATCGGTAAGTCTTTTCCCGAAGACATAGCTGTTCTTGAGCGTGGCATTCGTAAGCAGATGCAAAAAATTGCTCGTAATGAGCTTTTAGCACCGGAACTGCGTACGAACTTCAAACGACTTGCAAATGAGCCGATGAAGTTTCAAGCATCTGTTGTGATTGATCAAGAAGTTCATTCGAAAGAGGGAGGCAACTAGCTAAGAGGCAACCTCCCTAGTAGAGCATCACTAGGGAGGCCATGACTTAGGTTGAATCACTATGACTATCTACTATGTCTGCTATAAAACACATCTATTTACTGACACGATTGAGCCTGATAGTAATGAAGCTTTGGCTCTTGAGGTTTATAACTTAAACCATATCCTAGGACATTATCGACCTCAGGATACGATTACTGCTTGCTCTAAGCATGCACATGTCACTCAGTATATGGACTTTAAAAAAACCATTCTTGCAAGTATTGAGCTAAATGATCAATCGCTAGAATTTTGGAAGGTCATGATTGTTCCTTTACTAGTTGCTATTTCCAAAATGGAGATTGCAGAACTTTTGGTTGAAATTGATCAACTAGTCACCAAATGTACTGAGCCAGTTCGAACCATTACCCAGCAAAACCAACACTTGGCTGAGCTGAAAACGACTGCTAATCCCTATATGGATCAGGCAGCAAGACAATTTGTGGATGACCTAAAAAGGGAATTAATCCATAAAACGCTGGCTATTTTTAAGTTTAAGTCTACCTAGTGGGCTAGATACTGTTTAACACTATTAGCCAATCAAGCGACTAAATGCCAAGTTCTTTTCTAAATCCACCATGGCTGCCTGTGCAGCCATTTTGTTGCGTACTGTTTTAATATCAATCTTAAAGTTCAGCCCAGCTGTCATGATTTCAACTGAAACCTTGCCAGCTAGGGTATGGAATTGATGCAAAACCCGATATCTCGGGAGGATTTCTAACCGGTTGTAACTTAATGTTACTTTTGTCTGGGACATTTCTTGTAATATTTCCGGCAATTCCCATACAGCTTTGGCTTCTTGTTGAAAATCTTTCAGGGCAGTATCCACCACTTGTTTGGCTTTAGATATTCCAACCTTTTTCAAGATAGGGACTTCATCACTCAAGTCTTCGCCCAGGTCAAGTCGCCGAGCAACTGAAGTGTAATAACGCTTGGCAATCAAGGACTGACGAACAGTTTCCAGGGCGGCATCAGTATATTGCTCGAAGTAACTGGTGATTAAGGTAGACATAATTTTGGTCAGAAGGCTAGGATTTCGGTAAAGAATTCATGGCAAATCATCCGTTTTGTTGTTGTGCTTGCTGGAGGCGCTGCTCAAAATCTTTGGTTAATGCTCGACTTTGAACAATTAAGGGTAGGGTGAGTCCAGTACTGAGTTCAATTAAACTCAAAATATTATTATTGGCCATTTGCGCTTGCATAATAGCTCTAATCTGCGCCGCTTCACCGCCAGCTTGACCATCCACAACGCCTGCAAATTGCTTGGCTTTCATGAGTGGAGTTAAATGACTGTAATGATCCGTGATCATTTTGACCGAAGTACCCATTTGTTCTGCTAAATCATGGATTGGGATACCTTCCAATAATCTTTGAGTAGCGTAGTAGTGGCGCAGACTATATAAACTGCGCTCTTTATTAGTCACTGGACAATTTAATAGCTTGGATTCTTCCAACATATTGCGAAAAGGCTTGTTCAGGTTATCTGGCACAGTACCATCAGATAGCCGAAACACACGCTTGGCAATTCTTTTTTTGAGGATTTCTTCTAGCGGCCGATCAGCCAGATCTGGGCTTAGTTGTCGCAATTTTTCAAGTAATAACCAACAACTATTATGAGCCACGAAGTTTCTAGGGCCACGCTTGCCTTTTTGCAAACGAAAATGCAAGACTGGTTGCCCGTCTCGAATCTCCACATCAATATGCCGCCATTCTAAAAACTCTGCTTCTGTTCCTGGTCTCATGCCAGTTGCTGCCATAAAGGGTACATAGATTGAAAGTAGTTCACGAATCAAGCGAGTACGTTGGGTACGACCACTTTCAATAAATTTCGGGCTAAAGCGCATGAGTATTTCTAGCTCTTCTTGGCTAAATTCAGCGCGACGCTCACCTTCAGTTCCTGTGTTTTTAGTAGAAGGGCGTTGATGTTCGGTCATGTAGCCACGCTCAATGGCTTCATCCAGCACAAGATTAAACGCGGCATTGTGATTGTTTTGAGCACTACCGGATAATTCACGTCCGACTAGATTCTTACGCCATTCATGGAATTCTGAAATAACAGCAGGAACTAGACAATCAATGTTGTAAGTTCCATAAAAGGGAATGAGATATAAACGGATTGCAGAGATGTAATCCTTGGCACTGGGCTTGGCAGTTCCAGCAGCAACTTCGGTTAATAAGTCATTTAAAACGATTTCAGCAATTGGCTTGAATTTCTTACTCACAACTGGTCGGCCTTCTTCATGGTCGAAAGTGGCTTTCATCCACATGCGTTCAGCAATGCGCTTTGCTTCCTTTAATTCAGCAGTATCAGTAGAGCGCCTAAACCACTTTTTAAGACCATCTATCTTGTAATGGACTTGCCACTTTTTACTGTCGTCACGAAGCACAAGCCTTAACTGTTCAGGCTTTAAAACAACGCTAGCATCAGATGGTATACGCATAACAGCAGTATATTGTGATTTCAGCTAACTGTCTAGTCCGGCAGATTACCTAATCGTGTAATAACCGTGTAATTAAGAAGTTAAACAAAAAGCAAGCTGTAAGTGCTTGCTTTATATGGATTTTTTGGCTCCCCGACCTGGACTCGAACCAGGGACCTGCGGATTAACAGTCCGTCGCTCTACCAACTGAGCTATCAGGGAATATTGATTATTATAGCAGTTTTTTAATGGATTTTAGATGCAAATCAACTAATTACAACATACCATAAGTAATTATTGTAATGCATTTAGAAATCTTATCAAGAATTCATACCAAGACCTTTTTTGATGGCATTTTTCTTTTGCTCTAGAGTAAAACCAATCCTATCATAAGCAGAAATTACAATCAGTTCCGTGCATAATCTATGCATAAAGTCAGAAAAAAATCTCTCTCGAAAGGTTCTTGTCTATAACAACTCTGCAGTAAGTGTGGTTGTTAATGAATAAACATATGAAAATCATCATCGGCCTAGTATTGCTTGCGACTTGCAATTTTCTCTTCGCCCAAACGTATCAGATTAATTTTGAACATGGCTCAGAAAAAACACAAATACCAACTGTTTTTTGGTCAAAACCTAATTCAAAAGTAGTTTTGATTTTCATTCCTGGCGGTAGTGGTAGCTTCGGTATTACCAAGAAAATTGATCCAAAACCTTCCTGGTTGTTGGCAGAATTATTTAATTCTACAAATAGCTCAATTGATATTGTGTTTATGGATTCGCAATTTTCACTTCAGGGCGATGTTGGCGATTCCTATACACGATGGGCTGCCAGAAGAGAGCTTGTGCATATCGAGCGTATAAAAACGGTGATTAACTTTTATAAAGTAATGACTTCAAAGCCAATTTTTTTAATAGGGCATAGTAACGGTAGTTTGAGTATTGCAGAATTCCTGAACCAGTCTTCTGATCATCATCAATTGATTTCTGGAGTAATCTTAAGCGGTAGCCGGAATGAGACGGAGTTAAAGCAAAAGATTTCGTTACCTGTATTAATCTTGCACCATAAAAGTGATCCAAATCGTTGGACTACACCTTCTGCCGCTGAAAATTTGTTTTTACAAGTACAGCAAAGGAGTTCATCGATTACGGAACTTCATTGGGTAGTGGGTGGCAAAGATGTAACTTGGGGTGACCCAACTTATACTGGGCGTCATATGTATAACGAAGCCTTAGGTGAAGCAGCAAAAAATATTCAACAGTTTCTTGAAAAAGTAAATGCTAATTAAGTATTCATGATTCAAAGCTTTTTTTCGGGCTTCTATGGTCAAACTTATTAGGGTGATTTAATGCCAAAACAAATTTTCATCATATTATTATTTACTCTGTTTCAAATACATAGTGGGGTCATTGCTCAAGGGATTGCTGAGCACAAGTTACGAACCTCGCCATTTGGTATTCAAGCAATGGCTCAGATTCCAGCGGGTGAGTTTACGATGGGCTCGAACCATGGGCCTGATGACGAAAAACCTGCTCACCGAATTTTTTTATCTAGTTATTCGATAGATCAATACCCCGTTACAAATTTTCAATTTGCCCAATTTTTAAATGTAGTTGGCCTTCGTAATACAAATAATGAGCGTCTATTTGATGATGACGATAATGACGCTAGGATTCATTTCAAAGATCGTCTTTGGCATGCGGATATTGGATTTGAAGATCATCCTGTAGTTGAGGTTTCATGGGTTGGTGCGCGTGATTATTGCTTATGGGCTGGTAAAAAATTACCGACTGAGGCGCAGTGGGAAAAGGCTGCGCGAGGTACAGATGAGCGTAAGTTTCCTTGGGGTAATACAGCACCCACGCAACCTACTGCCCTTTATGCGCAATACGCGGCCCGTTTTAATGATACAGTCCCCGTGACTATTTCTACCAAAGGGGCTAGTCCATATGGAGTTATGGATCTCGTTGGTAATGCTTGGGAATGGGTTTCTAGTGCCTATAAACCTTACCCATTTAACTCAAATGATGGACGTGAAAATCCTCAAGCGGGTCCAGTCAGGGCAACTCGAGGTGGTGGACATGACTCACCCTTGTCAGAAATAACGACTACCCAACGAGGTAAAAACTTATCTCGTAATCCGGCGGCTGGGCACCATAACATTGCGTTTCGGTGCGCCAAGTAGATTACCCTGGTAAAGGCTATGTTATTTGAAAATAATAGCGCTCTTTCGGAAGGAGCTCATTATGCAGAATAGGATATAGTTTGGAGTATGACAAATACATCCAAACCTATAAAAAAAGATTCATCCGCTCATGTGACTCATGGGAACAC
>Ga0214919_10000338_pt1 | contig 80588 bp, 92 predicted proteins | sample LL1503_MetaG_FD_177994 | JGI IMG/M metagenome (GOLD analysis project Ga0214919, IMG submission 177994) | Freshwater microbial communities from Lake Lanier, Atlanta, Georgia, United States - LL-1503 | ecosystem: Environmental > Aquatic > Freshwater > Lake | place: USA: Georgia | collected... | reverse complement strand
GGAAATGAATAAAAAAGTTTACAGACAAAGTTCTTGGATTATAATTTCCTTTCTCATGCTTCTAGTCATTTTAATTACCATTTTTATTATTCTTTACCTCAAATGTAAACAAAAAAAAAGTTCTTGAGGATATATAGAGAATGTCAAGAGACACCATCATTAATAATTTGATTGAAAAAACAAAAGAATTTATTCTTCAAGAATTAATTCCAATTATTCAAAAATCTGGGGAACCGTTAGAAGGAAATTTATTTATGGAACATCATCATACAACCTTTACTAATAATTTTAGTAATAAACAAAAAAATCTTGTCGATTTATTATTAGATTCTACGGAAATTAAAAAAGTTTTGGAAATTGGTTTTAACGCCGGATTTTCTGCATTACTTATGTTGGAAACCAATCCCAACATTAATTTAACATGCGTTGATATTGGGCAACACAAGTACACAAAACCCTGTTTTGATAAAATTCAAGAAAAATTCGGTAATCGTATTCAACTAAAAATAGGAGATAGTACCAAAGTTCTCCCAAGAATTCAAGATAAATTTGACATGATTCATATTGATGGTGCTCATGATGTTACCGTGGCCACCAATGATATAATAAACTCTTATCATTTAGCTCTCGACAATTCCATTATGATCATGGATGATTATAATGGAGATCTTGAAAAATTATGGGATTCCTATGTCCAAATTTTTAATTTACAACATGTAAATATAACTTATGATACGAATGTTGGTTCCTCTCCTCACGATGTTAAAAGAGTGTCTAAATAGAAAATCCACAAGGTCCCATAGCAATTCCACAAGTTCCGCCTGCGACATTACTATTACGTTCTAATTTAACATACCCATTTTCTCCCCACCCTGCTCCCCAACTATTTCTAACTAACCAATAATCCATATTGTTTTCTGTTCCATAACCTACAAGTTGTACCGCATGATCAAGATTTTGGCCACAAGAACTTGCCGTAATCACACCCGACTTGTAAAATTGAAATACACGTTGATCGGCTTCAATAACTACGGTAAGAGGAGCTTTAGAAACAGCACTCTTGAGCAATCCCTCATTGTTAGCAGGAACATCAAAGCATTGATCAAGTTTATATTGCGTATCGGTTGATTTACAAACTCCATTTGCGGCCGTGTAGGGGTATTCTGATTCAAGTTCTAATCCATGTGTTTCAATATATTGAAGTGCTAATTCGGGGTAACCTCCAGAACATCCAAAACTATTCTTATCGCAATCTACTAATTCTTGAGGAGACAGTATTTCTAAATTACCAGTCTTGATTGCATAACCACTCTCTAGTGTTTCAGTTACAGCAAAAGCCCAGCAACTACCACATTGTCCTTGATCTTTTACAGGTGTGACCACGTTTTTGAGACGCCAATCTAAAACATCAGGAGCAGTAATTCCTGACTCACTAAAAGTAGTACATTGACTAGAATTAGTTTTTTGAAATCCACAATAATACTTTTTAAATTCTTCAGGAGTCATATCCGCAAATTTATTGATTCCTAACGAAAAAGTTAGATTGTCATTTTGATTAATTTGATGAATAAATTTGTAATTTTCAACAAAAATTGGAAATCTGGTATTGAAAGCAGTCTCATCATAACTTTTATTATAAGTATTTAGAAATTGGTAAAACAAGTAAAAATATTGAAACAATTGCATTTTTTTTATATTATGAATCAAGTCTTTAAGCCAAAAAGTACCAAGTAACAAATTAATTATTTTTTTAATAAAAGATTATGCAACCCACAATTTTTGTATCCATCGCTTCTTATCGAGATCAATTGTGTCCAATGACAATGATTACTTTATATGAAATGGCTCAAAACCCTGAAAATATATATGTAGGATTGTGTCAACAAAATGATACTAAAAAAGATACAGAATGTGTATTTCCGGAAGGTCATCCGTTGACAGAAATTGCCAAAAAAAATGTTAGAAAGGTAAATATTCCACATACCCAAGCCAAAGGTCCAACTTATGCAAGATTTATTTGTGCATCTCTTTATAAAAATGAAGACTTTTTTATGATGATTGATTCTCATTCATTATTTCCTCAAGATTGGGATGTTCATTTGATAAATATGCATAAATCTTTAGTAGATGCTGGGCATTCCAAAATTATACTTTCTTTTTATCCTCCCAAACTAGAAGAGTATCAGTCAGAAGTGGAACAAAATACGTATGTCACAGTTTTACAAAAAACACAAAAAAATAATGATGGTATACCTGTTTTTCAAGGAGCAGGATGGCAAATGGCTCCTGATTTACCTACTTTAAATTATTATGTAAGTGCCAATTTTATGTTTGCTTCTGGAAATATTGTAAAAGAAATACCATTTGATCCTCATTTACCATTTTTATTCGAGGGAGAAGAAATTTTATATTCTGTAAGAGCATTTACTCATGGTTGGAATGTATTTTCCCCAAGTAGAAACATTATTTTTCATCATTATACAAGAAAAGGAGAACCCAAATTCTGGGATGACCTTACCTTGGAAGCAAAAGATAGTATTCATAAGGTTAGATATTTACTTGGAATTGAGGATACACGATCAAAAATTTCATCTTCCATAATCCTAAATAGTATTTATAAATATGGCTTGGGCAAAGAAAGACCTTTGGCGGATTATTATAAAAATACAGAGATTGATATCAATGTTGAAATTAATAGTCAATTAGAAAAACCTCCAAGTCGATGGTATATTTATTTAATCGTTGCTATATGTATCATTGTTATTTTGGTAATTATATTTTTGGCAATGAAGAAATAAAAAATTTTTTATAAACATATAAAAAATGAATTCTCATCGAGCTGCTCAATATTTAAACACTCCTCATATTTCTAATAATAATTTGTTAAACGATGGAAGGTGTCCAATAGATGGAGAACGACTAGGACAACATGTTATTGAATTTATTATTAATGAAAAAAAAGTGCGAGTTTGTTCACATGACTGTATGATCCGTATAAAAAATATTTATAATTATCTACGTTAAACAACTTTATTATCCGATCCAATGGTAAATTTTTCCAAACATACAGTATTCTTATTTTTTGTAAACTTTTGAATGTTTTTGGTAAGCATATCTTTCATACTTTTATACTCCATAGATCGTATATGAACGCATAAATCACTAATACTAGTAGGCACTCCAATATTAGAGTAATGTTTAATAATCCATTTTGGAGTATTCAAAATTTTTAGAAAATCTTGACAACATTTGATATGTTCATTACATTCTCTTAATTGGGGATGTAAACTCCCCATTCCAAAATCCCATAATACAAATAAGAATCCTTCGTTTTGAATGTAGTATTCTTCACCTTGGATATTATAACACCAACACCCTCCTTTTTTTACAGGGAATACAAGAACATTTCCCCAATGAAGATCATTGTGTAAAAAGCCTAGGTAATGTTGTAAAACATACAAGGCAAAAAATATTTGTAAAAAACAACTAATAAATTCATTATGACTTCTTGGTCGACAACACCACGATTTCAAGTCTTCTGCTGCCAGTTCATTAAAACTATATATATGAGGTCCATTTTTACTTAAACTTTTATTCCAGCTATTTGTTCCAGAATAGACATAAAAAAAATGTAAAGGTAAATGAATACTTTTTTTAATTTTAACGAGCTTGGTGCACATTTTTAAAATATAAATTTCTCTCCATACTGTTTTAGTGGCAAAAATAACTTTTCGATTGTTATGTTGATTTTGTAAAAATAATTGAAGATCTTCAATACTTAAAGGTACTTTTTTAATAGAAATAGGATGTTTTTCTTTTAATTTTGTCAACATGTGCCCTCTAAAAATTTCTCCATATTTACTCTCATTTCCCATTTTACCTTCAATATTTGTGTTTTCTAAAATGTTGTTGTATTTGTTCCAAGATTGGTCATCTTTTATAAAAATTTTGTAAGCCTCATAAAACGCATTATTTTTAATCCTTTCTCGAGTAGTAGCCATTTTTTTTATAAGAAAATAAAGAATTTTTTTATAACAATAAAAATTGAATTCAAAAACATTTTAAAATTCAATCTATATATGATTCAGCTGTTTCCAAAACATATTATAAAAAATATAAACTCTTACTTGGAAATTTGGGAAAAATTAGGTATTTCTAAAAAATTTATTTCAAAATTAAAAGATCAATTAGAATGGCCACGAGATTTAAACGGATATGCTAATGGTTCAATAAGTTATTACAGTAATATACGATTACAAACTCCAATAATTGACTTATATTTGGGAAACTTTAAGCTAGTGAAAGCTCCTTATACTTTTAATTTTAAATTTAAAGAAAAGTCAGCCACTATGGGAATTTATTATAATAATCCAAACATTCAACACATATTAAATGCTATTTGGTTTGAAAAACCTTTTCCAAACAAAATAAACGTGTTTAAAACTTTTATAAACGTAAATTATATCTTTACTCCTAATATTGGTTATCAGGTTGAAGCATCTACGGTAGGCGAGGCTCAACTTTTAAATCATTTTATGGCAATTGTCAAAAGAATTACAAATTAATGAAAAGTTTGATTACAAACAATAATATCTGTATTATCTCTGTTATACCAACAATTGGATACATTAAAATAAGGAACGGTAATATTTATTTGCGGAATTACATCTGGAATAGTTATATTAATAATAGGGACAGGAATTTGCTCTATTTCAAACACAGAAATAGAATTATTGGATCGTAAGAAAATAGCTTGACAAACAGAAATAAAAGTAAGGAAAAAAAAGTTTTTCATATTTTGAAATTCTCAAGAAAATATATAAAACAATCAATTTTTCAAATTTATAAAAAATGATTTGTAAATGTTTTTTTAATAGAAATGTCAATTGTAAAGCTTTTCAACAACCTTTTTTTTAAAAACAATTATTTTTAAAAACAGGATATGGAAAAAATCATTAAAATAGAAACACTAGATCATGATGGATTCGACGAGCTAGGGCCTCAATCAAATCTTTGGGATCTATACTACATCTTTATTGGCGAAACCGAGGAGTCTACCGTGGTTCATCATTTTCATCGGGAATATTGGTTTCATGGTCCAGATAACGAGCCGTACAAGTTTATTGAAAAAACAACTTTATCTAAAATTGCAAGAGCAAATCGAAAAGTAGTTGATCAAGTAGAAAAAATAAAAGAGGAATATTTTTAATTCTTAATTACCTCCTCTAAGACGGAGAACCAAATGTATAGTAGACTCCTTTTGAATGTTATAATCAGATAAAGTTCTATTGTCTTCTAGTTGCTTACCAGCAAAAATAAGGCGTTGTTGATCTGGAGGGATTCCTTCTTTATCCTGAATCTTTGCTTTCACAGTCTCAATGCTATCACTAGGATCAACATCAAGAGTAATTGTTTTACCAGTTAGAGTCTTTACAAAAATTTGCATCTTTTAATTGTACAAAAGATTTTTTTAAATCAATCAATTTTTATTTTCCCTTCAACAGAACCCAAAAACATTCAAATCAAGTATTTTCATGGAAATTTTCTACAACCACTTTGATCAATTAATTTTTGAATCGTCATACAATTTTTAGTGCTACTTTTAATATACATGAATGGAAAAATTGCATGTAAAAATGCTTGGACACTAGCTTTAAAAAACATACTTGACAAAGTTAGACTTAATTTTAAATGTGAAAAGTAAGTCATACAAACTTGGGATGGGTGATGAGTAAATGAAAGCATTCTTTAATAATAATAAAGATTATTTTTGTGTCCATGGAAATTGTCCTATTGCATCGTTTTTATACATTGGATAGTATTTTTCTCTATTGTTGAAAAATTCAAAAGGTCGCCAACCTGATCTTAAACCACGTTGTCTTTGAGTAGCCATAATATCTTCTCTAAACCCACTAGTATCTCTTACAAAGGAGTAATCATAAAGAGAAGTATTTTGATTATTGATTGGAATTCGTTCATAATATGGTTTTATGGAGCCCATTGGATCTGTCATTATTAATGGAACAGTATAAGAAGGAATTGAAAAATTAATGACTCCAAAGGGAGCACTAAATAATAAATCAGAATAATATTTTATATTTCCTCCTCTAATTGATTCATAATCCTTATAAAAACCAACATGATTTCCTTGTATATTCTGTAAGGATTCTTGGGGTTGAGTTTGTAAAGAAACCAGGGGTGGTCTATTTAATTCTAAACGTTGTGAACGAGGAGAATCATAAAGTCGAGGATCTAAAGATGTATATTTACCATTGGGTAGTTTTACGAAATCTATATCGGCTGGACGTATGGATGTATCTGTATTAATAAAATGTATACTTTGATCATCCGTGACAGTTGTATAAGGCTTTAAAACTTGAAGTGGTAATATTTGAATATTATTTAACATGAGAGTTTTATTGTACAAAATGAATTTTATAAAAAAAGTCATTTTTAGGAAAATGTAAAAATTTACATACCTTTGAGGGCCTTGAGTTGAGCGCGGGCACGGGCGAGTCTGTTCTTGTGGGCTTTACCCTCGCCGTATAAGTCCTCAGCTACTTGTTCACCAGCGGCTTGGGCTGCACGGTATTTGGCTACAGCTTCTTTAACGGCTTTACCGAAAGCACCTTTGGGGGCACCGGAAGCGACACGGGCGGGTTTGGCAGCTCCACTTGCTTTCCATTGTGCGCCAATTTTCTTCATGGCAGCACCGAAACCAGCTTTTCCACCACCTTCGGCATCCATGTATTCAGCAAGTCTGGCTACACGGAACTCGTCATAAGGAGTGTGGGTACGAGATTTCTTAACTTTTTCAAAGGGAGCACCCCATGATTGCATGGTAAGAGCAGCAATAAGAGTTGGTTTGTTCATCTTGGAACGACCTTTGATTTCACGAGCAGCAGCGATCTTTCTGAGATCTTTGAGGGAATATTCCTCAGCAGCGTGGATGTGTTCATGGTTGGTTTTAAAGTCTTCTTCGAGTTCGAAAGTTCTATGTCTTGGGAGTCTTTCCATTTTTTTATATTAAAAAAAATAATTTTTTTTTTGTTTTTTTTTAATTTTTTTTTATCATCTAAAAGATTTAAAACAATAGTATAAAAAAAATATAAATTTTTTTTTATAAAACATACTCTTATGAATCCTAATTATCCACAAGAAATTTATAAGACATCGGATCTTGAAGAATTAAATCAAAAAATTCAAAATAGGTTTATCAGGGACGTTGTTAAACCCTATAGTAATAGTATTAAACGATCAGCACATGCTCCAGCGAGGTATAGAAACCCCAAATCATATGAAATTCCAAAATCATCTGAATTTTTTACAAGAGAAAAATCAGATTTTACTTCAAAAACCATGGAACCTTATATTCCTTTTACCTATGATTCAAGACATCAACAGCAACGTAGAGTTGTAAATCATGATAAAAATCCTTATAATGAAAATTACGTAGGTCCACAACAATCAAAATTTACTCCTATTTTATCGTCACCCGCAATGACTCCGGTAATGACTCCGGCAATGACACCGGCTCCCTCTATACTCCATATGAATACGCCAAGTTACGCTCCAAAAGCTCTTCCAGTTCTTGTAAAAGAATCAGTTGATTGTAGGAACGTTCATCAACACGCGTCTAACTGTCCAGTTTGCGCAAAAATTTACCGCTCTAATTATAGTATTTTCATGGTAATTATTGTAATTCTTGTCTTGATTATATTATTTTTATCCAAAAAATGTTTAAATTCTTCCTAATTTTCAGAAAAACATTTCAAGACTGCATCTTTTAAACTCATTTCGGGAGAAACGAGGAATTCATCAAAGTGTACAGGGCTAACATCGTCATTGTCAAAATTATTTTTTTCTTGACCGCAAGAATGTTCTTTAATAAAATTTGCCAGAAATTCCTTGCTTTTTTTTTCATATGATTTTTTAAATCCAGAAATTTGTCTAGCTTTTTCCAAAAGATTTTCTTTTGATTCGTTAATAGATTCAATTTCAAATTCAATTTTACCATGTTTGGACTGAATTTCATTAATAAACTTTAAAAGCTCTGATTTATTTTTACCATGGACTGTTTTTTTAAAAACGATTTTATGTTGAACTGCCAATTTTTCGGCATAATTTTTTAAAATGTCGCTCTTGGCCTTTGTAAAATCCATTAATCACCAATAATTTTATATTTGTTCCACACATATAAAATTTAATCAATTTTTTTGATTCCTTATTTAAGAGTATTAATTAATTGTTGAATTGAAGTTGGAAGACCAGTCATGTTTTTACCGGTGAGAGTAGATACAATGTAAGGGAATCCTTGTACATTGGCAACATCTTTTTGGTTTTCAGGAGAAAGACCATTTTTATAAGTAATAAAGGTAGCGTAATCTTGTAACATAGTTTTTAATTTGTTACAGTACATGCAGTTATCCATGGTGTATACTACTAAACCTAATTTTTGAATCATGTCAACATCTTGACTAGCATTTTGTTGAGACAATGTGGAAATAATTTGTTGGAGAGGCATGTAACCAGTCACAGTGTTATTTGTTGCACGAGAAACAAGGAAAGGAACGGCATAACCACCAAAGTTTGTCAACTCTTGTTCATTATTGGCATCAGCAATATCTTTAAGGAGAACAAATTTATTAAAATTATCAGCTCCAATTGCGGAAACAAAAGCTTGATAAGTTTTTTTACTGAAATCACAGTTTTTGTCAAAATAAAATACGAGATTCAAGTTTTTAATTTGATTCATCATATCAGGAGAAGCGGCATATCCCTCAGAAACTAATTCATTGTTGATTGGGCAAGCAGATGGGGTGACGACTCCCTCTGAACCATTAAGAAAAGAACGAATAAATTTGTTATTAGGGCATTTAGCTACATAATAATTTGGGTTGCAACTTTTTCCATAAGCGGAAGAAACATCATAGTAGGTAGTTCCATCGCTATCATGGGTAAGAGCATCGTAACCATAAATATTACTTTGCTCTAAAATTACTGGGAAATTCATACTTGGGACAGTAGGAGGAAGCTTTTTTGCAAATAATGTATTATATTTGCTTGGTGTGTTGTAATCATTGTATGATGAAGTTAAATTGTTGTTATACTCTGGTGAGGAATACATTCTTTTTATTTTGAAAAAAAAAAAATTAATTTTTTACTTAAAAAAAATAATTAAAAAAAAAAAAAAAAAATTTACAATAAAAAAAAATAGTATATTATAAAAAGAAAATGAGTACGCCAAACATTGTTAACAGCACCTACGAATCTTTTAAAATTCTTCGCGGGGTCCCATTGTGCAATAACGCTAACCCACAACTTAATAACGTGTGGTTCGCAGCAATTCCTTCTCCACCAGGAAAAATCCACGACCCAAACAACTATATTCAATATGGTGTTTACCAAAACCTTGCCAAGCCAGTAGTAGAGCCACTTTTGACTCCAAGTGGTTTCACCTATGACCCTAACCTCAACAATACTCTTATTGTTGACTCTACCCGTATCATCGTTCAAAACTTGATTAACAACAATTTCATTGATATTGTTCAAGAGGATGCTTACTGTACTTTTGTATCCAACGATGCCTGCCCACTTTACACTCAAAGTGGTCAATTCACCAACTCTTGTATTCCATCTACCACCTCTGTATGTGTTGCTGATGGTGTTCTTCAATTCCTTGCCATTATTTCCATTGCTCCCTCTTGCACTTGGCTCGGCACTGGTCTTGTAATTACCATCAGTCCTCTTAACAGCAGCATTCTTTTCCAAAACTGCACTTACGGAAACTGGTGCCCATTCTCTTTCAGCATTGGAAACTGCAACACCCAATCCGCCACTGCTTCCCTCCTCTACCTTACCTGCGCATACCCATCTGGTTTCGGTTACGTATACCAAGCCAACTATGCCAACGTTCGTTTCACTCTCCTCAACAAACAAAAATGCGCCACTGGTGGAGCCAAGAAAGCTTGCTACCTCGGTGTAGACTCCCTCGACAAGGGATGCTTCCTCGTTTTCTTTGGTCAACAAAGATTAATTGGAACTGCCCAAATTCTCCTCATCTCCCCCATTGTCGACCTCAAATGTATCATTTGGCAACCAGTGTTCATTGTCACCACCAATACTCCTCTCACCCTCACTTGCTAAATTTAAAGTTTTTGATACTTTTCAAACTATCAAAAATGAAATTACGCTTTGTTATGTGTAATTGTCTGTAAACGTCCATGTTCATATCAAACTATTTTTTGTTTAAAATTTTAGTTAATGGTTGTTATGGAGATTGTATTTTTAATTTCAAAACAATAAAAATTGATTTTATTGTCTAGTTATTTTTAATATCCTCAAATGGAAACTTGTATTATTTGCTTGGAATCACTAGAAAAATCAAATAAAACAGATTGTTGTAATAAAGTTTTATATCATGATTACTGTGGTCAAAAATGGTTTGATACTAATTTTTTAAATTCTCAATGTCCTTGGTGTAAACAGCCTATAAATAATTCTAATAGTGTTGTTATTAGGTCTTATAATAAATTGAAAAATTTGGTTTCAGCTGTAAATTATCAGTCGACGTTTAATTTTTATTCGGTTTTTGATGAGTTAAATATGGAAAACTATAAAGACGATTTAAATTATTTTGTATTATATTACTTTAAAAATGAGACGACTCATGAATTTAAAATACATTTTAAAGACAATAGTACTTTTGTTTTTTGGTATAATAAAGACTCTTACACCTATATTTTTCCCTATTCTTCATTTGAAAATTTAATAAAAAATAAAAGTCAAGCCTTGCAAAAATATAAAGCCAATGAATTAATTGCCTATGCTTATTTTGAATAAAATTTTGCTCTATCCTGGAAATTTTTCAATTTCGTCCCAAAATTTAGCATCTTCTTCTTGATTTGGTAAATCTGTAATTTGTATTTTTATTTTTTTTCCAGCAATTTCTATTGTCGATTCATTAAGAATATTGCATAATATATCAAATTGCTGACAAATTTGTTCTTGTTGACTTTTTTTTATTTTTTTAGAAACAAGCCAATCTCTTAAATCTGGATGAATAGGTTTTGGATTCAAATTTCCCATTACTATGAATAAAAAATATTTTTAGCTAAACTAAATTTTCAACAATAAAAATCCTAAACTAATGAAAAATCCCAAACCAAAAAGTTCAACAATTATGTGATAAGGTAATTTTTTCATAGACATTAGTTTATTACAAAAAATTGCTTCATTGATTAATGCTATTATAATCAAGCTTGCAAAAACAATTACTGTAATCATCCAAGGCATTGTTGTTCTAGTAAAAAATTATTTTGAATACATGATAAACAATAATAAAAATTCAATAGAAGTCAAGATTATTGTATATAAGTTTGAAATTTTAGCTATAAAAAGACCCAAATCAATAAAAAATAATACAATCCATAATAAAACTAGATAAAGATGAGGTCGATAGGAACTTTTTTTATAAAACACAAATGCAATACTTATTAATGTGATATAACTAATCAAATGAATTAAAAGAGATTGTCTATTCGAATCTAAATGTTTCATATGAGAATAACAATGAATAATTTCAAAGAAAATGAGAGAAATAAATATACAAGAAATATAAAAATTTCTAGAAAACAATAAAAATAAAACTAGAACAATAATAGAAACTAAATTAACAAATGCAGAATAAGGTTGTTTGAGAGTTTTATTAGATAATTCACAAGTATCTTTTGGAAATTTATAATGACTCATTTTCTATTTGGTAAAAAATAAAAAATGTTATTCTTTCAAGAGTCGAATACCATTTCCATTACAACATTTACTCCCTAAACTGTAATTTTTTGGTTTATACTTTGTAAACATTTTTTTAAAGATATAAATATCGATTTTATTTTTTTTAAATTCGGTCCAATGAATAAAAATATCATCATGTATAATTGGTTCTCTATTTTTCATTATATCTAAAAATTCATGATAAATGGACTCTAGTTTATTTTTTTGAACAAAGGACAGGATAAACTTTTTCAATTCTAAAGGTAAATTCATTTAAATTCCAACTCCAACTCTTTAAATATTTCTAATAATTTCAAAGGAAACTTATCTCCAATTTTTTCAATCAGTTGTTTATGCGATTCAATTTCTTTTTTCCATTCTATAGGATTGACAGAAATAATTTTTTCAAAACTGTCTTGACAAAAATCCAATCCTTTCCAACAAAATTTATCGAAAATAGGATGTATTCCAATTTTAGAGTTTAGAGTTAATAATTTGCCTTCTATTCTTTGTAAAATCCACCAAAGGACACGCATATTTTCTCCAAATCCTGGCCAAATAAAATTTCGATTGTTATCCCGTCGAAACCAATTCACCATAAACATTTTGGGAGGATTTTCTAAACTTTCTCCAATATTTAACCAATGTTGAAAATAATCTCCCATATGATAACCCGTAAAGGCAATCATAGCAAAAGGGTCGTTTCTAAGTAACCCTTGTTGCCCTTTTATTGCAGCAGTAGTTTCAGATGCCAAGGTAGAAGCAAAATAAACTCCTTCCGCCCAATTTCGCATTTCTGTAACTAATGGCACACACGTAGCTCGTCTACCTCCAAAAATAAAAGCATCAATAGGAACATAACTTTCCCATAAAGGATCCAAAACTGGATTATTAATGGCTTTCATAGTAAATCTAGAATTAGGATGAGCCGCTACTCGTCCACAATCTGGAGTCCAATCCTTTCCTTGCCAATCAATCAAATGTGAAGGAGGAGTTTCAGTCATTCCTTCCCACCATACATCATTATCATCTGTTAGTGCTACATTGGTAAAAATTACATTTTCGTTTAATGAAGCCATACAATTTGGATTACTTTTCCAATTAGTGCCAGGTGCAACGCCAAAATACCCCATTTCTGGATTAATGGCATAAAGCCTAGTTTTTCCAGATATAGGGTCCAATCTTGGTTTTATCCAAGCTATATCATCTCCAATAGTTGTTACTTTCCAATCCTCAAATACATCAGGAGGAATCATCATGGATAAATTAGTTTTACCACAAGCAGAGGGAAAAGCCGCGGCTATATGATATTTTTTTCCCAAGGGAGACATGATTCCTAAAATTAACATGTGTTCCGCTAACCATGCATTTTCTTTTCCAATGACAGAAGCAATACGCAAGGCTAAACATTTTTTACCTAATAATGCATTTCCACCATAACCGGAACCAAAAGACCAAATTTCTCTTGTTTCAGGAAATTGAACTATATATTTAATAGGATTATGTGGCCAAGTTACATCCAATTCTCCATCTAATAAAGGTTTTCCTACAGAATGAATACAAGGAATAAAATCTCCTTCTCCTAATTTTTCCAAAACTAATTTTCCCATTCTAGTCATTAAATACATACTAATAACAACATAGGGACTATCAGTAATTTCGATTCCAATTTTAGAAATATCACAATCTAAAGGACCCATACAAAATGGTATAATATACATTTTTCTACCTTTCATACAACCTGAAAATAATGGTTTTAATATATTTCTCATTTTATCTGGATCCATCCAATTGTTGGTTGGACCAGCGTCGTCTTGTTGGTGAGAACAAATAAAGGTTCTATTTTCTACTCGAGCAACATCTTCTGGATCAGATCGCGCTAAAAAACAGTTTTTACGATTTGAAAGTCGATGTAAAGAACCAGAAATAACCATTTCATTGCAAATATCATTAAATTCCTTTTCTGTACCATCACACCAATAAACAGAGTCAGGACTTGTCAAGTTTGAAATGCTAGAAATCCAATCTATTAATTTTTGATTTTTTACGTTCATTATTTTTTTTCTATTATAAATTAATTTTATAAATTAACGACCAGAAAAAAAATCATATTTTGAACAACGAAAAAGTCGTTGTTGTATACTGGAACCATTTGTATTTTCAAAAACTTTTACTTTTTCCAACAATGATTGTGGGGGAATATATAAATATTCTGTATCATCTATTTTTCCAATGAATTCTTTGTCAAAAATAGCATTACTTGGATCTGACAAATCTCTTATAATAGTTATTTTACCGGGTTGTCCTGGGTTATGAATTATCAAAGCATTCTTTGCAGCACACATAAATTTCATTGCTCCAGGACTCCCTTTTGCAAGAGCTATAATAGGATTTGTATAAATAGAATACTGGAAATTTCCACTAGTATATGGTTTTCCTTGCTTTTTTTCCCTATTTTTTCCACTTTCTTCACAACCAAGGCATTTATATTCATATCTAAAAGGACAATCTGGACCAGTTTTATGTTGATATATAAGCAAACATATTAGATCATTTGGATTTGATGTTCCAGCTAATTTCATAAATTTATTAATCTGTGACTCTGTTGGAGAAGTTTCTGGAATATATAAATTAAAATTTAATTTTCCATTATGTTTATTTAAAAAATCAATCATTTGCTTTTTAATTGCATTAGAATTAAACATATTTTTACTTTTCTTTGGATTTCCACTACAATCAAAAAGTTTACTGGGATTTGCCAAATCACATATTCCATTAAATCCACTATGTAGTGCCTTTTCTACAATTGATTTATAAACTTTTGATTGTTCTCTTATTTCTCCTCCGTCTATTGTTAAAAATGAGCTTGGAAAAGAATCATTGGTCGCATGATAAATTTTTATTGCATTTTTTGCCCAATAGGTTTTTCCAGAAGCGCTAGGACCCAGACCCATTATTATTTTGCCAGAAATATCGCCTGTGCTAAATGGTGGTTCAACATTTTTATACGGGACTATTGTGAAAAAGTCTTTATCTTTTTCCCATTCTCCAGTTACATTATTCAAATTATTGAGGTCAACATGGAATGCAAATAAAGGTCCGGTATTATTTATAGAAACATAGGAATTGGCAATTAATCGTAACATAAAAGCAGTTGAAGTAGTTTCAGTATTAATTTTGGTTTTTAATTGGTTCATTGATTTTTGATCAGCATTCCACCATTTATCGCAATAATCAACTTGATTACAATAAGGAATCTGCTCCATTATTACTATATTAGAAATGCTTAATAAAAGTTTTTCTTTTAATTGTTTTTCTTGAAAATCTGGTAAATCAAATTTTACATTTTCAAGGTAATTCATTTTTTATTTCTAAATTGATTTTTTTTTTTGTTAGTGATTTTGTACATTACATTATGATTAAGGTTTTACCGGCGGATCAAAATTTTTTATTTTCTTGAATAAAAAATGTTTCCTTATCATACTATACAATCAAATGAAACAGATTGGAAAAAATTGGCTGAAAAAGGTATTTCATCGACAAATCACGGAAAAATCAATTTACCAACATCTAAATTAAGAAGAAAAAGAAAAAACAAAAAATTGAATATAGAACATAATGAAATTGACAATAATTTTAAAGAATCCAACTTATTAGATGAAAATGATTTTGAAAATGAATCTCTATCTATTTCTATTAATAAATTTTTACAGTCACAGACTCCAACAGTTGAACAATCAGTGGTGGAAATTCCTTCTTTAGAAATACCTTTTAAAAAGGCACCAATGTCACAAGAACACTTGTCACAAGAACCTTTTTCACAAGAACCCTTTTCACAAGAACCCTTTTCACAGACACCCATGTCACAGACACCCATGTCACAGACACCCATGTCACAGACACCCATGTCACAGACACCCAGGCTTGAACAATCTGTATTAGAAATTCCTAAATTTGAAATGCCTTTTAAAAAGGCATCCATGTCACAGATGCCCTTGTCACATTCATCCAGGTCAATGTCACAGACACCCATGTCACAGACACCCATGTCACAGGCTCCCAGGCTTGAACAATCTGTATTAGAAATTCCTCAATTTGAAATGCCTTTTAAAAAGGCATCCATGTCACAGATGCCCTTGTCACATTCATCCAGGTCAATGTCACAGACACCCATGTCACAGACACCCATGTCACAGACACCCATGTCACAGACACCCATGTCACAGACACCCATGTCACAGACACCCATGTCACAGACACCCATGTCACAGGCTCCCAGGCTTGAACAATCTGTATTAGAAATTCCTCAATTTGAAATGCCTTTTAAAAAGGCATCCATGTCACAGATGCCCTTGTCACAATCTTCTGGGTCCATGTCACACAATGACATGTCACAGACATCCATGTCACATACTGACATGTCAATGATACAAATTCCTCAATTAGATATTCGTTTTAAAAATGAAACTATGTCACCAAAACCCTTGTCTCAGCATTCCATGTCACTGTCGCCCATTTCACAAACTGACATGTCAATGATAGAAATTCCTCCATTAGATATACCTTATAAAAAGGCAAGTAGGTCACATACCCCCTTGTCACAGACACCCTTGTCACAGACACCCTTGTCACGGATCCCGATACCTGAGGAATCTATGTTAGAAATGCCACAGTTCAAGTTACCAGTTACAACAATTCCCTTGTATGATAACATGGTTCAGTCGCCCATGTCTCATTCTAATATTGTAAAAATTCCAATTTTACCTTTATATACTCATCAAAATGATTTAGATTTACCAATTCAAGGTTCTACTTATAAAAATTTAAACTCTAAATTTATTCAAAATAAACAAGATATCGAAAGTGAATGTCCATCTTCATGCTCGGATCTTGAAAATATTGAAAATAATAATGATTTTGAAGAAACAACTAATGCAAGTGGATATGATTTGGTTGTAAATTATCCTGCTAATAATAGTTCTATTGCATACTTAACACAAGCAGTAACTGAATTACAATATCAAGTAAATGTTATTGGATTTAACACAAGATCTCCCGAAGCAGAAATAAAAGTAGGGCCTAATAGCACTGTTATCAGAGATGGGTCTATTTCATTCACAGGTGGTTCAACTATTATTGAATCTAATAAAATTTTTGTAAACAAACTTGTTGCGAATCAAATTAATGGTCAGGTAGCTGGAGATACAGGACTCCAAGGTCCAACAGGACAAATTGGTATAACCGGAGATACAGGACTCCAAGGTCCAACAGGACAAGTCGGTATTACTGGAGATACAGGACTCCAAGGTCCAACAGGACAAATTGGTATTACAGGAGATACAGGACTCCAAGGTCCAACAGGACAGATTGGTATTACAGGAGATACAGGGCTCCAAGGACCAACTGGACAAATCGGTATTACTGGTGCTTCAGGATATATCGGTCCAACAGGACAAATCGGTATTACTGGTGCCTCTGGTTATATCGGCCCAACAGGACAAATCGGTATTACTGGTGCCTCTGGTTATATCGGCCCAACAGGACAGATTGGTATTACTGGAGCTTCTGGATATATAGGACCAACTGGACAGATTGGTATTACAGGAGCATCTGGGTATATAGGACCAACAGGTCAAATCGGTATTACTGGAGCCTCTGGATATATAGGACCAACAGGTCAAGTCGGTATTACAGGTGCCTCTGGTTATATCGGCCCAACAGGTCAAATCGGTATTACAGGAGCCTCTGGTTATATCGGCCCAACAGGACAGATTGGTATTACAGGTGCTTCCGGTTATATAGGACCAACCGGACAAATCGGTATTACAGGAGCCTCTGGTTATATCGGTCCAACAGGACAAGTAGGAATAACTGGTGCCTCTGGTTATATAGGACCAACTGGACAAATCGGTATTACTGGAGCCTCCGGATATATAGGACCAACTGGACAAATCGGTATTACTGGTGCCTCTGGTTATATCGGCCCAACAGGTCAAATCGGTATTACAGGAGCTTCTGGATATATAGGACCAACTGGACAAGTGGGAATAACTGGAGATACAGGACTCCAAGGTCCAACAGGACAGATTGGTATTACAGGTGCCTCTGGGTATATCGGTCCAACAGGACAAGTAGGTATTACTGGAGCCTCTGGATATATAGGACCAACCGGACAAATCGGTATTACAGGTGCCTCTGGTTATATCGGCCCAACAGGACAGATTGGTATTACTGGAGCTTCTGGATATATAGGCCCAACAGGACAGATAGGTATAACCGGCGCCTCAGGGGACATAGGTCCAACAGGACAAATCGGTATTACTGGACCCTCCGGATATATAGGACCAACAGGACAGATAGGTATTACAGGTGCTTCTGGATATATAGGACCAACTGGACAAGTGGGAATAACTGGTGCATCTGGGTACATTGGTCCAACAGGACAAGTAGGAATAACTGGTACCTCTGGTTATATAGGACCAACTGGACAGATCGGTATTACAGGAGCCTCTGGGATCATAGGACCAACTGGGCAGATTGGAATAACTGGTGCATCTGGGTACATTGGTCCAACAGGACAAGTCGGTATAACTGGTGCATCTGGTTATATAGGCCCAACAGGACAGATAGGTATAACCGGCGCCTCAGGGGACATAGGTCCAACAGGACAAATCGGTATTACTGGACCCTCCGGTAATATAGGACCAACAGGACAGATAGGTATAACCGGCGCCTCAGGGGACATAGGTCCAACAGGACAAATCGGTATTACAGGAGCCTCTGGATATATAGGTCCAACAGGGCAGATTGGTATTACTGGTGCTTCTGGATATATAGGACCAACAGGACAAGTAGGAATAACTGGTGCCTCTGGTTATATAGGACCAACAGGGCAGATTGGTATTACTGGTGCTTCTGGATATATAGGACCAACTGGACAAGTAGGAATAACTGGTGCTTCCGGGTATATTGGACCAACTGGTCAAGTCGGTATAACCGGCGCCTCAGGGGACATAGGTCCAACTGGACAAATCGGTATTACTGGTGCTTCAGGATATATAGGCCCAACAGGACAAATTGGCATTACTGGAGCCTCAGGTTATATAGGACCAACAGGGCAGATTGGTATTACTGGAGCCTCAGGTTATATAGGACCAACAGGGCAGATTGGTATTACTGGTGCTTCTGGATATATAGGACCAACAGGACAGATAGGTATTACTGGAGCCTCAGGTCTTCAAGGACCAACAGGACAAGTAGGAATAACTGGTGCCTCTGGTTATATAGGACCAACAGGGCAGATTGGTATTACTGGAGCCTCAGGTCTTCAAGGACCAACTGGACAAGTCGGTTTTACTGGAGCCTCAGGATTTCAAGGTCCAACAGGGCAGATTGGTATTACTGGAGCCTCAGGCCTTCAAGGACCAACTGGACAAGTCGGTTTTACTGGAGCTTCAGGTCTACAAGGACCAACTGGACAAGTCGGTTTTACAGGGGCCTCTGGATACATTGGTCCAACAGGGCAAGTCGGTATTACAGGAGCCTCTGGAACCATAGGACCAACTGGGAAAGTCGGTATCACAGGTGCTTCCGGGTATATAGGTCCAACAGGACAAATTGGTATTACCGGAGCCTCAGGTTATATAGGACCAACTGGACAAGTAGGGCCTACTGGAGTGGGAACCACGGGTCCTATAGGTTATACAGGAGTTCAAGGTTCTACTGGTGTACAAGGAGTTACAGGTCTAGCAGGAACAGGATCAGTAGTAGGCGGTGTAACAGGTAGTATCCAATATAATAGTGGGGACACATCCTTGGCAGGTAGTTCAAATTTTACCTATAATGATTCGGTCTATGCATTAAATTTAGCACAAACTTCTTCAAATTACCAAATTGGAGGAACTGCTGTGTTAAATTCGAGTAGCTTGGGTAGTGGTGTGGTCAATAGTTTTTTGCAGGCAATCGATCCCCCATCAAATGTTTTATACATTGGTAATCGAACCACTAATAAATATTTTGAATTTACAACTCCTACAACATTAATTGACTTTATTTCCTCTGGAATTACTGGAACCGATTATAATGCTAGAATTCGATGCACCGGTGGTTCGACAGGAGCGGGCTCAGGAACTTTGACTTCCACCGCGAATTCCTTTGTTTTCAATACATTTGGCACAAATGGTCTTCAAATGTATAATAATACAATAACTTCAGGAGGCACACCTTTATCATTAAATTGGGGATTAGCAGGAAACACCAATCAAGCAGTTCAATTGGACTATAACTATAATACTACGTCATCCTCCAATTCATTAGGTTTGGGGTTTTGGGGTAATAATAATTTAGTGAATCTAAATCAGGATGGTGAAACTATCTTTAATAAGAATAAAATTTTTCCATACTATGGTGCTGTATTTACCAATGCAGGGGCTTCGATAGGAGGAGCCACCGGTCAATTAAATTACGATGGAGCAATTTACAGATTTAGTGGAAATCTTTGGGTTACTGTAGATGATAATTTTTATTTTAGAAAAGCAGCAAATATTAATGGGACGTATGACAATACAAGTAATGTCTCATTTAATTTTGATTGTACTAATGCAAGGTTAGGAATAGGAACAGCCACTCCATCGTATTCACTTGATATCGCAACTTCTACTGGGTCTGCTAGTGCAAGTGTCACTGCTGGAAGATATTTTAGTAGGACAAGTAATTTGACAACTATTTCTGGAACTTTAACTACTGCAATCTCCATACGAGCCGTAAGAGGTATATGGATTGATAATGATCAAAACGATTCACAGGCATGTTTTGTTTCTGGTAATAGTGATCGGCGCATCAAAAAAGACATTACAGAGTTGAATAAAGATGATAGTTTGAATAAAATCAGGAAAATCGAACCTGTTTCCTTTAAATACATAAATGGTGATATCAATGACATTGATTCTATTGGATTTATTGCTCAAGATGTTAAAGCTGTATTGAATAAAGGAGTCAATACATTGAGTAATACAATCCCAAATATATTTAAGAAAGGGGTGTTTGAAGTAATGAATAACAAAACATGGAAAATTATATTAACTGAACCGCACAATTTAGAAACTGAAAAACAATCCACCAATAAAATAAAACTAATCGTCCGGGAAACAGAAATAAAAGAAATAGATTTAATGTTGAATTATACAATTGAAAATAATTATAATTTTATTGTTACGAGGGATGACGCCTTACCAACTAATTTATATAATAATGATGTATTTGTTTATGGATGTGAAGTTACAGACTTTCATACATTAGATCCAACAAGTATTTTTATAACGACTGTTTCAGCTGTCAAAAAATTAGATGAATTAATACAATCTTTAATGGATCGGGTTAGTTATCTAGAAAGTAAAATTACTTGAAAAAATATTTTTTCACCTTGGAGAAACTTGTTTTTAAAAAAATAGTTTTTTAAAAGAAATTGTTTTTCTCAGGAATCAAAAACAAAAATCATTATATGACAAATGAGGATACTTGTAATATGTCGTATAATTAAAATTTCTTAATAATTGTAATGCTTCATTATTATTATTTGAAAAAAAATCGCTATAATTTCTAGTCCAAACATACATTGTCAAATAATCTAATCCTGTAATAATAACATAATTATCATCAAGATGTTTTAATTGTAGATTTGGAATTACTGAAGAAGAAATCGCCAATGGAGTTAATAAAATTGTATTATTAACATTACTTAATTCGTAAGTTCTATTTTGAACATATCCAATTTCTTTATGATTATGAATCATGGCATTTTTTAAAATGTTTACGTTATTATTTTTTGTTGAAACAACTACATCTATACAATTCCAATCGATTTCTGTGCTTTCTTGTACATACTTGCTACTATAAATTTGAAACCAATTTCCATTTAAAAAAGAAATTGGACTTGATTTTGGTTCTAAAAGACGGCTTGATACAAAAGAGGAATAAATAAAAAAGATTGGTAAAATATTCCAAATTTTCATTTTTATTTAAAAAAATTCGTTTTTAAATGAAAAAAAAATAAAAAAAAAAAAAATTGTCATTCAATAAAATAAAGGAAAAATGCCATCAACTAGTACTTCTAAATGCCCTGCCACATTACCATCCCCTTGCGTCAATACAATTGCTGACCCTAATTTCATAGTCGTTCCTACTGGCGGATGCTGGGCTAGAGCTGATTATGCTGAAATTATCAACAGAACTGTTATTACCAAATCCATCGTTGCCATTGATTGCTCAGACATTGCCAACAACACTGGAGGACTTCCCCAACTTATCGTAGATGCCTCCAACGTAATTGTAAACCAAGGAGCATCCAATGACCTTCTTTCCGCCAACCTTGACAAACTCGTAAGTTGCATTGTCAACAACAATGGTGTCATTTCCCCATCTGACCCTATTGTCAGTGCTTATGTATTTGAGTACAACACCCAAAAGGTCATTGCCACCTCTACCCCTCCTGCCAGCCTCATCCCTACCGATTTTTCTGCCAAATTCGACGTTCTTTCCAGAAACAGCAAACTCAACAGTCTCATCACCTACGAGACCCTCCTTGCTAACCCCTCGACCTGGTACGAATTTGTAGCTCCCGATGTGACTGACCCCACCAACCAAAGCTATGCCTACCGCTTTGTATCCTACGCCAGCGAATTCTACAGACTCGTCATCAACGTTCGTCTTACCCCAGTTCCCGTCCTTTACCCATGCGCCATTCTCGAAATCCCCGAGGAGAATGTTGATGTATGCTGTGAAGAGGATGAGTGCAACACCATCAATTTCTGCAACTGGCAAGTACTCTAAAGAGTAAGAGTAAGAGCTAGATCGAGAGCCACAACGATTTTTAGTCTAAAATATTTTTAAACCAATGTTTAAAAATTTATATTTACTAATAATAGTAGTTGTGTTTCCAAATGAAATTACAAAGTCATTTTCATTTTTCCAAAAGTAGTAGTCGACAAATTTTTCAATTATTTCCAATTTCAAAACCTATATATGATGAATTAGGTTCTGAAATAAAAACGGGAACTTTTTATAAATGCCCAGTTTACGATTTTAAATTTGTTCCTTTATAAATTTTTTTTTGTTGCCACAAAGTTGTATATTGTTGAATAGGAAATGTTGTTTTACAAGAATGGCGTTCGGGAAAGGAAACAACCTTTTTTCCAGTCAAAACATCTAATATTTGATCATTTTCGATATATTTCATTACATGAATCACCGTTTCTTCATGAAAATGTAAACCATATCCTAAACTAAATAAACTCTTGTTGAAAATTCTAGAAAAAACTTGACCAAACATATAGGGACCTGTAACAGATAAATGTGAATCTCCATAAAAATTATTTTCTATATTACTGACACATTGATCTATACATTCTTTCATTAAACGATGTTGAGGAACAATATAAATAAATCCATTAATAATTTTTGGATTTTCAGACAATTGATGATTGGAATTCAAAACGAGTCCAAGAGAAGCTTTTGAAAATACGATTTCCCGTAGGGAAATAACCAACTTTTTATTTAAATCCATATAAACACCGCCATGATGAAATAAAAAACAATATCTAAATAAATCGGCTTTAAAAGCTCCCGGAATTAATTTTAAATAAGCGTCTAAAACTTTTGAACTAAAATAATCTTGAATATATTGAATTCTAGCTTTTTCATCAAAAAAATAAAAAGTATATTCTGGATTCAAGGTTTTTATGGACTCTAAATGATTTTGACAAGCCAAGTTTTCATGGGTTGCACATATGATAAATGGAATTTTTTGAGAATATTTAGCTTTGTAAATTAAATTTCTTGTAAAGTATTCTGGTTTTAGATAAATATACAAAACTATAATAATAAGTAGAATACAAATTACCAAAAAAAGCATTTTTATTATATAATATAATAAAATGAAAACTGTGCTTGTAACAGGTGGAACAGGACTTGTAGGCCAAGGAATAAAATCTATTTCTTTACAATTTCAAAATCAACTAGAATTTATTTTTATTTCTTCAAAACAGTTTGATCTTACAAAGACTGAACAAGTGAAAAGCATGTTTGAAACGCATAAACCAAATTACATCATTCATTTAGCAGCATGTGTAGGAGGCCTTTTTAAAAATATGAACAACAAGGTCGAAATGCTTGAAAAAAATTTGCTCCTGAATTATAATATAATTCATTATAGTCACGTTTACAAAGTTGAAAAATTAATTGCTTGTCTTTCCACTTGTATATTTCCTAATAATATACTTTCTTACCCAGTCACCGAAGAAATGCTACATGATGGACCTCCTCATTCATCCAATGATGCTTATGCTTATGCTAAAAGAATGATTGAAATACATTGTAAAGCATACAGAGAAAATTTTGGTGATCAATTTATTTGTGTGTCTCCCACCAACATTTACGGACCTCATGATAACTTTAATTTGGAAGACGGACATGTTTTACCTGTATTAATTCATCGTTGTTTTTTAGCAAAGCAATCCAAACAAAAATTTATTATTCGAGGAACGGGGGCACCTTTACGACAATTTATTTTTTCAGAAGATGTTGGACTTGCTATTGTAAAAATTTTATTAACAGAGAATGTTCCTGATAATATTATTTTATCAGTTCCTGAAAGTCAAGAAATTAGTATTGCCGAGGTTGGAAATTTAATTGCCAAAAATTTTTATTATCAAGATCATATTGAGTTTGATAATAGTTACAGTGATGGGCAATTCAAGAAAACAGTTTCTAATAAACGTCTTTTGAATTTATTTCCAGATTTTAAATTTGTTTCTGTAGAAAATGGAATACAGAGAACGATTCAATGGTTTTTGGAAAATAAAAATATTGCAAGAATTTAATTTTTATAATTCAATTTGAATAGGAAGTGTTACTGATTGTTTTGGTAATAATACTTGATTTAATATCAACATGCACGTTTGACCCGCCAAAATTTGTGCCGTCAAATATAATGCAAGTAATGTCCAAGTATCAATATTACCCTCCCAATATTTTAGTTTAGTTGCACTAAAATCCATAAGTGAAACCGCAGGATTATAATGACCTCCAGAAACTTTACCTGTCATATAAATACTTGTAGAAAGAGACGCTCCGATAGTTAGAGGAGTGACAACGCCAAAAGAATTTTGCTTGACCACTGAAAAGATGGTTCCTAGAAAGAAAAAAGTGCCAATAAATTCAGCTAGAAATATTTTAAAATACATTTTTATTATTGGATGTCAATTCTTTAAACAAAATATAGGCTAATTTTATTTTTTTAATTAGAAATAAAATGCCTAAAATATCTAAAGGACAAATACACAACTACTCTGTGGTGTTACGCAAGCTGAAACGAATAAGGCTCAAATTTTATTGAATCGTAATAAGGTTGTAGTAAATGCTTCGAATGTCGATATATTTAGAAAGTTAACCGCTCTACCAAACTGTAGAGAGCTGAGATGTGTAGACTTAGGACTAACAGAATTACCTGCGCTACCACAATGTGAAATCCTGGACTGTACTTATAATCAAATAACAGAATTACCTGCGTTACCTCAATGTACAGAATTACACTGTTATCATAACCAAATTACAGAATTACCTGCTTTACCAAAATGTCTGCTTTTAGACTGTTTTTCTAACCAAATTTTAGAATTACCTTCATTACCAGAATGTCGTTTTTTAGACTGTTCTCATAATCAAATAACAGTGCTACCAGAACTACCCAATTGTATAGAATTAGATTGTTCTTATAATTTAATAACTCAAATACCTGAACTACTTCATTGTCCAGACCCAATTTATGATCATAATCCTATATTACCTCCAGCACCACTTTATCAAATCAATCGTGCTTGGTGGAATTCTCAACAACAAAGACAAACTAAACAACAAATCAAACAACAATTAACTCAACAACAGAAAAAGCAAGTACAAAGAACGGATCCCATTTCATTACAGCAATTTCAAAGTCCTGCTTTAGGAAATGATTTTGCAATTTATGACGATTCAACATTAACCAATTTTCCCTTTAAAGGTATGAGAGGTCTTGATGTAACAAGTAATTTACCTTTAAAACAAGCCGTAAAAAAATATAACACACAACAAGATCCGGTTAAAAAGAGAAACATGAAAAAAGATATAGCCAAATATGTAGCTTTATTACAAACATTGAGAGGATATGGTTTACAAGAGTTATTTGGGCAACAATGATTAAAATCGAATTGACCCTATGGTTCTTGGAAATTCAATCATATCCCTAATATTTTCCATTCCTGTCAGCATCATTAACAATCGACTCATCCCAATACCAAAACCACAATGTTCTACAGATCCATATTTGCGTAAATCTAAATAATAATCTAGATCTGATGAACCATCTGCTTTTACTAGGCCGTGAGTTTTCATCGATTCCAACAATTTCGCATAATCAGATGTTCTGCATGATCCTCCTAATACTTCACCAATACCTGGAACCAATAAATCACAACATTCAACAGTTGGAACAGATAAAATTGGGTCTATTTCACTTGATTCTTTCATATAAAAAGCTTTAATTTCTTTCGGGTAATGAGTAACAAATACTGGCTTTTTCAAAATCACATCGGTTAAATATCTTTCGTGTTCCGATTTCAAATCAAATACTCCATTTTCAGGTAAATCAATTTCAAATTTATGTCCCTCTGCTTGTGCTTTTAACAGAGTTTGCATTACTTTCGAATATTTCATACGCGCAAAATCTACAGTCAATAGAGTATCAAGGTATTCTAAAAGCGTTGGTTTGAATTTATCTGAATCTGCGCGTTTTTGATAATAAAATTGATCTAAAAATTGCATATCGATTAAACACTTTTTCATTAAATGTGAGATACAATATTTAATATACTCTTCCGCTAAATCCATATTATCGAATAAATCAGCAAAAGGAATTTCGACTTCCAGCATAGTAAATTCAGCTACATGTCTTGATGTTTGTGATGGGTCTGCCCTAAACGCTGATTGATAGCAATAAACACCGCCAAGAGCCAAACAGTATGTTTCTAAAGCTAGTTGACCGCTAACTGTTAGAAATGCAGGAGCCTTGAAAAAATCATCAGAATAATCGATTGTTGACCCAGTCAAAGCCTTTGTAACTTTGCTCTTATCTGTTGTAACTTGAAATGCTTCACCACCTCCTTCACAATCATTTTGTGTAATTTGAGGTGGCGCTACTAGAATGAAATTTTTTTCTCGACCATAAAATTCGTGGGTAGCCATCGCCAACTCGTGTCTCATACGGGCAATTGCACCAAATGTATTCGTTCTTGGTCTAAGATGTGGTATCGTTCGAAGAAATTCCAAGGTAATTTTACCTTTAGAAGGCAATGGGTTCAATCCAATGATTCCTCCGCAAATTTCTAAATCAGAAGAACATGTTAAACTTAATTCAAATGGTTGTGCAGGGACAGGACTTTCTACTAAAGTGCCACAAGCAATCACGGAGCAACCAAAAGCTAATTTCGCATTCTGTTCCTCTGATAAAATTATACTATCAAATATTACTTGAATATTCTTAAGCGTTGACCCATCGTTTACAGATAAAAATGTCATATCTTTTTGATTTCTAAATGTTCTTACCCAGCCCTTGACTTGGATATTTTTTCCAATTAGTGATTGATAAGATTGATAAATGTTAGATATACTTGTCATTGTTAATACCTGTTTTTGAAAAATAAACAAAAATAAAAATGATAATCAGTTTTAATTAAAAATACGTTCTGTAAAACCTGAAAAAAGATATTGCCAAATAGATTGAAATATTGAGTGGCCTTGAAAATTTATTTGGTAATCAATAAGAAATTGTAATTTTATTTTTAAATTTTGGAAAAATAAAATGCCTAAAATACCTATAAACCAAATACAAAACTATTCTGTAGATGTGACCAATAATGAAATACAAATTGCTCAAAGTTTATTGAATCGTAAAAAAATTATAGTCGACGAAGAAAATGTAGACGTATTTAAAAAGTTGACCAATCTACCAAATTGTGAAAGACTAAGTTGTATTGAATTAGAATTAACAGAATTACCTGCGTTACCACGATGTGCATACTTATTTTGTAGAAAAAATCAATTAAGAGAATTACCTGTGTTACCAAAATGCAAAGTCTTAGAGTGCGAAAATAATCAATTAACAGAATTACCTGCGTTACCACATTGTACAGACTTATCTTGCGGATACAATCAATTAACAGAATTACCAGCGCTACCAAAATGTTTAAGCTTATGGTGCAGTTTCAATCAATTAACAGAATTACCTGCGTTACCACAATGTCATACCTTAGACTGTGACTATAATAATTTAATAGAATTACCTGCGTTACCAGTATGTACACACTTATATTGCGCAAACAATCAATTGATAGAGTTACCTGCATTACCACAGTGTAAATACTTAGACTGTACCTATAATCAATTAACATTTATACCACCATTGCCCAATTGCTCAAACCCAAGGATTCATCATAATCCTATTTTACCTATACCACTTTATAAGACAAATCGTGCTTGGTGGGATTCTCAACAACAAAGACAACTGAAACAACAACTAAAAAACCAATTGACCCAGCAACAAAAAAAGCAAATCAAGAGAACCGATCCAATTTCTTTACAGCAATTTCAAAGCCCTGCTTTAGGTGAGGATTTTGCTATTTATGACGATTTAACATTATCCCATGTTCCCTTTAGAGGTATGCGAGGACTTGATGTTACACGCAATTTACCATTAAAACAAGCCATACAAAAATATAAAACACAACAAAACCAAGCAAAAAAAATAAACATGAAAAAAGATATAGCTAAATATGTTGCATTGTTACAATTCTTTAGAAATCAATAAAAAAATTGATAAATTTGCCCCGTCCACGTTTTGTTAGAAAATGATTTTAAATGTATTTTTTTAATCAAATGCAAACTCCAAAGCAATAAACAAAATACCAAATTTTAATGGCTATTTTACAAATTATTGAAAATCTTTTATTCAAGATTTACCAAGAAACTCCTTTCTAAATTTGTTATATAATTTATCATATTCAATCAAAAGAGTATCTACGTCAATTCTATAGACTGGGTCAGCTCGAATCATTATTTTTGTCAAGTTCCATATATCTTTATCAACTTGGCCAAATAAAATTGCAAAAACGAGTCCCAAGGAATAAATATCTATTTTTTCAAAAGAAACAACCTTGTCTGGATAAGAATAATCTCGATAATCTAAAATATCTGCCACAATATAATCTAATATTTTTTGATTTTTTATATCAAGAATAAATGTTTCACGAATTTCATGTTCTGGTAATTTTTCAAGACTATTTGGTTCATTTAAAATATAATTAACATCAGGGGGCCAAACAAAATAAACTTCATCCCAATCATGATTTTTTTGGAAACTTGTAAACATACTTTTTTTATCAGTTAAAAAGTCATAATCAATTAATTTGGATGTATTGGTATCAATATCATAGACTATATTTGCAGTTTTAATATCCATATGTGCTAATTCAAGATCTTTCATGGCACGTAGTCCATAAACAATATTTCGAAACGATAAAAATAGTAAACGAACACATTCTCTTGTTGGTTTAAATTTTATATTATTCCAAGATTTACCTCCATATTCATAAATAAATTCAATGTTTGGTTTAAAAGTTATTTTATTGGTTTGTAATATGGAATCCCATTGTTTTCTATTATGCGCAGTCTTTTTACAATAACCAACATAGGGAACTGAATATTTTCCTTGTGGATCCATTTTTTTTCTTTTTTGTTGTAAACCCTGAACAATTTTCACATTTAAATCATTACTTTGGATAGCCATTTTACCAATATATTTTTTCGATGGAATCAAATTACCGGAAGTTTCACATAAAAATGGTGGAGGTTTATAAACATTACCATAAGTTCCAGAACCTAAAAATTTGCTCATTTTTTTAATTTAGAACAATTTATTTAATCTCTACAACTAAAAAAATGCAATTGTTGTTTAGTTCAACATTTTTTATTACAAATGTTTTATCCACTCTTTCCAAAAAATATTACCTCTATTCTCTATTTTTTGGATTACTCATTATTACAAGTTTATTAATTCATTCTCAAGGCACGATGTTCTATAATCTATTAGATAAAGTTATTATAGCTTTTATTGTTATTACTGGAGGAATTTATACCTATTATAAATTATCAATAAAAAATTTTGCTTTATTATTCTTTATTTTTTCAACATTTTTTGGAACCATTTATTTCTATATTTATGGGTTTTGGACCAAAAGTCTTTGCTTTCATCCAACGTTGGGAAATGATTATCATTATTGGATGCACTTTATTGGATCTATTGGACATCATTTTATTTGCTTATTGTAGGTTTAAAGAAATAAATATCAATAATTATAAAATGATTCAATATAGAGATTGGCAATTACGATTTTTACAATATCTTGATGAAAAACCACTTGGATCGATTATTAATTTATGTGGAGGTTCTTGGGGAAAATCTTGGTTACAACATGTGAATACGAATCCTAATCTTTTGTATTTTAATGAAAGTTTTGGTAGTAATCCAATGGATCCAGGTAAGAAAGTAATAATTATTTCTTTATCTAAAATTCCTAATGTTGACTACGACTATTATGAAATTGAAGAGCACGAAAATTATGATGACCTTGTAAATTTGTATCCTCCATCACTCATTAATTATTCCATTGATGCCTATTAATTTTTTTAAAGTGATTTAAAGATGAAAATTCTTTAAACCAAAGATGACTCCATTGCTGAGTGAATATTTTGATTTATTGGAAAAACATGAAAAAGATTTCAAACGTGAAAATGTAGTGTTATTAATGCAAGTTGGATCATTTTATGAAGCTTATGAAATTGATGAACCTGTTCGTAGAGGATGTGCAAAAATTATTTCTGATGTGTTGCGAATGCATTTGACCAAAAAAAATGGCAACAAATCCGTAGCTGAAAATAATCCTTGGATGGTGGGATTTCCAACCTATGTTTTGGGAAAACATTTGGCTCGCCTCAACGATGAAGGATTTACAGTAGCAGTTTATGATCAAAAAGCGGAAAATAAGCAAGAAAGAGAATTAAAAGGTATTTACAACTTTATCATGAGACATGAAAATGAGGATGAAATTATTTCTGCGGTAGCCGATCGACGAATTTTTGGATTATTGATTGAAAAATATAAGAATGGCTCTGGACGAGTTAAAAATTTTCGTTATCTAATATCAATAGCCTACGTTGATATGACAAATGGTTTTATAGGAGTTTGTGAGCAAGATAGTGAAGATTATCATCGAGAAATTCAAAATATATTATTACATTATTCGCCTCCACAAATGATTATTAAATTTGAAAATTTTACCGAGGAGGAGCAAAAACAAACCACAACTAATATTTCTCGTAGTTCTAGTTGTCGTATTGTGTTGTGTGATGAAGATTTTCCCGTAACACAAATTTTAGGTTTATTACAAGATCTTTATGAAATAAAAGAAGACCCTATTGTTTACTTGGGATTAGAACGACATGTAAGTTTGAGTAAAACTTTGAGTATGGTTTTAAACAATATCAAGAAATTCGATCCTATTTTGGCTACTAAACTCCAAAAACCATCTTTTATGGATAATCTTGGACAGTATTTAGAGTATAATCGAGATGCTTTTTTAGAATTAAATATAGCATCGATTTGTGAACGGAGAAGGAGTTATGTTCAAACGAGTAAACAAAAAAGTTTAATGGATATATTAGGACATGGAATGAGTTTATTGGGTAAAAGACGGTTAGAAGGAATCTTACGAAAACCATTGACTGACTCCTTTGAAATTTTAAAACGACAAGAAACCATTGAATATTTTCAAAATGAAATGGACGCGTATAAAGAACCTATAAGAGTTCCTGATCTTGAATGGATGATGTTAAAATGGAAACGTGAACGATTATCTTATCGATTAACGGGACAATTTTTAAGTGCTTTACAAGATATTTATAATGTCACAAGTCAAGTTTTTCCAGAATTTTGGGAGGAAAACAAATTTAAAAATGTTTTGACAGAATTGGAGGAATGCTTGGATTTCAAAAAAATGTCTAGTGAGGATTTGGATTTTATAAAAATTTCCACACCAGAATTAAAAGAATTTGAAAGTCAAAAAGAAATTTTACAACAAGCCTTGAATAAAATTGAGGATTCCTACAAGGAATATTTCAAGCTTCAATCCCATGATAATTCCTGGTTTTTAACTTGTTCTGTAAAAAAATGGGAAACCTATCAATATCGTAATCTTAACAATGAACTTTACGAAATTAACAAAAATAAAAGCACAGTGAAAGTAAGTTTTGAAAATTTGGATAAAATTTCAAATAAACTCGAAAATTTAAATCAAGAAAAATCATCCTTTGTTTTGGCTAGTTTTCGTTCTATTTCTAGAGAAATTTTAGAAAAACGAGAAAAAGATTTGAGTATTTTGATTCGAAAAATTGGAGAAATGGATTGTTTTGTGAGTTTGGCTAGATTTTTTTCTAAACATTTTTATACTAAACCTGTTTTAATTGAAAACACTACATCGACTATCACAGTTGAAGAATTAAGACATCCTATTTATGAATACATTGAAAAAGACCAATTATTCGTTCCTTATTCTTTTACAATTGGAGGAGATTCTCAACCATTAGGAATGTTATTGTATGGAATGAATAGTTCAGGAAAAAGCACCTTGTTAAAAAGTTTGGGAATGGCTATTTGGATGGCTCAATGCGGACTGTATGTTCCTGTTAAAAATTTGGAATGGACTTGTTTATCTAGTCTATTTACCAAAATTGGTTCCTATGATAATTTATTTTGCGGGCATTCCACTTTTGTAGCTGAAATGAGTGAACTGAACTATATCCTTAGAAAGAGTAATGAAAAATCGTTAGTCTTATGTGATGAATTAACTTCAGGAACAGAGACACGATCAGCAACAGGTATTGTATCTTCAACACTTTGTCATTTAGTAGAAAAATCAATTTTATTTCTATTTACAACTCATTTACATACAGTAGCAGCAATTCCTGAAATTAAAGAGAATCCAAAAATACGAATTTGTCATTTTAAAGTTTGTTCTGAAAATCAACCTTCTTATTTGATTGATGATATTAAAATTCGTTACGATCGAGAACTTAATGATGGTTCGGGAAATGACCTGTATGGTATAGAAATTGCCAGAGCTTTAGGAATGTCGGAAAATTTTATTACTAAAGCGTTTGAATACAGGGAACGAGTTGAATTATTTGTTCATGGTTCTAATCAAGAATACAAAACATCAAGATATAATAAAAATGTAATTATGCAACATTGTCAAATTTGTGAAAGTAAAATAAACTTACATAGTCATCATATTACTCCTCAAGCTGTATTTGATAAAAATCCTTCATTTCATCATAAGAATGGTAAATATAATATACTAGTGGTTTGTGAAAAATGTCATGAAGAAATTCATTCAAAAAGTAAATAAAATTTTATTTTAGATATTATAGATAATGGATTACTCTCAATATATTCATATTCCCCAACCTGTTCAAATTCCAACGGTTGCTCCTATTCCTACACCAACTCCAGAACCAGAACCTACTCCAACTCCTGTTCCAACTCCTATTATTGTGCCTCAAAATCCAGTCAATATTTTTAATCCCGTAGATGCAATTTTACCGGTAACCATTCCACAAAACGCATATTATAGTTTTAGTTATCCATCTCCAATTGTATATAGTGTAAATCCTTCAGAAGTTCCTACTACTTACAATACAAATTCATCAAATCCCTATGTAATTGTATCCAATACTCAAACTCAAATTTAAAAAGTTGAATATATTTTCTATTTTTTCACCCAAAATAGAAATTAATGAACTTGTTTGTTGGAATATTATGTACATTCAGTCAGTTAAAATATGGAATTTCAAAAACTGGAAAATCTATTTACAAATGTCAACCTCTAGATCCCTCATTGGGTCCAATTCGTATTGTATATGGTGGAAAATTAAGAGGTAAAATTGTTATTGTTTTTAAATTGGATCCAGACAAATCTAAAGAAGAAATGCCACTTGGAGAGTTATATCACGTGATTGGTCTTGCCAATCCAGAAAATCTTGTCACTACTTTTTTATATCATTTCAATGTTATTCGAAAAAATTTTAAAGAATGTGAAGCAAATGAAACCATGGAATCCAAAATATCGAGAAAAGATTTTACAAATTTAAGCATTTTTTCTATAGACCCTATAGGTTGCCAAGATATTGATGATGCCTTTTCTTTTCAACGGTCAATGAACCAAGTCATTATTGGTGTTCATATTGCTCAACCCATTTATTGGCTAACAAAAGAAGCCATACTAGAACGCGTCAATGTTGCATTTTCTAGCTTATATATTGACAAAAATTCACCTATTCCGTTATGGTCACCTGAAATACAAGAAAAGTCTTCACTTTTACGAGATCAAAAAAGACCAGCTTATTCAATATTTTTCACCTATGAAAATAATGAATATACAAGGACTCAAGCATTCCCTTCTTTTATAATAAATTCCTGTCCTACGCATTATGATGATACAGACAATTTACAAGTAAAAGAGTTTTTACAATGGACACGACAACTTTTAAAAAAAGAAATAGATACACATGAATTGGTAAGCCATTGGATGATGGAAACAAATCAATATATTGGATCTAAATACCTTGTTCCCTATCGAGTTCAAACTTTATCTCAAATAAATAAAAATTTGGACCTTGATCCTGAAATTAAAGAAATATTTCAACATTATACCATGGAAAAAGCTTTTTATTCTTTGGATCAAGATTACCACGCTTCTTTAGATCGAAAAAAATATACTCATTTTACTTCTCCTATTCGTAGAATTTTAGATTGTATTATTCATTGGCAAATCACTTATGGAGAATCTTTGATTTTTGATTTGGAAAAAATTAACCAAAAAGATCAAGCAACCAAAAAGTTTCATCGAGCAATCGAATTATGTCATAAAATTGAAAATATTCAACAAGGTGAAATAATTGGGTATTTGTATGAAAAAATTTCTAGTGGAACTTGGAGAATTTATTTTCCAGAGTTGGGTTTTTTAAAAGTAAAAATTATAGATTCTCGTCTTGAACATCTAATAGATCCTGATTTGGAGAAAAATTTTCAACTAGGGATGCCCTACAACTTTTCTTTAAATAAAAAAGAAGGATTTTTACCGCTTGAGAAAATAATTATAACTCCTTTATTTAAAATTTGTCACAATGATTCCAAAAGTTGTTTATCAAACATGGAAAACAAAACAACTACCTCGAGAATATGAAATTATTTTAAATCATAATAAAAATTTAAATCCGGAATACCAATTTATTTTATTGGATGATGATGATTTGGTAAAATTTTTTAATCTTCAAGACGCATTAATAAAAAATGCATTTTTCAAAATAAATCCAAAGTATGGCGCGGCTAAAGCGGATTTGTTTCGTTATGTAATTATTTACTTGAATGGAGGAATTTATCTAGATATAAAAATAAAATGTATACAACCTTTTAGAGAATGGATAATAAATACAGACCAAGGAATTTTATCCTATTGGGAAAATTTGTATTACCAAAAAGAAGCGTTACAAAATTTAAAAGGAGAATTACAAAATTGGCACATTATTTTTGAAAAAAATCATTGTTTTTTGAAAAAAGTCATTGAAATTGTTTGTCAAAGAATCCTAAAGGTGACCGACTCGACATTTTTAATTGGAAAACAAGCTGTCTTACAAAATACAGGACCCTTGATTTACACTCAAACAATTGAAAATTTATTATGGGAAAATATAAGTAATCCGGTTCGATTTATAAATTCAGCTCTTGTATTTGATTATGGATTTTCTTTTTTTGGGTTAGACAAGAATACACACTATTCATTGTGTAAAGAGCCGTTATTTTTATTGTAAAATTAATTTAATTGTAAAATTAATTGACGATTGTTTCCACTAGCGGGAACAATTAATTTTGAACCATTGTTAGATATATATACACTAGGAACATTATCATAATCGCGTTTATAAACATTGGTATTAAAAGTTGTGGTAACAATATTTTTATCTAAATTTCTAACGGAAGATACATTAACTGTAACAGTGTTACGAATCAAGTCACTGGTGGGTTCTTCATCGATGGAATTAACATTGAAAAAGATACGATACGCTCTATTACGTGTATCGTATGCTGTTACTATAGCATTTCCTACGAATCCTTTGACGTTACCAACTGTTTCTCCAGTGGTTGTAAAGCTATTTAAAAAGTCTAATTTGCTGAATTGCAAATTCAAGGTGTTGGAATTGTTATTACAAGAACAAGTCATAATCTATTTTATAGTCAATATTTTATGGTGCTTCTTTTTTTTCAATCATTAATTTTTTAAGAGAATCTAAAGTTTGTTTATATTCTTTTTCTAATTCTTTATTGGAGGGTGACTTTTCAGCATCATGAACAAATTTTTTTTCTTTTGGGGTGAGCTTTTTATTTTCAGAAACCTTTTTCAAAATTCTTTTTAATTCTATCAGCTTTTTTTCAATCTCTGCATGATCTTTTTTCTTTGTTTCTACTAATTTGTAATCTTCCGTAGTCATGTTTTTAATGGTTAAAAAAGTTAAAACAAGAACTATAACAATTACAATTAAAATTGCAAAAATAGAAATTTCCCGAATACACATTTTTTATTAAAGAAGAAAAAAAAAAGCTAAAAATGGAAAAACTAGTAATTGATTTTAGAGAAAAAGGAATTATAGAAGAATTAAAAAAACTTGCTGTAACTCATGAAACCGAAAATTTAGTTTTAGGAGATATGTTTTGTTATTTTCCTAATGATTTTCAAATATGTATAGAAAGAAAAACTTGGCAAGATCTTTGGGCTTCTATTATTGATGGACGTTACAGAGAACAAAGATCTAGAATATTAGAATGGATCAATGAGCGTCATAAGGTCATTTATATTCTCGAAGGAAATCTTCAAGAAAATAAAGATACGTGTTTACGAACAATATTAAGATTATCCTTAATTTATGATATTACAGTCTATCAAACCAAAACTTTACAAGATACTGCTTTATTTTTAAAATGGTTTCATGACCAAAAGACAATGTTTGAAAAAACGGATCCTTTACAATGCCAAATTACTCAATTAAGCGATTCTATGGTCAAGCATTTAAAGAAAAAAAAAGATGTGCAACAACCTAGATATTTTTTATTAGCGGTATTACAATCAATAACAGGAATTTCCTACGAGATTGCACAACAAATTGTTCCTACCGAGTGTGAAAATATAAAACAATTTATGGAGTGGATAGAAAAATCGGGACTTGTAATATTGTCCGATAAGCTACTACAAACAAAAAATGGAAAAACCAGAAAATTAGGGCAAGAAAAGGCAAAACGTATTTGTGACATGTTTGGAATATCTTTTTAATTTTTACTTGGTTGAATTTAATGCAGATTTCTCCGCCATGGTAAGCTTGTCGGGGTGCTTATTTCTTGCATTCGAAGCCAAATTACGCTGATTGTGGGAAAGAGTAGCAGCCAAAGTAGCCGACAACATCCGCTTAGCTCCAGCCGACACAACAGGGCGTTGGGAAGTCTGTGGATTCATGATATCTGAAAAAAATGGAAAAAAAAATTAGAATTAAAAATTGTTGGCAGTTTTTTCTTGAATACTTTTTCAAAAAATTTACAGAAAAAAATATATTTTTTCAATTTTTAGATTCATTTTTATCGCAGAAATTTTAATTTTTAAAAAATTTTTAAATATTTGTTGATAGTAGATAGTCATGTATCCAACTGTAAATTGCAATACTTGTGAACGTCGTCGTTGCGGATGCCGTATCCCTTACCCAATTCCATTCCCAGCTGTAAACCCATGCCTCCGTACCTGCGGTTGCTATGGAAACTGGTCTCTTGCTCAATAAAGAATTTGTTTTGAAAAAATAAATTCTTAGGTATAGCTTCTTTTATTTGTTACATAAATAATCAAAATCCGCATTACAAACATTACACATAAAATCCGGAGCACATATACCGCATGATTGCCCTTCTGGACATGTTTGATCTTTAAAAGGAATGTTTTTAAGAACCTCTGGATCTTGACAAAAACAATAATTTTTAGGGGTAGGAACATAATTATAAGGAGCCAAAGCGGGTATTTTTAAAGCCGGATAAGCACCAGTTATATTATTATAGCATGTAGGATTAAAATTAGGCATTTTTTATTTTAGGCAAGTTTGTTTTTGATCAATTCAAAAATTTGGTTTTTAAACAAATCAATCTTTGATAACAAAAAATGCGAGTATCTTAACATGATGACAATTAAAGCAGCTAAATAAGGATCTAATACATGCTTATATAATAAAGTCAGGTAAATAATACAATTAATAAAGCTAAAAATAAAGATAAAGGAAGAAAATCTAACATTGGCAAAAATCAATAAAATTAAAAATGTTTTATGGGTAATGGAAATAGAATTCAGTGTTATAAAATTAAAATCAGGATAGGTAAAACCAAAGTGATATATTTCTTGAAATAAAAAAAAACAACTAGTTTTCCAAAAAGACTCTGTTAATAACAAAATCATGATATAAAACCAAATTTCAATGCTAGATTTTTCTATTTGAAACGTATTTGATTTTAAACAAATAAAAGTATTTTCATTGTTAGGTAATAAAGGTTGAACATATTTAGCAAATAGCCATGAAGATAGAATCATAATTTTAACTAAATTAAAAATTCATTAAAAAATTTAATCATTTTTTAAAATAAAAATGAATTTGTTATTAATCTTTTTTATAGTAGTTATAATTCTAATTGTTTCTATACTATTGTTTATATTTTTAAAAAAAAATCATAACTTGTTATTTTCCATTCCAGTTCATGAAAACCAAGATATAATTAATAATCAAATTGAAAATATTTTAAAATATAACCCTGGTGCAAAAATTATTCTACATGTCAATTCTAAATTTGAAGAATTTCAAGAATCAAAAACAAATTACCCTAATGTTTATATAAATTCAAAAAGACTTTTAGTTGCAGGTTTAGCCTTGGTTCATGTTGAAAATTTCATGTTTGCTAAAAAATTAAAATTAAATTTTGATTATTTTATACTACTTGCATCTAATGAAATGTTTTTTAGAAAAGGATTAATAGATCATGTAAAAAAATATAAAAATGGAGTTCAACTAGTGCCTTGTGATAAAGATAATGATTGGCATAATTTTAATAAAGGATTAGAAAATGATGAAAAAATGGTAAAAATTATGAAAATGTTAAATTTAAATAATTTTTATGGAGGTCAAATTGAAGGAAGTTTTTTTACCAAAAAAGTTTTTGAGAAAATTTCAAAAATTTATCTAGAAACTTTTGGCACTGAACCAAGTTATTTTGAAACGGAAGAAATTGTTTTTCAAACTATTTTTGCAGGATTAAATATAAAAAAATATACTATTCCAATTACTTTACAAAATTATACACAAGATATTAATTTTACACCTGAATTTATTAATGAACTTTTGGAAAACAAAAAATTTCTAAACTATTCTAAAATCCCAGGCACATTAATTTCGCCTCATTTTGGCTTGGAAAATCATTTGATTTTTTCTATAAAAAGAGTTAATCGAACAATGAATCCTTTACGAATTTATTTGACTGAAAAAAACCAGGTTTAAAAACTTGGCTCAATTTTTACTTTCGCTTGTTTCTACATAAATAGTTTTTTAACTTGTAAGCAAGCTTTCTAAAAATTTCCAAACTCGTGCTTTTGTTTCAAAATTTTCAATAGAATGTATGGTTCCAAAAATTAAACTAAAAGTTACATTTTTCAAATACGCAAAATTTAAATTGATAGAGTTGCATTTTAATTCAAAATAATTTTTCATTTGTTGAATATAAAGTTCATTTACAACACAATTATTTAATATCAAATCATATCCACATATACTTTGATATAATTTTCCATAATCATAATAAATATCTCCATTAAGAGTCGGTATACCATCAACTAAACCTTTCATATCAATTAATTTATATTTTTCACTATATTCAAGAATTATATTTGAAAACCAAAAATCTCCGTGAATTATTCCACTTATTTTAGGATCATATGTTTCCGCTAAATTTTGTAGTATCATTTTAAAAATTTCTTTTGAATTTTCAAAAAAATAATCATTTTCATTAAAACGACTTTCAAGTTTAGTAAAGTAATTGTTGTAAATATTATTTTTGGAAATATGAATAGGTAAATCTATACTATGAAGTTGATTTAAAATGTCAAATAAATCATCAATAATTTTAAAAGACACTAGTTCATTTTTATATAAAAAAAACAATGGAATACCGTCAATATACTCCATTGTTAAATTTACTTTATCTTGTTCCTCTTGAAAACAAATTAATTTAGGAAAATAATTTATCATTGCTTCAGGAATATTTTGATAATAATATAATTCTCCTTTCATAAATGATTCAGGGCCTATTTTTAATATAGTATTATTGTCTAATTTATAAATTTGATTGTATTTATTGTTTGGAACTTTATTGTGGATAAAACTATTTTTAGAATAAAATAATCCAAAATAAGATAAATCTTGTGAATAAGGATTTATAGCTCGATCATCAATATAAATATCAGCAATAGGCTTTCCAAATATCAATTCATCGTATTGAATAGAAAATTTATCCAAAGTTTCAAATGTTTTAAAACCAATATCTTTTATTACTTTTCCAACGTTACTTTCATGCGTTTTCATTCTTCTTGCAGTATATATAATAATTGTATGTCCATTTTCCTTTAATTTATTACAAAGTCTAATTTGATTTTCGATTGGTTCTACAGATGAATAATCTCCTGGAATTGTCGGATACGTAACTAGCGTATTATCAAGGTCAAAACAAATACGCAAGGGTTTAGTTAGATTACAAGTTTGTAACTCTTGAAAACTTCCCATATGACGAGTTTTTGATATATATAAAGCGTCTATACATTTATTTTCTACTAGTTGTAGTTTGTATAACTCTGAAAAATAGTATTCTTGTTTAGATTTAATATTTTCTATAATTAATTTTTTAGCATAATAATTGAATTCATCGATATTTATAAATCCGTAAAGACCGCAACAATACAAATTCGATATTTTTTCTTTTTCTCTAATGTTTGTTACTTTACCATCCAACATTTCAATAAATGAATACTGAGAACCTGAGTCACTATAACTGTATCCTATAAAATTATTATTATAGGTTTTTAATTCTGGAAATTCATGTAAATTATCATTATCTAAAAAAATAATATTTTCGTTGGGATCCAACAAAAAGTTTTTACAACCTATAAATGCTGATTCTACAGCTCCTCTTGTGTAATAATCAACAACTGAAAAATAAAATTTTTTATTTTTAAATTTGTTAATGATTATCGTTTCAAAGTTATATTGTTTTAAAAATTTATTATAGATAATGTAAATGATATTGGATTGAATACTTTCAATAATATATTCAATCATATGTTTAGATCCTATGTAATTTAAAGGTTTAGGTAAGGAGTAATTATTATTTCTTTTTCCAATTCCTCCACATAGTATAATAAATTTTGTTTCCATAAGGGTTCTCTATTTTAAGTAAATAATAAAATATTTTAATTTTAATAAAACCATGAAACTAAATTTTCCTTTGTTTGTTCTTTTTCTTTTTACAGAATGCTCCAAAGCATTTGTTCCCACCAATTTTTTGTTACCCAAGATCCCCAAACAAAAATTAAAAGTGAGTCCTGTCATGGATGTTTTTGAAATCAATGCCAAAAAATTAATTCAAGATAGTGATAAAATTGAGGCTGAAAGTATGGGTTCTTTACTTGCAAAGATTGAAAATGAAGAAATTCAGGAAATTATTTTTTCTCAAGATTTAACTTTAATTGTTAGTCTTGATGACGATGATTCAATTCATAAAACTAATATAAATCCTATAATTTCTACAGAGATAGTCAAAGAAGCCAAAGATCATCATGCTGAAATCATGTTTTTACCTATTGAAAAACCTTTCAACTGGTTTAATGTATTGTTTTATCTTCCATTTGGAATTTATGCTTATAGTTTTCTTAGAAATTTTTTAGGAATGAATCGACCAAATCCTCTAAATCCCATGGGAGGAAATGGTGGATTTGGGGCTCCCAATTTAAATTATCTTGGAGAAAAACCAACCATTACTTTGAAAGATTGGGCTGGATCTCCCGAAATTTTTGAAGAATGTACAGAAATAGTTTCCTATCTAAAAAATAGCACCAATTACAAGAATGTAGGAGCTCGTATTCCAAAAGGTATTTTATTAGAAGGACCTCCTGGCACAGGAAAAACTTTACTTGCCAAGGCAATTGCTGGAGAAGCAAAAGCCACCTTTTTAGCAGTCACTGGTTCCGAGTTTGTCGAATTATTCGTTGGGATGGGAGCATCTAGAGTTCGTAAATTATTTCAAGAAGCGAGAAAGAAAAAACCAACCATTATATTTATTGATGAGATTGATGCTTTGGGAAAATCAAGAAATTCTGCTTCAGGATTTGGAGGTAATGATGAGCGAGAACAAACCTTGAATCAATTATTGGCTGAAATGGATGGTTTTTACGGAACGGAGGAAATTTTGGTTATTGGGGCTACCAATCGTAAAGACACATTAGATTCTGCATTATTACGTCCAGGAAGATTTGACCGAATTGTAACTGTTCCTTTACCGGATGCAAATAGTCGCCGTGCAATTCTACAAGTTCATGCTAAAAATTTACCAATTTCTGCTACTATAGATTGGGAAAATATTATATCATTAACTGCGGGCTATTCTGGAGCTCAATTAAAAAATTTATTGAATGAAGCGGCAATTCTAGTAGCGAGATTAGGATTGAAAGAAATTACTACTGAATTTGTGTTTCAAGCACTTGAAAAATTAATGGTTGGAGTTATCAAAAGAAATGAAACACGTGATGATAATACCTTGGAAAGAGTAGCAATTCATGAAATTGGTCATACTTTGGCTGTTTTAGATTCCCCCGATATTTTTGATTTTGAAAAAGTCACCATTCAAGCTACCTATAATGGAGCTGGAGGTTACACCATTTTTAGAGAAAAAGAAGCACTCATGGAAGGAGGTATGTATACTAAAGATATTCTTAAACGTCGATTAATGGTTGCACTTGGTGGAAAGGCTGCAGAAACTATTTATTATGGAAAAGATCATGTTTCTTTAGGAGCTTCTCAAGATTTAAAACAAGCTAATGAATTGGCCAAAAAGATGATTCAAGATTTTGGGTTTGGACAAGAATTGGAAGTTTATTCCAAATTACCATCTGAATCTGGATTTACATCTTCAAGCTCAGAATACACTGCTTCCAAAGTAGATCAAGAAATTGCCACCTTGGTAAATATAGCCTACCATAACGTAACTAGACTTTTAGAAAGTAAGCGAAACGAAATGGAATCCATGAAATCCAAATTGTTATCGTCCGAGACTAGATATTTAACGATTCAAGATTTGTAAATTAGTTTTTAAGAGTCGATTGAATTAATCGCAAGCCATGATACCCAATGGCAGCAAAACCTAAAGCAATTAACAATGCAAATATAATATGTGGAGATTTAGTTTTTTGAATTCCACACCACAAAAGTAAACCACTAATTATAATTATGTGCCATAATAACCAACCTAAAACATTATTATTCTGTTCTCGAATCATTTTTATACTAAATAATACAATTACTAAAATTCCCAAAGCAAGTAAAATATAGTAAACAAAGTCCTGAGGAGGTTGTGTTACTCCTACATAGATTAGAAAAGGTCCAAAAATAAAAATATGTAACAATTGGACAATCAAGTTTGATATTTTAATCATTTTTATTATCTTGATTAAAATATTATTTTCCAGATTTTCATAATTTCTTTCTTTAAAAGTACCAAGTTTATTTAAGTGTAAAAAAAAATTAAAAAAGATTATCCATCTTGCTCGGGAGATGGCGGAAAGGAACATCATAAAAGTCCTTGAGGCTGTCATGAGTGCGATCGTCCCTCCTCGCCAAAAGACTGATAGCCATTCCTTTACGTCCAAAACGTCCAGCCCGTCCGACTCGATGGATGAAAGAAGCGTGATCGCTAGGATAGTCGTAGTTGATGACCAAAGAGACATGCTGGACGTCGATTCCACGAGCCAGTGCATCCGTTGTCACAAGGATTCCGCTCCTGCCATCCTTGAAAGATGATAGCGCAGATTCCTTTTCAGTCGGAGAAAGATCAGAGTGGACATCAACGGCCGAGAACCGACGGTCCCTCAAGGTTTGGGCGACACGCTGGACCGTCTCTTTCTTGTTACAAAACAAGATGATGACCTCGTCTTTGAGCGTGTCGCAGAGGTCCGTTGTGGTATCCATCTTATCATTTTCGTCTAGCTCCACATAATACTGCTTGATGCCTCTTAGGACCACGTCCTTACGGCGAAGAAGAAGCTCGGCTGGTTCGTCCATGAATTCCTTGGCTATCTCGACGTTCTTGGCCGTCAACGTAGCGCTAAAGACTCCAAACTGGGTGCCCTCGGGGACCTCTCTAAGAATTTTCTGCATCGTGTCCAGGAAGCCCCTTTCGTTCAGGAGCTTGTCGGCCTCATCGAGGATACAGATATTAAGATTGTCGAGGTTCAAGACCTTGGTCCTCACGAGTTGCTCGATACGTCCAGGGGTACCAACAACGAGATGAGGATTAGTCCTGAGGTCCTCCTTGTCCATTCCTGGATGACGACCACCGACGAAACAAGCCGTCTTAAAACCGTCCATAAACTGACCCAACGACTTGGCTTCAGCGGTGGTTTGGAGGGCCAGCTCGTGCGAGTCGGCGATAATCACAGCTTGGACGTGAGGCTTGGTCGTGTCGATCTTGGAGAGGCATCCCAGGAGAAAAGAGCATGTCTTACCAGTGCCCGACTGAGCTTGCGCAATAACATCCCTGCCTTCAAGGAGAATGGGGATGACAGACTCTTGAATCTCGGTAGGCTTTTCATAGCCCTTGGAGGCCAGTCCACGCATAAGGGCTTCGGAGAGTTCCATGTGGGCAAAGTTATCAATAGATTGGTTCATGATTTTTTTGGGGTTGGGTTCCTGTGGTTTGTTTTAAAATCTGGTTTTAAAAGGTTTGGTTAATTTCTTGTTTTGTCTTGAAGTTGAAAGTTACTTTTTGTACAGAAAAAATAAAAAAACATCATTTTTTGGTGTAAAATTTACTCGAAAAAAATACAATTAATTTTAAACAAATAAATTTTTTATAAATGAATCGAAATTTGAATGCAATTTTTTTTTACCAAAAATTATTAAAAAAAAATGACGTACGAAAATCATCACGGAAATGAACGTGCTTATCTTCGAGATATTATTTTAGGAATCAATGATGGTTTAATTTCCACATTTTTACTAACCATTGGTGTTTATGCTAGTGGGCTCTCGTTAGATTCTATATTGTTAACCATTATCAGTGGAGCTCTTAGTGGAATGATTTCTATGGGTCTAGGAGAATATTTGGCTACCAAGTCTCAAAAAGAGGTTACCGATGCTGAGATTCAAAAAGAAAAAAATCATATTGAAGAGCATTTAGATATCGAGTTGAAACAAGTGGAAGATTTTTTAGAACAAGAGTTGGAAATTAAAAATCAATCTCTTATTCAAAGTTTTGTCCATGAAATGGAATTTAACAATACAGGTTTATTAAACTTGATGAAAAAAATTGAATTTGGATTGTGCGAGGAGGAAAATAGAAATCCATGGATTGCCATGTTTGTATCAGGAGGACTATTTTTTACAGGTGCACTTCCAACAATAATTTCTTTTAGTGTAACCAAAAATATTGACACTGCATTCTATCTATCCATAGGTTTAAATACTTTGGCTCTGTTTGTTGTAGGATTTGGAAAAACTTTAATGACGAAAACAAACCAATGGATGAGTGGTTTTGAAAATATGATTTTTGCAGCAATTGGAGCTGTAATTTCTTATACTATTGGATTTGTTTTTTCAAAATATCTTATTTAAAAATATTTGTATAAAACAAAATGAATAATGATAAATATTTAAAACCGGTTTATGGATGGGCAATGGATTTTGCAGGAACAAGATACAAGCGTCAAAAAAATATTCAGTTTCATTCCGCTTACAGAACACAAAATCAAGAACCATTTCCTCCAGTTTTTCAAACGGATGGTCGTTACGTAGCGGATGCTCCTTATTATTTATTAGGACCACAACCAAGCCCTGCAAACTGTCCATTTTATAATTATACATTACCGGATACCTATCCTGAAGTACCATCTCCCATGATAAATCCAAAAGCCTATTGGTATTTGCCTTATAGCACATTTGATTGGCCGGATTATAATCAAAGTTCGACAGTTAAAGTACAAAAACCAGGAAATTAATTTTTTCCGGTTTAATAAAAAAATGGCACCATTAGCTGCTTTATTAGCTTCACCAGCCGCAATGGGAGCTTTGACTACTTTAGCTCCTACTTTATTAAGCTTTGCTGGTAATCCTAAAAATATGGAAATGATGAAAAATATGTCTGGTGGTATGGGTCATGACTCCTCCAAATTCGAAACCCAAATTAGAAATGCAATTGTCAAGCACCAACAAGTGCTCAAAAACTTGATTCAAAATATAAAAGCGTTGAAACAACATGAACAAAAATTGAAAAAAATTACCATTAAACTTAAAAAAGGTCAAAGTCTGGATAGTGCAGAAATTGCCTTTTTAGAAGCTGTATCATAATTATTTTCTTGCAAATTAATTGTTAAAAAATTTAAAATTTTTTTTAAAAAAAATGGCACGAAAAAAAGGAAATCTAGTTTTTTTAAAAATCTTTAATTGTATATTTTGGATCACTGTTGGAATTGTTTTAATAGTTTATGGTTCTAAAATTTCAGGAGGATATACCGTTCCTGTTCAAGGAATTGTAACTAATTTGAAAGCTACCAGATCAATTTGTACTGGAGCACGCAAAAAAAGCATTTGTAAATCTCCCTATTATGAATATCCAGGGCAATTCAAGGCTACAGTTCATTTTCCTTATACAGGAGTAGCTTCCTCTGGACAGGCAATGCCTACCGACACTAAAGATTTAGTGAAAAGTTATAACACTAGTTTTTCAGCAAATCTAAATATTCCTAATACAATGTATTTACAAAATTATGGTAAAAATTTTACGTATGGATTGGATCAAACTGTGACGATATATACCAATTCCAAGGGTAAAAAAGCTTTTCAAAATAAAAAAACAAAGGGAGCATCCATTTCGTGTTTAATCTTTGGAATTTTATTTCTACTTTTTGGTTTGTATTGTATTCCATACCTGTTCAAATAAACTCGATATCATTTTTAAAATTTTTTAATTTTAGAAATTAATTTCTTTAAAAAAAAAAATGTTTTATTTTCTATTTTTTGCGTTTTTAGCTTCCATGGCACATTCTTTTAGTTCTACTGAATTACAAACTGGAGTATGGCTATGTGGTGCGGCTTATTGTAAAAAACAAGATTATCCTACCATGAAAATAACTGGATTGGGCTCTGGATTTGTATATAATCAAACTTTGTATAACAAAAAAACAGATATTCAAGGATACATTGGTGTACTTCCAAGCACAAAATCTATTTATACCGTAATTCGTGGTTCTTCCTCAACATTAAATTGGTTGGATGATTTTGAAATTAGACTTGTTCCATACAAAACTTTTCCCGAATGTAATTGTAATGTCCACCATGGATTTTATGAAACTACTCTTGAATTAAGAGATCAAGTAATTAATACAGTCCAAAATTTGAAATTAGAATTTCCAGATTATTCAGTGATTGTAACTGGACATTCTTTAGGAGCCGCAATCAGTCAATTTTTAGGTTTAGAATTAATAAAAGTAGGGATTGATACTACAGTTTATAATTATGGACAGCCTCGTCTTGGAGATCTTAATTTTGCGATTTTTGTAGATGGTATCTTAAAACAAAGACTTTTTAGAGCAACCCATTATAAAGATTGGGTGCCTCATGCTCCACCTCGACTTTTGAATTACCACCATTCGTGTTTAGAAATTTACGAAAATGAATTCCTAAATCTTAGACCCTGTTTGTTAAGTTGTGAGGATCCTACTTGCTCCAACCAATTTCCAATTAAAGAAACAAATGGAGCTGACCATGACATTTATTTAAACCATACTTTACATTGTGCAACTTCTACAATAAAATAAAACTTGATGTGTAGCATTTTTTTTAACAATTACAAAAAAATGTATCACACCATCATTATGGGAGCAGGGTTTTCTGGACTGTGTTTAGCCTCTCAATTAATAAAAAAAGGATATGAAAATATTTTAATTTTGGAAAAAGAATCCAGTGTAGGAGGAACATGGCTTAATAATAATTATCCAGGAGCTGAATGCGATATAGAATCTCACTTGTATTCTTATTCTTTTTTTCCAAACCCTAATTGGTCTCAAGTTTATTCTAAAAGAGACGAAATTTACAACTATCTACAAAGTTTTTGTAAGCATTTTAAATTATATCCAAAAATTCGTTTCAATTCAAAAATAATAAAAGCAAAGTATTATACGTCTACAAAGTCTTGGATAATTCAAACAGACAAGGAAATGTTGGAAACCCAATTTTTTGTTTATAGTTATTCTCCCCTACATTATCCAATCATTCCAGAAAATATAAAAAAATTCAAGGGACCCATTATTCATACTGCAAATTGGGATAATTCAGTCTCGTTGGAAAATAAAAACGTGGCTATTATTGGAAATGCTGCAAGTGGTATACAAGTCATTCCATATTTGGCGGAAAAGGCATCTCACTTGTTTATTTTTCAACGAACTCCAAATTGGGTTTTAGCAAAATGGAATCGAAATTATACCGATATGGAAAAATGGTTGTTTCAATTTCCTTGGATACAAAAAATTTATAGAAATTATATATATTGGTCTCGGGAATTTTTTTTCATTTATTTTTATCAACAATTTTCTGTTCGAAAATGGATGGAATATTTTCTAAAATTTAAATTAAGAGGTCATCCTTATTTTAAAAAAATCATACCAAATTATACATTAGGTTGTAAAAGAATATTACTATCGGATGATTATTACAAGACTCTTTCTAAAAAAAATGTTTCATTACTCCAAGTAAAAAATTTAAAAGTTACTAAAAACTCTATTGAAAATATCCCAATCGATGTTGTAATTTTAGCCACAGGATTTGATTTACAAGGTTCTGTAAAACATACACAAATTATTGGAAATAATGATACCAGTTTAGAAACAATTTGGACAAATGATTATTTTCGAACCTATTTAGGAATCTATGTAGACAAATTCCCCAACATGTTTGTCCTTTTAGGTCCAAATACTGGATCTGCTCATACATCAATAATTGTTTATATTGAAGCTCAGTGTAAAAATATTTTACAGGCAATCGAAAAGGTGGAAAAAAATAATAAAAATAGTATTGAAATAAGCACAAAATTTGTTAATAATTATTTGGAATGGATGGACGGACGATTTCCTCATTTTGTTTGGAATCATTGTAATTCTTGGTATGTAACCAACAATAAGAATGTAAGTTTATTTCCAGGTTACCATTTTTATTACGAATGGTTAGTAAATAATCATCAATTTAAAGGTTTTACATTGTCTTGATAAAAATGTCATTTGGAAAATATTCTTATGGAAATCCAGAAATTTGTTGGCAAAATAATGAAGCAAAACTAGTTATAAAAAATTTTTCTAGTATGGCAAAGGATGTAAAAATATATCTAGGAAATGGATTTGGACATGACACTTCTTTTGTATCTACATATCCTTTTTCTTACATTTACGCCGAGATCTTTCCTAATGTGAAAAATAAAAGTAGAAACACAAAAGGTGATGTAATCATAGGAAATGATGTATGGATTGGCGAAAATGTAGTCATCATGTCTGGAGTCTTTATAGGAGATGGAGCGGTAATTGCCAATAATAGTCATGTAGTTAAAAATGTAGAACCGTATTCCATAAGCGGAGGAAATCCATGTAAGCATATAAAATATCGTTTTTCTCCAGAACAAATTCAAAAATTATTAAAAATTCAATGGTGGAATTGGGATGAAAATAAAATTAATTTTTATTTACCTTTTATTTGTAGTCCAAATATTGATTTATTTCTACAAGCCGTTGAAAATTGTGAATATGAAAAAACAGAAATCAAAGAATCAAGTTTAATTCAAAAATTGAAAAAATGGATTCCATTTTTAAGATAATTATAAATGAGACGTTTTAATTATAATAAACAGGATTCAAACCCACTGGAGCAGTTAATTAAAAAAAAAGAAGACAAACCAATTCGTCCCAAAGTTCAAGTTCCTATTAAGCCAGTTTCTCCACCACGTCCAGTTGAAAAAGATGGAATGAAACTTTTTATGAAAGATTCATTAGATTCGCAAGATATTTTTAATGCATCTCTCACAAAAAAGACTGAGATAAAAACAGTTTCTAAACCTGTTTATGATGAAAATTTTTACAAGAATTGGTGGGAAAATAGTCAAGAAAACCAATCTATTCTTCCATCTTTTGCTTTGAAATATATTTGTTCTCTTCAATTGACTGATTTTTCAGAGTTGAATTGGACTCATAGACTACCAAAATTTGAACAATTACCAGAAAACGACTCTTTTGAATTTCAAATGGATACACTCATTATTTTGGTAAAACATCTAAATGAACTTGGGTTTCCTAAAATTGAAAAGGAATCCTTATTGTTGAAAATTTTCAAGGAATTTTTATACAAAGGAATTATTGAGGACGTAACTTTTACAGAATGGTATCAATTACAGGAAAATTTTCCAAAAGCTCTCATTCAAAGTTCAGAGTGGATCCTTCAATTGATGGAAAAAATTCAAAATGAAGAAAACGATGAAAATGAAACAATTTAAATAATAGTAAATTCTTTTAAAAATGGAAGACCAAAGCATTCAAAGAACTTTTAATAGTTTTATTGAAAATTATAATGAGTTGGAAAGGATTCGAAAAGATATTAGTAATTATCAAAAACAATTCAAATCTCGTATAGATGAATTGAAAAAAATGAACCAAGAAAGTGAAAAAGTATTGTTGAAATATTTGGATGATAATAAATTACCAGGTATTCGTAGTGGAGATTTTTTAATTCTTGCCGATGAAAAACCTGTTCCTTCCAATAAAAAACTAAAAGAGGAAGGATTAAAAACAGTTTTTGAAAGTAACCAAATTCATCCAAGTTCTAATATTTTTAAACAAGTCGTGGAAATTTTTAATAATCCTAAATCAATTCAAAAAATGCAAAAAAAGATTAAATGTACAAAATACAAGAAAAAAGATGGCGAATAATTGTAGCAAAAAATTTTATTTAGATTTGTAAATAAAATGAATGAAATTGAAAATTCAAATAATAATAATACATTCTGTCAAGTGATTTTAGCGATATGCACTTATTATTTAGGAACCTTTGGATTAATTTATTATTTGGAAAAAAAACATTACTTTAAATAATTTCATTTCGATGTTGTTTAATCATCCATTGAACCATTTTTTCTACACCTTTTCTAAAATTAACTTGTGGAACAAAATCAAATTCATTTTTAAATTTAGAATTATTACAAAATGTAATATCGACATCCATCGAGGAAAAAGGTTTTTGACAAATTTTTGCCTTTAATTCTGTAAATTCTTCCAAGTATTCTATTAAAGTTTTAATAGAAACTGGAGAACCATATCCAATATTATAAATACCAGATAAAGGTTTTTTATGATGAACCATTCTCATTAAACTTTCCACTACATCATCAATAAAAGTATAATCGCGTTTTTGATCTCCTGAACCATTTAATTCTACAGGTTTACCTTTTAAAATTGCGTCACAAAATTTATATGGAGCCATATCAGGTCTTCCACGAGGTCCATAAACTGAAAAAAAACGAACGCCAACACATTGCATTTGAGTTGTTTTGGCCAAAATCTCAGTTATATTTTCACAAGTTAATTTACTCAACGCATATGGACTTTCTACCTTGTCTAAAGGGTCACTTTCTGTAAAAGCGTTTTCACAAGATCGATTTCCATAAACACTGCTTGAAGACGCATAAATAAATTTTGATACTCCGTGTTTTATGGATTGATTCAGCAGATATGTATGTCCAAATACATTATTATGAATATACTTTTCTGGAATCTCCAAACTTTTTCTTACACCTGCAAGTCCTGCTAAATGGATAACAATAGAGGGTTTGTATTTTTCAATTACATTACTCATACAAATATCATCATGAACAAATGTAAAATTGTTATGATTTTGTAAAATTTCTAAATTAAATTCTTTTCGAACTTGATCATCATCTATTGATATATTATCAATCCCAACGACATTTTTATTTGATTTTAAAAAAGCCTCACAAAGGTGACTACCTATAAAGCCACAACAACCCGTTACCAAAATTGACATTTTTTGAGAATGAAAAGATGAAAAGATAATGGAATCAATTTTAATTTGTACAATAAAATGAGAACGTTTATTAAATGGTTGGGGAATAAGCAAAGATATATTAAATTTATAGAACCATTAGTTCCTTTAGAATATAATCGATATATAGAACCATTTTTGGGCAGTGGAGCTTTATTTCTTACCATAAAACCAAAAGATTGGATTGTAAATGACTTGAATCAAGATTTAATAAACATATGGAATCTGGTTAAATCCAATCCCGAAGAAATTATACAACGATTCAAAGCCTTTTCTAAAAGATTTAAACCTCGTGATCGAGACTCAAAGCGAGAATTTTGTAAAAAAGTAACCGACACTCTAAATTTTCGAGAATTTGATTCACAAAGAACTATAGATTTTTTATTAATGATGCAGTGTTGCTATATGGGTGTTTTAAAAAAAAAAGATAAATTTTATTTTTACGGAATGGATCCACATATTTATATGGAAAATAAATGCTTTTTTCTTACGCCAAAATATTATCAAAATTTAATAGAAATTTCAAAATTTCTAAACGAATCTTCTAAAAATAAAATTTTCAATACCGATTATAAAAAAATTTTACAAAAAGCTAAAAAAGGAGATTTTGTATTTTTAGATCCTCCCTATATTGAAAAAGATCAAGATTACAACTTTGAATACAATTCCAATGAACAATTGGATTCAAAATTTTTAATTGAATTATTAACCGAGGTCAAAAAATTAGATGAAAAACAAGTTAAATGGATGATGACACAATCCGATACACCGGAAATTAGAAAATTATTTCAAAATTATGATACAACAGAATTTCCAGTGTTTCGTAGTCGATCTCGAACTCATAAAAACGAATTAATTATCAAAAATTTTCAAGTTGTTCAAGAAACAGTTACTTTTTAAAAATTTTTAAAGTTTCTCTTGTTCCTCTAACAATAGAAATACCAATAAATATTTCCACCACCATGTAGATAATTCCCAATACAACATAAATATACCAAATACTGATTTCTTTTTTTAAATATTTTCTGCGATCTTCACTTAAATGTGGATCATTTTGCATTTCTTTTAACCGTATATAATAAGAAGTTATACCTACCGCTGTAAATATTATACTAATTAGAATAAATATAATTGCAAAAAATCCAGAGGCGATTGGATTCATTTCTAGAGTTTTGGATCGAGTCATGTGATAAAATAACAGCGCAGTTGTAACTAATAATACACTATACGCTAGTCCACTAAAATACATTGCTTCTGGAAACCAAATATTCATTGTTTATTGTTGGAATTTTTAAAATTTTTAATAGTAGGAATGTACCAAAGACTTTATTTTGGTCCTCCAATTGAAAATAATTGGAATATTATAGAAATAGTGGATGAAAATTTAAAATCAACAAATTTAATTGCCGTTCGTGGTGAATGTAGAGATAAAAAAGCTTTTGACTGTTTACAAAATTTGATTTACCAAGGTAAGAAAATAATTGGACTGTCTTCTTATCAAGAATTTCCTGGTATCATTAGTAATATTTATGACGGCTCCATTTATAAAAACCAACGATTTATTACGAAATTTTTACCCAATATTATATTGTGGTGTCATTGTTTTAAAAATCCTAATCAATATATTCCATTCCAAATTCCCAAAATTTTGTATAGTGAAACAGATCAATATCGTCATGTTTCACATTTAAATTCATTGGCTCATACGATTCCTAAAAAATATGATTTTTTTGTGAGTATGCCTCAAGGGGATTGGAATAATCATATAAGAGGATTTAAAATAGCGCAAAAATGGTTAAATTACATGGCTGAAAAAATGAATTTAAAAATTCTAGTTTGTGGAACCAATCGTCGTAAAGATTTTTCCCAAAAAATAGAGGTGATTGATTTTCAAATCTGGTCCAATTTTATCAATTATATGAATCAATGTAAATTTTTATTTTGTTCCTCTATTTATGACGCAAGTCCTAGAATTATTGTGGAAGCCTTGTCTTTGGATATACCGGTTTTGTTGAATAAAAATATATTAGGCGGATGGAAATATATTATAGAAACCACTGGAATGTTTTTTGATCCCAAAGATTCGATAGAAAATACAATAACTGAATTTATGAATAGAGAAAACTACCAACCATTATTATATACAACAAACTATGTAAATGTTGACAAAAATAGTGAATTATTGGCCAAAGAAATTAATTCTAAATTAAATTTATAAAATTGAAAAAATTGGTTAGATTTGTAAAATGAAAATGCTTATTTCGTTGTAATGCTTCCTGATTAAAAATTTCTGTTGGATAATAATATATTGTTTTTCCAAACATTAAAGAGCTACATAATTGTCCTCCATATCCTACCCCGATATTATAGTTTGCATGTTTAATCAAAAACAAGTCCTTTTTAAAATTATCAAAATTTAATTCATTGTAAATTTCAGGCTTTGTCAAATCTATTATTTCATTATTGTTGGACAAGTGAAGTAACTCGTTATATATAGTTGTTATTCCATGTATACCGGCTTCCAAGGTATGAGGAAAAGTTTGTTCACCCATTATAATAATTTTAAATTTGGATTTGTAGTCTGTAAAAAATGTTTTTAACTGAAATTTTAATTCTTGATAATCAAAATTAGATATAAAACGACATTTAGTATGAAATATTAAATAATTGGAATAATTTTTAGAAATATACCCATTGAAAAAATCTGGATTCAAAACAAGTTCAAAATTATCTAAACTTTGATATGGAATATCTTGACAAATATGTCGATTATTACTGAATATAAATTTTACGTTATGAAAGCTGGGAAATAATTCTATTAACAATTTTATTCTAAACTCCAAGGCATTTAAAGGATCAGGGTACCAACTTTGATCCGTAAAATGTAAAACATTTATATATAAAATTTCAGAAACGAGTTTATTTTGGCGAACCAATTTATTAAATAATAAATCTCCAATACCCATACACTTTCCAATTTTTGAATCATCATATTCAATTGATAAATTGTATTTGGATAGAATATCAATAACTTTATCTAACATTGCTATTATTAGAAAAATTAATTTTCATAAAAATGTTATTAAAATTTCTAGAGTATTCCACAAATCCATTTTTTTGGTATAGCTTTATAGCATTACTATTAACTATATCTACAGACAAATGAATTTCCTTGATTGACTTTAATAAATAATGGTGGGTTATATAGTATATTATTTGATGACCAATACCTTTTCCTCTATAATTTTCATCTAAATAAATACCAAACCAATATTTTTCCCCATCGAAATCAATGTGAGAATAACCTATTATTTTAGTGTCCTCTTGTAATAAAAATGTTATGATATGGTTTTGAATAACATTTTCATTTCTGTTGTCAAAATATCTAAAATATTGGCTATCGATTTTAGGAATGTATTCGCTCAACATGCTTTTATTTTTTTCTTGAATGTCTACAATATTCAAATTTGTTTTTGTATAAAAGTAAAATTTTTTAATAGTTTGAACTACATATTCTTGTTCGGTAAAACTTATTTCAGGTGAGGAAGGAATCATTAAAATTTCATTATTCAAAATAGTGGGCACATCATCTTGAAATTTAATATCTTTTAAATGATCATGACTATCAATGGGATAAAAGAATGGTCTTGTATCTACATTATTTTGGATAAAAAATTCATACACATTTTTTTTAGTAATTTGATTATTTAAAATTCTTATAGAAAATATCCAATCGGCACTTTGTGTATTATTTTCTTTTTGAAAAAGTTTTATAAAGCCATTTTCAATTAGACCTTTTAATAATTTTTCATAATTTTCAAAGACATTTCTTTTTTTTTCAAGAATAAAATCAATGTCATTTAATTGGTCAAATAAAAATGCAGCTTGAACATTGGTCATTCTATAGTTATAAGCAAGAGTATCATGTAGGTATCGTTCAGAAGATAAACCTTGAGAATAGACTTTTGAAATATAATTATAAATTTCTATATTATTAGTAAAAAAAGCTCCTCCTTCTCCAGTTGTAATAATTTTATTTCCATAAAAAGATACAGAGCTACATAAAGTACAGTCATGGGTTCCTGAATTTATTCCTTCATATTGACCAAACAATCCTTCACAATTATCTTCCAAAAAGATCAAATCAGGTCGTAAGTTTTTCAAACGAATTACATTGACAATATTGCCTAAATTATGAACAATCAAGACAGCTGCATCTTTGTCCAAAGACATTATATAATTTTCATTGGTACTAATGTTCCAAGTTTCTAAATCCATTTTCATTACGGAAACGTTTTCTTTGGAATACTCATAAAATAAAGTATTCCATGCCGCTACATAACAATTGTTTGGAATGTATATTTTTTTAATATCAGGGTATTTAAATTTCAAGGAAAGAAATAAACAATGGGTAGCACAAGTACCATTGGCCATTAATATAGTATATTTACATTTTAAAATTTCTCTTAATTTTTCATTCGATTTATTAATATATTCTCCATGATTTGATATCCAACCTGAATTAATTGCTTCTATTGCAGATGAGGAATATTTATAAATATCTGGTTTATAAATTTGAATCATTCTATATAATGTAAATAAAATTAATTTTGACCAATAATAGAAATGTCATTAACACTACCGGTATCTATAGGAGAAGCTTTGGACAAATTATCTATTCTTGATATTAAAATGGACTTGATAAAAGATTCAAGACGTGAACTGGTTAAAGTCGAGTATGATTTACTATCTAATCAATTACTACCTTTTATAGAAAAACAACCTCAACTGTATAAATTGTTGAAAAATATAAATCTTGTCATTTGGCATGAAATGGATGTATTACGTGATGGTGAGCTAACAGATAGAGAATATAGTAAATTATGTAGAAAAACTGTAACCGATAATGATATTCGATTTAGAATTAAAAATAAAATCAATCTTGCATGTCAATCCGTTTTGAAAGAACAAAAGGGTTATAAAAAAACACAAATAGTTTTGAATTTGTTGGAAAATACAGATTTTCAAACACATTGTTTTATTATTCAATATTACTCTGTTCGCTATGATGAAACTCTAGTCCAAACTTTGAATTCTACGATTCAATCTAAATTTGAATATGATTTTTCAATTGTATTTTTAAAAGAATACCCAACTGCTATAAAAAGTATTATTATTCCAAACCGACCTATTGGAGATATATTGGATTCATTAGGTATCCAATTTCAAGAACTAGAAATTTATAAATTTTGATCTACAGTCGTAGAAATTGTAAACGTCACATGATCAAGATCAAAATTATTTGACCAGACTAATTTACATTTGTAATGGGGTTCTCTTAATATTAATGAATGTATTTTTTCTTTACAAAAACAAATAAATGTTTTTTCTGGATTCATTACATTTTCCTCCAAAATGGAAAAGGTATAGGGACCCGACGTTCTCCCAATAATTATTGAACATAAAGTTGAAAGATAGGCAATTTCATTCAAATCCATATCTATATTTGTTATTTTATTTGTCGATACTACATTGTCTAAATTAGATGAAAAGTCTGTCGTTGTCATCCAAAGTATAGATGTGTATTTTTGAGCTAAATTAAAAACTATATTATGAAAGGAAAAATTATGACATTGACCAGATAAAGTATTCCCAGTACAAACCAAAATTTTTTTAGGATACAATGACAGTTTAGACAAATCCATATTACAGATTGGAAGATTTTCAAAAATAATTTTTGGAATGTAAAATTCAATCTTTTCCATGAAAATATCAAAGTATTTATAAACATCTATAAAAATCTTGTAAAGCGTGTACAAACTACATTCATGCTCTTTACTATATTTCCAATGCTCTTGAGCATACCATGTATTGATATAAATATTGTTTTTTTCAATGACAAAAGAAGAATGTTCATTTGGAGGTAAAGAGGAACTTAATTCAAGATTTTCAAGATCTTTTAAAATTAAACCTCTAGAGTGTTGCGAATTCTGTGCATAAAAAAATTTGTATTTATTTTTTAATTTGTCCATCATATCTTTAATAAACCAACGAGATACATGGAAATCTCCATTATTAAAATAATTAAAAAAAGTAATGGTGTCCAACATTTTTTAGAATAAAAAACTTTCTTTTTTACTTATAATTTAGTAAATTTCCTACAACCCAAGTAAGTTTCTTCTAGTGGAGAACTTTCTAAAACACTTACAATAATACCATCATAACAAAAGGTTTCTGTAGAAAAGTCAGCCGAGGCAATAATTTTATAATTATTGGATTTTAATATTTCTAAACACCTTGAATGTATTTCATCAGAGTGAGTAGAAATAAATAGGCAACCAATTTTTTTTTGTTGTAAAAGAGGCGCAATATCCTCCATCATTTCAACCTCATATCCTTGAATATCCGAATGTAAAATGTCGATAAAGTCTATGTTTCTTTCTTTGATAATTTGGGTAACTTTTAACGCATTTTTTCCAATAAATCCTTGAATAAATTCTGCCTTTACATTATTTAATTTACAATTTTCTAGTCCAATGTTTAAATTTTCTAATTCGGGTTCTATACAAATATTTCGTGCTCCTGGTATACGAGTCTGGAACCAAATGGTGTAAAAAGCCCAATAAGATCCAAGTTCAATCATTAATGCATTAGGAGGAATCGTTTCCAAAATTTCTTGAAACATTCGTTCTTCTGCAGGTTCATGACATCCTTTATTGAGAACAAGTATTTTGGAAAATTCTCCATAATAACCTTCTTTCAAAACTTTTATACCATTATGCAAAATAACATTATTTCCTTCAATTTGCCCGGCTTTGGGATGTCTTTTAATTAATAAATTATTAGGATCGGCCATAACGTCTACAAAACGATCTTCAAAAGATAATCCTTTTTTATTGTCAATATTTGAATTTAAGAAAAACCGACAAAAGTTAGAACTAGCTTCAATATAAACGTATGTTGCATCCCATTTATTATCTTCAAGAAAATAGTAATTGTTGTTTATTAATAATTGTTGAATAAGAGATTTATTAGGTTCCAAAAAATTATGTTCAATATGGATAATCTTAAAATGATATTCTTGGAATGGAAAATTTTTCAATATTTCAAACTCTGAACCTTCCGTATCTATAGATAAATAATCAATAGATTGAGGAGCATTGAATTTTTTTAATAAATCAGCGAGTGAAATGGTTTCAACCGATACCGTTGAAGAGTTTACTAATTTTTCTTTATAAAGTGTGATAAATTCTGTAATACCTGAAAATAAAGAATCTCGAGTTATTGAAAATAAAAGTTTTTGATTACTTTCTGAATAAACGGCATTACCATCACAATGAGAGTTTGGTCTATTTTTTAAAAGTTGATTAAAAATTTGGGGATTCGGTTCAGAACAAATACCTGTCCATTCATATTCTTTTTCGAGTAAATAGGTATTCGACAAGGTTATACCATCATTAGCTCCAATATCAACAAAATAACCGTTTTTTTTATTATTTAAAAATTTCAAAACTTGAACATCTTGACCTAATTGAGAATAACTTTTCATTTCTATATAATGATTTGATAAAGTTTATTTTTCTAAAAAATTGAAAAATTTTAAAAAAATCTACGTTACAGGTTGACATTTTCCATTTTTACAATTACTTGTATCACAATCACTATCATCAGCGCACGAATCTCCAACTTTATAAGATTCAATATTCATGTTTTTAAACTTTCTAATATAAATTATTGCCACCACAAGTAATACAATAATTGCAATCATTATTGAAAAAAGAGAAATTTGTAATATCATTTTAATTTATATAATATTATTTATTTTTTAACAGGAAAATGGAATCTAGCTTTTATGGAAACATTCCGTTTCCCAAAGGAGAAGAAAAATGCCTCACCAAGGGTCAAATGCTTACAGATCGAATGATGGACTACCTGGCGTTTTTATTCTTTGACAAGCTAAACGTTGACCCAACAAAGTATCATCTTATTCCAACTTTTTATTCCATCTTAACAACGGATATTGATTGGACAAATTATAAAAATTTTGAAAAAGTCTTTATGATTATGAATCACAACAACCACTGGTTTCTTTTTGTTTATGAACCCAAATCTCACCTTTTCCATTTATATGACCCATTATCATGCGAAGAAAATAGCCCTATCGATTTGGAACTTTTTCCAATTGCAGATGATGATCCAATTGAGGATTATTATGGAAAAATTCCAAATCAAGGGGAAAGTAAAACAAATTGTGGAATATTTACTCTGTTGTATTTGGTATACTTACTTTCAAACAAACCGATCAACTTTAATTCTAGTTCGCTCCATATTAATAAAATAGTTAGACCTCACTTTGCCAAAATTTTAATCAACCCTGAATTACCTTTTGAATTCAAGTATATAGCCTAGTCATAATTTCATCTAGACGTTTTTGTATTTTTTCTAATTCTTCTTTTTTTCGTAAATAAATATTGTACAAGTTCCATTGAATTACTTTTTGAGTGGTTCGTTTTACAGCCTCATCATCTTGAGTAGAAGGTATTTTTTTTTGACGATTTTCCCTATTATAATGTTGAGATGCTTTTAACCATTGTTGATTTGCCTCTTGTTGAGAACCTCGTGGTTTTTTAACATAACTTAATGCGAAAGCACCATTTAATAACTCAGATTCTCTTTTTTTTAGTTTAATGTATTGTCGGTCTAGAGCAATTTTTTGTTGAAATGGTATACTAGATTTTGGTTTGGGTGTAGTTGGTTTAATGGATTGATAAAATACACTCTTTTCCGTTGGAGTGAGTAAATCAAGTCCTAAAGAAGAATTTCGTTTACGAGGTGTAACTGGTTGTGGAATCTGTTGATCAAAGTCCCAAGATGATAATTGCATTTTTTATTATTACTAAATAATAAAATGTCTATCCAACAAGAAAAACCGGTTGTTGTAATTTACTTTCTTGCTCATAAAGGAGTATATCAGCCCTTAATTTGGCAAATGTGGAGGGAATCCAGTCTTGCTTTTTTAGATAATTCCATTGAAATCCTATTTAAAGTTCATAGTGAAGCCAATCCTCCCTATGGAACCCAGTTTTGTAATGAAAATGCTATTTTATCGAGTCATCATGAGCCAATTCCATTTGGAAAATCCGCATGGTGTGAACCTTCACTACCTTGGCAATATATAAAAGGTTTACATTTTATTTTACAAGATCCACTTGTTGCAAAAACAAAAAAAGTAAAAATTTGTCTAGTGTCGGGAGCAGATATACCATTTAAAAATGGAGTTTCTGTATTTACTAAAAATTATTTCAACTATGATAATTTGTGTTGGATTAATCAAAAAAATGCGAGTCATAGTCAATGGATTACCGTAACAAAAAAAACTGCCAAAATACTGGATCAAGTTTTTTATGATGAACAAAATTTTAAAAATTTCCTAATCAAAGGACTACAAAAATCAGGATGTCCCGATCAAAGTTTACTAAATAGTGATTTTCATTCTTTTTCTTGGGAAAATATGAACCTCTTGAAAACACTTGGTTTTAATTCTGAAAAATGTAGTGTTCAAGATAGATTACGACCTTTTGCCATTAGAAATAGTCCTGTAGAGTTTAACGATTCTTTGCAAAATCAATTACATCAAATATATTTGAAAAAAAATAAAAATGCCTGGTCTTTAAAGACATCGTTATTATTTTCTGCTTGCTACAATTATTATAATGATTATTTTACATTTAGAAAAGTAACTACCGTGCCGTTGAACAAGTCGTTAAAATTTTTCATGGAAAATTTGTGGAATCCTAATAAAAGCTTTTATGAAAGAATTGTAGAATTTAATAATAGCGTGGATAACAAATGTATGTATATGAGCCCCATGTATGATAATGGAAAGTTACGAGATATTATAAGTTTTAAATCAAAAAAACCTTCATGCCCAGAGTATCAACATATAAGAATTCCTACTCAACGATCAAAAAAAGTCACTGAATTTAGACAAAATTTAAATCGATATTATAAACATGAAATAAGAAAAATCCCAGCATCTAAATTAAGACAATTTGATTATGATTATCAATCTATAAAATCATTTATTGACAACGGATATACTTAAGAATAACTTTCACTACTCGTATTTGGAAATACACAAGGTAAGTAAGGATAAGCCGGATATGCGTTTGGATAAGCATAATAAGTAGATGTAGTAGGAGATTTGTTAAAATAAATTACATCTGTGGTAATTGGAATGTAAGGTTTTTCTTCTGCAGGAATTGGTAAAAGTTTTCCAGGTTCTAGTTTTTTGGTTTCGTTAATTACAAAATCCAAGGCTTGATTAGATTCTCGTTGTGCTCTTTGAACAGAGTTTTCAGGAGCATAATTTTCTCTAGTGGGTGGGTTTTTACAATAAGTGCAATCGGGTGTATTGTAATACCATCCTTGTGTTTCATAAGCTTCACGATAAGCTTTTGGGATAGGAAATCCGGTTATTTTGTTACAATCATCTGTAGCTGACATTTTTATTTAAGAAAAAAAAACAATTTAATAAAAAGATGATGGAGTATATTTCATCAGATCAAGAAAAAATTGTAACCGACCGATCTAGGATTCGAAAAGTAAGTGGATGTGCGGGAAGTCGAAAAACGGATACAATGATTAAATGTGGTATATATTTTATGAACCAATCAAAAAAAGATGTGAATTGTTTGTTTTTAACTTTGGTTGGTTCCGTTACAGATGAAATTACAGAACGTATTAATAAATATTTGAATATTTCGATAGAAAAACAAGGAATTAGTAATCATTATGTAGGTAAATGGCAACAACATACCATTGAAATTGCTAATTATGATGCATTTATTCATCGGCAATTGGAAGAACATGAAGATGCAGAATTATTTTCCACTGATTTTGACAAAAAGGCTGAAAAATTATTAGATCATGTAAAAAATAGTAAGCACTCTCATTTTCTTTTAAAAGATGGTAAAAAAGCATCCATGATTTTAGTCGATGAATTTCAAGACATTTCATCCACAAGAGCTCAAATACTCATGGAATATTTCAAACTTTCCAATTCTAAAACAAAGTTGGTAGTCATGGGAGACATATTACAAACGATATTTCCTCAAGCTTTGTCGGATAAAAAGCATCCTCTAGTCATGATTGATGACTTACAACCAACATCTTTTCGTTTGAATACTTGTTTTCGATGCCCTAAAAGTCATTTAGATGTAGTGAATTGTATTACAAAAAATTTTAGATCTCAATACAAAATTCCAGAGATGAATCACTATTTTGATAATCCAGAAATGAAACCTTTGTTTTTTACACATGAATCTATTTCATCTCATTCTGGATCTCTAGAAACGGCTCATATTATTTTCAAAATGATTCAAACGTTGATGGAAAAAGACGCTAGTATTTCTTATAAAGACATTGTCATTATTATGAAGCGAAGTAATCATCAGTTGGTGTTTACAAATTTGTTAATGTTGTTTGGAAAGCATCAGTTGAAAGATCAATGTTTAGTTTCAAAAACAAAAACTTATTTTAATGAACATCAACCAATCAATTGGAAAGATGGAAAAGAAAAGTTAATGATGTTGAGTATTCATGGAGATAAAGGAAAAGGTCATCCTGTTGTATTTTTTGTAGGATTTTCTGGAGGTGTCATTCCTGAAGAAAGACATTTTCATAAAATGGAGGAATTATTATCCCAATCATTACTTAATGTGGCTCTTACACGCTCTACCAAATATTTATTTATCGGTATGACAAGAACGTATCCATCTTTTTATTTTTTCCAAGCCTATCATGAATTAAGACAATTGGCCTATTTTTCTTGGAAACCGACTGAAATTTCCAATTCTGTAATAAAAGAAATTACAGCCAAATTAAACCACGATGCTCCTGTCATTCATCGATGTAATATAAGAAAACAAATGCTTTTGACTCCAATAAAGAATATTATTTTTGTGCATCAAGATGACAAATCAAAACAAATAATGAAAAAACCAGTCATTGTAAAACATCGTATTGGTCAGTCCATAAGAAATAATTTTGGAGCTGAAGATCGATTAATTATTTTACATGGAATTGCAAAACTAGTTTTTTTGAAAAAAATCAAACCCCGATTATTATTGAGTATTTTTGAACCTTTCATGGTAATGTATACCTTGACAAATGTGTTTTATACGGAAGATGAAAATTTATTATGCCAAGTCAAGGATGCTAATTTACATCGGTTTGTGATTAAAGATCCTTGTTATTGGTTTTCAGTGATGCATCGATTAGGTTATAGTGAGTTTCAAAAACCAGTGTTTATCATTCATTCTGTTTTTAAAGAAGGATTATTTAACAATATTTCCAAATTTACCAAGGAAGAAAATTACTCCGTGATGGATGTATGGAATTCATGTATTTTTTTCTTGGAGTATATAGAATCTCATGTTCATAATATAAGGTTTTATTATAATCATCCTACTGATGTTTTGGATGATTTTGAGAAAATAAAGACAAACATTGATGAATATATAAAGTTTTTCAAAACAGAATTTTCTTCCAATGGATTTAAACGATTTCGATTTCAACAAAAATGTTCTTTAATTGGAAATTTAACCGTCAAGGAAGAGTTGGAAAAAATTGGCTTTCAAGCGGATTTAGAAGCGGATCGTCGATTTTTTAATGATGGATACAAGTTTGGAATTTCATCCACGATTGATTTTTTAGAGACCAAATATCGAGTCATGATTGATTTCAAAACTTATTCTAAAAATGAATGTGTGGAAGAATGGGTGTATCAAGATATTTTGAATTGTTTATTATCTTTTACCAAAGTTAAGCATGTCCATATTTTTAATGTAATGAAAGGAATATTATATACTTTTCAAATTTCTAGTAAATACGAATTGAAAAAAATGTTGGAACCTCTTTTAACTTTGTATGAATTTCATCCCATGCTGATTGAAAAATTAGAACATCAATTAACGGATATCGTTAAAAATTGAAAAACAATGTAAAATATAAACGACACATAAACATGTCTTCTTTATTTTTTGGTGCCATTGCAGGATTTACAGAAGCTTCCATTTGTCATCCCTTGGATACAATAAAAACAAGAATGCAAAATAGACAAGGGAAAGAGAAAATTGGTATTATAACTACATGTCAAAAAATTTATTACAAAGAGGGTTATCGAGGATTTTATCATGGACTCACGGCTGTATACTCTGGTGTCATTCCTAAAAATGCTGTTCGCTTTTATTCTTTTGAAAAAGCAAAAGAATGGACTGGAAATAATTTTATTTCTGGATTATTTGCGGGAGCCATTGAAGCAATTTTGGTTGTGAATCCAACAGATGTTTGTAAAATTAGAATTCAATCTCAATATAATTCATTGCGCGATTCAACAAATGTAAAATATAAAAGTATTTATCAAACTTTTTATACCATTGCGTCTCAAGAAGGAATTTTACCATTTTATCGAGGACTGATTCCCACCATTTTGAGACAAAGTATAAACCAAGCAACAAACTTTTATACATTTCATACCATTAAGAATAATTTTGATATTTCTCCATTTATTATTGGTGCTTTTAGTGGGTCTTTAGGACCAATTATAAATAATCCTATTGATGTTATAAAAACTAGAATGCAAAGTTCAGAAATAAAAGTTTCTATTTTACAAGTAACTCGTAATATTTATTTCAAAGATGGGATTATGGGTTTTTATAAAGGACTCGGGGCTCGTTTGTTACGTATCATTCCAGGACAAAGTATTACTTTTGGAGTTTATGAATTCTTAAAAGACTTTTATAAAAAATGATTTCATTTTAAAAAATGTTTTTAATGGATAAAATGAAATTGGTTATTTTTTTTCTTTTTTTAACCTTGACATCGGCAAGAATTATTATGATTGGAGATAGTATATTTGATGGATCCAAGATTCACTATTTTTTAGAATCTTTTTCAAATACCACTATTGAAAATTATTCCAAAAGTGGGGCCATGATTACAGGTTTTCCGTCGATTCCTTTTCAATATTACCAACATTCATTTCCATCACCACAAATAATTATCATGGATGGAGGTGCAAATGATATTTTAGATTTATTACCAACTGAACAAGTATGGCACACTTTGACTTTAATTCAAGAAAATTTAAATCAATTATTTTTAATAACCTATCAATCTAATGTTCAGCATATTATATATTTATGTCCTTATTACATTTCTAATATACACGGTCATATTGATACAGGAATACAATTACTTGAATCGATTGTTGAAAATTCTCCAATTTCTATTATTTTGGTGGATGTAAGAAATTTTACTATTCCTCTTAAAGAAAATGATATTCATCCAAATGAAGCTGGTGATTTAATATTGGCTACGCAAATTTGGAACAAACTAAAATTGGTAATTTAATTTTTTCCTAAAATAAATATAAATGAATTTGGGAAAAGATTTTGATAGACTTTATATTGCGAGTCAAACACGTTATGCATTAATTGATGATTTTACTCCTCCATCAAAAAGAACAATTCAACAAAAGTTTCAAATACAAGCGATGAGAGCCGCTAATAAACTTGTTGATTTGAAAATGATGATGCCTGAAGCTGCAAATTTATTTCTGGAAAAGTTTGCCATTCCTGTAAGTAATAATCCAGGAACTATGAATGGAGCGGCCTTTGCATTGGTATTTTGTTGCTTTGATTTTATGAATAATGAATTTATAATGAAAGACGAGACCGATACTCTTTCTTGGAAAACAATTCTAGAAAACATATCTCATCCCTCTCATGGTTTTGAAGAATTTGTCAAAGAATATGGAATTACGATTAATGATTTAATTCGTTATTTTATTTTTAGTGAAAATTATCTAGAAAGTGCTCTGGTTAATACATAACCACTTGGGGTGCCTAAACCTGTAACAGCGTCCCAGCCAATTTTACACTTGTAAGCTCCATTTGTCCCTGTAACAATATCGTGTAAGCCAGATAATCCATATTGATAAATAAGTGGTGTCATAAATTTAGTAAACCGTTGTCCTGCTAAATACGCTGCCCATATTGGGGCTGATAAACTTGTTCCCCCCACTACATAAAATTTATTATTGTATGCAATAATACATCCAGTGTTTGGGTTTGCATTTGCACTTACATCAGGCACAGCTCTTTTGTTAATACCCGATAAATTAGGAACTGATTTTTGATAATTTGGTTTTGCAAAATAAGCCGAGTATCCTCCTCCCGAACCTCTCCACCCTGCCTCTGATGTAGTTTGAGTGTTGTAAACCCCTGTTGGACTTTTTAGTGTGGTCCCTCCGCATGCTAAAACCCAAGGAGATGAGGAAGGAAAATCTACACTCAGACTATATCCATTATCTTTAGATCCATTGTCTCCAGAAGCCACGCAAACAGTAATACCTTTGTTAGCAACTTGTTGTAATAAATTGTTAAAAGTATTTAATTGATTGGTAGATAATGCAGTTTCAGAGATTCCCCATGATACAGAAATAACATTTACCGGGTTGGTCGTGCTATCTGCAGCCGCTTTAATAGCATCCCTAAATCCTTTAATGGAATTGGGGGCAAAATAAACGTAAATATTACTGCTAGGTATAATACCTCCAATAGTTTGAATGTCTAGATTATTTTCAACGTCAGCCTCAGATCCAGGAGAATTTGTAGCTCCATTTACGGAAACACTATAAACGTTGGGTCTCTCCACTAGACCAATTAAATTCCAATAATTATCAAGATCGGATTGTAAAAATCCACCCCCTAGAGAAATAATGGCAACATTAATTCTATCGGTTGTGGAGGACGTAATTTGATAAATGCTTCCCAGAAGAGGAGAAGTATAATAAGGATAATAAGTCATTGAATCATCTCTTTCCCTAAAAGTTCTATAACGTAGACGTGAATTACTTTTAGGTTTTATAGCTGTGGATGGGTTTATTTCTTTCAAAGTGTGACTATAATGTTTAAACTTTGGTTCGGTCATTTTACCTATGTATAGTCAACATTTTTTTTCAGTCCATAATCTAAACAATTTCATATCGTTTTCATACAATTTTGCAATTCTTTGCTTGTTTTTTTCGTTTATGGTTCCTCTATTTTTATTGGATACATTGACTTTTACATATTTAGACTCGTCATAATCAAACCCAAACATGTTTAGAAATTCTTTCAATTCAGTAATCAAAAGAAAAATATCCACGTTTTGTGCCCAAAATGTTAATGACTTGTATGGATTAAATCCTAAAATGTCTTTATCGGTCATTTTATCTACAATAGTGTTTAAATCAATAGTCTTATCATTGTAAACATAGTCTAAATGTTTTGGCCAATCCTCCCTAGGCTTTTCATCGGTCAATCGATAATTTAAAAGACTTTCAAATCTTTCTACAGGATGTCTTATTACTGTAAAATTAATTTCATCTGTTTTTTTTGCCAAAGTATGACCTTTATTTGTTATATTCAAATCTAAAAGGATCTTGGAAACATAGGATCCAGCACATTTAGGAGTATGAATAAATGTTAACTTGTTTTTTTTTTGTTTTTTAATATTATTAATTAAATCTTTTTTAAATGAGGGAATCAATGATGGAATCAATGAAGGAGTCATCTATAAATATCAAATATTTTAAAATTTATTAAATATATAGAATGATAACTTGTCTTTACAAACATGAGTTTAATTTTTTGACTCCTTTTAATATTCAATATGAAACGTTTGATAATTTTTTTTACTATAGACTTGCTAAATTATTAAAAAAACATCCAAATCAAAATTTATATTATATTTTAGACGATTTACCAGAAATAGACAAGAAATATAATCTTTATCAAAAAAATGGAATTTTATTTAAACACAATGAAACAATTATTTTTTCTATTTTAAACACAAAATATAATGAAAAAAACCCTTATTTGGTAGTTTCCAATAAAATTCTAAACAATAAAAATAATTCATTTGGTATTTGTATTGTTTTTGGAATTTTCAGTTTGATTACTTTTTGGAAATATAAATCAAATATATAATTTACTATCCGATTTTACATAATATTTTAAATATTCTTGGACAAATCGAGGCATATTTTTTTTCACATTTCCTGTAGGATACAAGCTAAATAGAAATTTTTGTAAATGAGAAACGGTCATTTTCATTCCCTTGATTTCATTATAAATAACATCAAAATCTAATTTTTCATTAGGATAAAATATTCCCAACATTTGATAAATTTGTTCTTTATTCATATAACTAAACTCTAAAATATAATCAATTCTACCTGGTCGTTTTATTGCATCGTCCAATTCTATAAAATAATTAGTGGTAATAAACGTAACTAAACAATCCATCGTAGAAAGTCCATCTAGCAAATTTAAAAGACCGCTAAACGTAATATTTCCTTTTACTTCATCTCTATTTTTCATAATACAATCAATATCTTCCAAGACAAAGACTGAATTATGTGGGAGCCATTTTAATGCTTGGGCAAGATTTTGATCCTTTGTATTAGAACTAAAACGATAAATACAAACATGTTTATTAATAGATGAACACAAGGCATGAATCAAACTTGTTTTTCCGCTTCCTGGAGGTCCATAAAAACAATAAGTTTTATGGTAGGGAATTCCAAACTTTTCATAATTGGCCTTTGTCTCTGCAGAAAGAAAGTTTTCTACATCTTTTAAAACATTTTCTTTTTGTTGAGAAGGTAAATAAATTGTCTCAATGTTTCGTTTGGACAAGTCACTATATTTATCCCACCCTTCACTTTGTTCATCATATTGATAGATAAAAATTTTATCTTGATCCATTTCAAAAAATTTTGCCGTGTATTTAAAAGCTTGTTTAATAAAATTTTCAATCACATTGGTATCTGGACCATCATGAATAATTTCTAATCGAAATACTTTATCAAACACATCTTTTTCAATATAGGGATAGATACGATCATGATCAAGAATTGGAAATTTTAAATTAATCTGTGAACCTTCAAATTCAAATGTATAAGGTCCTTCAAATGGATGAATCATATAAATTAGTTGATCAAAAGATTCAATAAAATTAGTGCGATAAGCTCGATTTTTTTTATCCAAAAATTGGTAAATCAATTTACTATGAGAAATTCCTTTTTGATCAAAAAGATGGGACGTGTAAATCAAAATCTTGAAAAGATTTTGCTTTTGATTCAATCCAAAAACAACTTTCATTTTATAAAGGAGTGTTTATATTTAAATCAACTTTTTTTGTTTTAAATTGATTTTGAACTACAATTTAAAATTTATTTTATATAAAAAATGAGTCAAGAACAACAATTATTTCGCGGAGCAATGGGGGCAATTTTCTCATTAAAAGATCCTGTTACAAAACAAGTAAAAAGAGTTCGTAAACGAAGCTTGTCTAAGCAACGACAACAAGATACTAAATTTCAATTGGAAAGCATGCGACAAGCTCGTAAAGTTGCACCCGATTACACTCCACAGCTTTATAACCAAAAAATGGCACACGACCAAAAAGGAAATTATTTTGATATGCAGTACTTGGCACCAAAAGATGGTTGGATTCCTCTTAATCAAATTCGTCGCGCAGACTATTCTCAAGAGATTCAAGATACTTGGATACAAAATTTAAAAACTGTAGTAGGACTACTTCACGAAGCTGGTTATGTGCACCGAGACATTAAACCTGCAAATATTATGGTTAATACGGATGGTCGTCTCAAACTCATTGATTATGGACTTGCGTGTAATAATAATCCTAGCAGTGCAAATTACTGTGGTGACGAGGATGGAATTGCTGGTACGTATGGTTTCATGTCACAAGAGATGATGCAAAAAGTTCGGCGACATAAAGATGCTGATTTTGAATCATACATACGCAATGATTTATTTATAGTAGCAATGTTGGAAAATTGGCTAAAAGGTGGCAATAATAGAAATCAACAAGGATACTTGTTAAGTCAAGTTCAAAAGGTTCAAAAACCATAAAAAATATTAGAGCGTGTTCATTGCTTTTCTTATATTTTGATCCAAAACAATTTTTTCCATCGATTTATACCATAATCGAGGACATTCTAATTCTTTAGAGTATTTTCCACCTGGAGCTCCGTTACAAATATTAGACATCCAAGACTTTTCATTCTTGGTGTAATCAATTCCTTGTCTAAACATTTCTAAACTAACACCCTCTGGATTATCATATAAGAATCGTAACATTTTGCCTAATAAATTATTCGATTCTACCCACCTTGACAATTTATCAGTCTTAATTTCTACATGTTCCGTTTCCCCGCTTTCTATTTTTTGATTCAACATAAAATCCTCAATAGACATTCCCGTGTCTTCATTTTTATTGGTAGTGACTAAACCCCCAAAGTCCACTCGTTTACACAATTTTTTAGTTGGTATTTTTTCCTTGTAAAACTTTTCTTCTAAAATCCAATCAAATAAAGAATCCGTTTGTGCTTTTTTTAGTCTTTGAAAAATATCTTCTTGGAGTTGATATCCTTTGTAAATATTTTCATAAACCTTTTTTTCAACATAACAAGTCAAAGGAATATCATCTTTATAAATTCCACAAAGTCGAATACTCTGTAAAAGAGTGGGAATTGATGATGAACTGTGCGGACGATAAAACATACTTGTTAAATGCCAACCAAAATCATAAGAAACAATATTAATTCCTCTCCCTACCAAACCGTGCGCTATAATAAGAATACGGGGAAATAACTGACTATTTCCATTGTCTTTTAGATATTGTAATACACGTTGGACAGAAACCTTTTTAAATACAAAAACATCCTTTTCACAATTATAAACGCAATTCTTATGGGGTAATTTTATTGTTTTGCCCAAAAGTTCTTTGGAATACAAGGACACAGAACTACCATTATATGTTAAAACAGTATAGGCTTCTTTAAATTTCTTGTGTTGAATGATTTTAGATAAAAGTTCTCCTTGATTTTTTATCAATCGTTCTGTTTTAATAAGAGCAATAAAGGGATGACCTTGATTTTCGACAACTCTATGCCTGTGCTTTTTTAAAAAAGAATAAAGATCCTTATCTCGCCTAAATAAATCATTCTTAATTTTTGAATCGATTTTTCCAATTTCTTTAAACTTGATTTGTAAAATCCCTTTATATTCGACTGGAGGTAAAAGAACAAAAGTATTGGCGGAACAAAAACGATCATCATGAAAAGGTTCATAAATTGTTGCACTTACTCCAATTACATTCCATGCACGACCCAAAAGTTTATCCAATTGCTCTGCAAACAAACCATTACTATAAAGGAGCTGATCCACTTCATCAATAATAACTGTTAAAGCTCCACAATGTTTATCTAAACATTCATTTAGTTTATTCAAATGTTCATAATGCGCCAAAGAAATAGTTATACAGTTTTGATGAGGCAAATCCAAACAGAAATTAGTATGTTTTGTTAGTGAACCATCTTTTTTTGACCTATTAAAATTACCTGTAAAATAAATTTTGGGTTTATCCACTGAAAAAAAATTATCCAAACCTTTTTTCATTTGTTCATAATCATCAGTAAAATTTCGAACTATAATAACTACATTATGTTGATAATCAACAAACATTTTAGTCAAGGAATGAATCACTGCTGATTTACCACTTTGAATGGCTCCTTTAATTAGTGAATATACGTTAGAATCTTTTTTTGTTTGTAGTGCAAAACAGGAAAAATCTGGAATTAGGTCTTTAAGATTCATTTTGGAAATATTTATAATTTGGATTTAAAAAATGTCATTTTTTAAAAACTCCTTGTTACAGAGGTGGAAACTCCAGTAAAAAAGTTGTTCCATGGTAAAACGTATTGAGGAAAGACATAGTTGGTTAAATAGGCCTGATAAATAAAAAGTGGTCTACTTTTTATTGGTTGAGGTTCAGGAATAAATATCATTCTAATTAAAGTAAAGATTATAAATAAGTGTCTAGTCTTTTTTCTTTGAATTTCGTTGTTTTTTAGTCACATGAAATTGTTGTAATGCTCGTTTGTATTTTAATATTTTTCTCTCGAGTTGATTTTTTTGATAGCCTGGTGCTTTCATCTTTTCTATTTTTGGAATTATTTTAGAGTTCCAATACTCATCATTAATGAAATATTTACTTTGAGAAGGCGTTTTATTTCTGGCTACTAATTGTTTATAAAGCTTTTCATATATTTCGTAATCCGTAGTCATTAGATTTTTAACCAAGCAGTGATAACATGTTGGTGGTAATATTTGTTCTTGTTGAATTTTTACGGATCGTTTTGAAAATGGATTGGATAAAATTTGTTCTACTTTTGCACTTTGTGCCATTAATTGGTTCAATTGTGCTTGTTGTTGTGGAGTCATCATTTTATTTATTTTATACTAAAAAATTAATTGTATTTTGACAATGCAGATGAAAATATTTTTTTCCCATCTCCAGAATTTAATTCAAAAGTAGCACTGGAATTGGATAAAAACGTAATTTTTCCAGTATATCCATTCAACGTTATTGGAATAGTATTTGTAGTTGAATTATAAACTCCCAAGAAAATCAAAGGATCTGCTTGAATTACAGGAATAGAAAGTTTCAAAACAAAAATGATGGAATTCAAAGCTCCTTGAACAGATTCAACAATAGAAAGAATGATTTCAGCATATTGAGTTTCTATATTGTTACCTACAGACCCAGAATTTACAAGACTATAATAATTTTGTTGGTAAAGAGTAGATTTATAAGCCGAAAATTTAGATATATTAAAAGGATTGGGAGATACGGCTGAAGAAATTAATACAGTACTTTGTGCCATTTTATCAAATAAAAAAATAAAATTTTACTCTAGTCTACTTAATGGAACTTTTCCACTATAAGGTCCACTTTGAAACTCTACCATTATTGATGTTGAATTTAAACTCGAAATTAAAACCATTATTCCAAATTGTTGTATAGTAAATATACCCAAGGAAATTTTTGGAGTCATGGGCGGGTATTTTTCAATTTTTAAATTGGATAGTTGAATTTCTAGTTTTGAATTTTTTGATTTTATGGACTGAATATCCATACTTCCGTAACCATCAATTGAAATTGCGGTAAATTTGTTTGGATTCATTTCTAAATAAACTGGAATTTTTTCTGGTTTCCATTTTCCTAAAAAATGGTTGGGTATATAACATGATACATGAGGTATCCATAAAAATAGCATCCATAAACTCCACAACCGCATCCCTTTTTTTTTTTGAAACGAATATTTTTTAAACTTTCATTTTTCAAAAATTGATATTTTACAACAATTTTGAAATAAAAAACAACTTTTTATTCCATTTTTCAAGAATTAACAAAATAAAATGGAATTCCCAATTTTGAACCAAAACAATTTTTTATCCCCTAATGAATTTAAACTCATTCAAGAGCTTTGTCCACAGGTAGGTTGGCAAGAAGCAGTAGTTTATGATAAAAAACTAGAAAAGGAAAAAATTTCAAAATCTCATCGTAATGCTCAAAAAATTCATGAACGGAGAAAAGAAATTATTTTAAAACTAAAAAAAATTATCCTCCCAAAATTGTTGACTTGGCTAAAAACATTTCCAAACTTTAAGCACATTTGGTTTCGTTATTCTCATACTCAATGGATTATGTATAGTCAAGGGATGTTTTTTAGTAAACATCAAGACTTTGAAAAATACTTGTGTGATTATTTGACTCCTTATGTAGCTCTTTTGGGTTTAGAAAATACTGAAGCAGGAGGAGAAACATTAATTGGAGAAACCTTGTTTAATGGAAGTTGTAAACAAAATGGTGTTGTATTTTTTCCTGGAAATATTCCTCATGAAGCTAAAATGGTGAAAAAAGGTATTAAGAAATGCTTAAAGTTGGAGTTTTTTGTCTTGATGGATCAAAATTTAACGAGTGTACAAGATTCTCTTAATCAATGGAAATCTTTTTGGTGCCTTGAACAATTACAGCTACTAGATAATTATATTTCAAGTCATCAAAATTTTTCTCAGCAAACCAATATTAAAGTTTCTACCGATATGGCTCAAACTATTCATAATGCCATGTTGGCAGTTGCTGATTACAAAAATCAAGTTCCTAGAGATTTTGAAATGATTTTTCCAAATTATAGCCCTGCTTGTATTCGAGATATATTTAATTCTGTTTATTTTATGAGACATGGAAAAGGTTGTTATATTGGTACAGATCCAGATGCTTGGATGTTTTTAAATAAATGGTCTGGGCTTTTACCTAAATGTAATTTAATGGTAGTATTGTGGGCAAGGTCCCCTAGAGAATCCTACGAGGTTGAAATAGTTTATCATCGAGATGGAAATACAGTTACTGAATTAGAACAATTAAAGAATGAATATTTTACAGATTTTCCAACATTAAAAACAAATATTTTACAAGATTTTGTAAGTCAAAAAGACTTGGAAACATTTGAAAAATTAGATTATCATTATGAAAAAGTTGGTGTTCCTACATTTACAAAATGGAATTTATCTAGTTTAGAAAATGTTTATCCTTCTGATGAAATTTTAAAGCCTGAAAAAAGATCAGGAATTGTAGAAACGAGTCATTTTGAAATGTGTAATGATGAGGATGGTGGTCATACGGAATACGAAAAAGCCTATGTAGCTTATAACATTCAAATAAGATGGGTTTTAACTAATTCGAAAAGCTAGATAATTTAAAAATTGAATATTTTTTTTGTGTACTATAGGAAATCATATTATGGAAAAGTTAATTGAGTTAATCAAGAAAAATATTTTAAAGAGTCGATCTAAAGGTTGTGGATGGTCTTATACGATTGATCTTAAACACTCTTGTATTTCATCGGACACTTATAATATTTATAATGCTTCTTTAACAGGAGAAGGTAATACAGACGATTTAGTAAAGGTTGTAGTAAATTATTATGTTCATAGCTTGACTCAACTTAAATCACGATTCAAAATGTTTCGTGGGATTGAAAAAGCTATCCAATACATTTGGTCATTTCCTGAAAAATATTTACTTTGTTTAGACTGTTGTAACCTTTATAAAAAAGATTCAGAGTGTGAAGATTGTATGTTTTACAAAACATACATGTCTATTTATAAAAAAAAGGAGACTTGTGGAATTTGTCAAGAAGAAACGTTTCGAACTATATTGTCTTGTAAACATCATTTTCATAAAGCTTGTCTGTTAAAACTTGATCCAGAAAATTTGCGTTGCCCCTTGTGTAGGCATCCTTTGGATGAAAATATTATTGTAGACTTGTTTGAAAATGAAGATGATGAAGATACAGAAAATGTTTACGTAAGTGATACGGACGAATGTACTTAAATTAATTTAAGAATAGATGGTAAATATTATAAAAAATGGAAAGCAGTATTATTGTTATTTTTTATAGTAAATATTCTCCAAGATGCACGGAATTTTTTGATCTTGTGCGAGATATTATCGATTTTAGAAAAATTTGTGTCGATCATCCCGAAATTCGAACAACCTTGTTAAATGAAAACGACAAGTATTCGATTCGTAAAGTTCCCACTGTGATTGTATTTTTTTCTAATGGTGTTATGAATAAATACGAGGATGCTCAAGCTTTTGAATGGGCTTATAATGTTAGAAAAAATATGATAAAGCCTTTGGTAGAACCAGAAACGCCAGCTCAAAAAGAAAGTTATTCTCCTACATTTTTTAATAAACAAGTGACTGAAATTACTAAATTACCAGAATTACCACAAGAACAACCAGCTAAAGAAAATGTTACTGAGGATGAAAATTTAATGGGAATGAAACGAAGAATTGAAACAACTCCGTTAATTCAAAGACCTACGGCAAATGTTGATGATCAACGTATGGATGGAAACCGTAATGATCGTAAAGTTCATGATAAGAAACAGGATAATATAAAAAATTTGGCTCAACTATTACAAGCTGAAAGAGAAAAAGAAGACGCAGAAATTAATCCAAATGCAATTAGTAAAATCACCACTTGATACATTTTTATATTAAATATTTATTGCACGAATAAATATTGTTTTTTAATGTTTATTATCTTAAAGAATTAAACACGCTGGTTTAAAAAAATTTAAAAAAAATTTATTAAACAAATGACCAAATTTTGGATCGAGGATATATCATATTTATTTCATTCGTTTTATATTATTCCCACTAATCAAATGGGCATTGAAGAACAAATGAACTGTATGACTCGAATCGTTCTTTTAATCTTTTTACTTATGCTTTTTGCCAATGTTTCCTACGACGTTTTATTTTTGGCCATTTCTCTTTTGATTATTATAGGAACTTTTTATCTGGTAAAGTCTTATGGTGATAAAGAGAATTTTGTAGAGCATTATGGTAAAGTAGAGACCGTTTTAGAACCGGCTCCGCGGGTTCCGCAATACAGTTACACGAACGAATTTGATTTTGCTCCTCTCGTAGGAGAACCACGTCAATATACAACTCCTGTTTTGAATCAATACCCTCCTTTACCAATAAATATTAATGATAATAATATTCAAATTGTGGATCCTCAAACTACACTTGCATGGAAAGATAGACAAATTCCTATTGAAAATAATTTTGGAGAAAATCAGCGTCTAGTTGGTCCGCCAAATCCTAGAACATTGGTTCAACCAATTATTCCAAACCCTATTTTTGATTTTGAGGTTTGGCAACCCAATGATTTTATTATTCCACAAGGGATTAATGATCAAAAGCGTCAAGAATATTGGCAAAATGGATATGTAACACAGCCTTGTCCGACAACGTCTGCACCCAAGGTTACAGAATTGTATGCTAAACAAAATTTTGAACCGGAATTAGTGCCTCAACGACCTAATCCAAAATATCATCAACAAGAGTTCCAAGGACACCGAAATTTCCAACGACCAATGGAAATTCGAGACAGTGAGAACCGAAATTTCCAACGTAGACCAATGGAACAGCGACCGATACAAAATCGTAGGCCTGTCGAGGAAATTCGTGAAGATTATAATTATGGGGAATCAAATCCTGAATCTTATACCGGTTATCAAGTAAAACAAGCTTATTATAATCAAGATGGATATAATGATAGCCCATTTCCATCTATAAATAAATCTTGCGGTTATAATCCGTCTCAAACAAAGTATAATTTACCTGTGAATTATCAAGCAGCCGCTTGTCAAAAAACCAAGGAAATGTCTGAATACAATAAAAATTTATTTTCAATTCCATTACAACCTGGTATTTATACTCAATCACAAGTAAATCAACCTTATGCTAGTATGTCCAATTCCGGAATTTCTTTCGATCAACCATTTTTACCTACAACATTTAAAAAAGATCAAAATGGAACTTACAAGTTTACAGAAAATGATCCAAGTTTAGTCGAACCTTGCGCTCCAGAACCTTATCATAGCCAAAATTTTGGCTTACCTCTACGTAATGAGATTTATGATCCAAGATTGACAGGTTATGGAACATCTTATAGATCTTATATAGAACCAGTAACAGGTCAACCAAGATTTTACTATGATGATATAGATCAACAAACTCAACCCAATTATATTTCTAGAAATAATTTGGATATTTATGGTGGATTTTCACATGTTGGAACAGCTCATCAAAAAAATTTAGAAGGAGATAGTTTACGTGAATATGCCAACAAAAATTATGTAGATAATCAACTTCAATTTAGAACCGAGTTACAACAAAGATTGATGCACAAGAATAGTAATAGAGAATGGCAACAAAGAATGGCTCCTATATCTACCACTGCAAGACAATCAACAGGAGGTGGAACAATGTCTGGGTTTTACAAGTAATTTGGTTTCAAGCGTTTTAAAAATATATATTTTTAAAAGAAATGTTACGATATAGAAATGAAATTTTATGTTGCTCCTCTAACTTGCTTTTAATTACTTTTTATTTTTTTCAAAAATATTCGGTCAAAAATAATATTGAATGTTATTTAGCATCTTTAACTATCATTTCTTATGGTTTTGCTATTTTATTTTACAAAAATCCAAAAAAGGGATCAAATCGTAAAAAAATTTCAATACTGTCTTTTTTTCTCATATTAAATGAAACAACAAATTTATAGATAATATTGAAATAAGAATAAAAAATGATTTATAAATTAAAATCATTTTTTTTTAAAAGTTAAGAAAATTGTTTTGGAAAAAATATAATGAATGAAATTTCTTTAATTGAAATTTCTTTAATTGAAATTTCTTTAATGATGAAAGAAGACATCTATGTCTCTCAATTACAAAATTATACAACATTAATTATTAACAATGCAAAGGAAAAAGCATTTCAACACACGTTTATTAATTTTTCGCCAGAAAGTTCGAGTTTTGAAAAATTGTCTAGCATTTTATACGATTTAATAAGCCAACAAATTTTATCCAATGAAGAAATAGAGTTGCCAAAACTTTGTTTAACTCAAAACAAAGATAAATATCAGCGAAATAAAGAGTTGAAAACTTGCTACAAATTGTTAGTAAGCTTTTATGTTTATCAATTTCATAATTTGTTTTTGCTTTACCATTATCACCCAAAAGCCATTGATACGGAAGAGTTTATTCAATACGATCTCGAACATTTGGAAATTCCTGATGAAATTGTGGAAAAGAATGAAACAGCATTGATGATTGCAAATAGTCAAGATAGATTCCAACAAAATAATCAAAAAGGATTGTCATGGGCTAAAACACTATTTTAAATCAATTTAAATATTAGAACTTGTATATTTAAATGAATACCTGTGTTTGCGTTTCAATTATTGGTTGCCCCTTGAAATTCTCTGTATCAGAGAAAATAGTATGCTTGAATAATTTTGATAGTTTCGATACACAAAATTTATTAGCCCCTGAACGAGTTTTTACACATCCAGTTTTGGGTAATATGAAACCTGAAAACTTTGAAATGGATCAAGGTCATGTTACCAAAGTTTTTTGTAAACTTTTGGACAATAAAAAACACTTTTAGTTTAAATTTTCATCTAGAGGAAAAAACTTATATTTTTTGATTCCCTTTTACGTTGGGTGTATTCCTTTTTTTCTTGGTGTTTACATTGTTTACAATTAGCTCCTAATCCATCTTTTGTCATTTTATCATTAGAATGCGATCGAACGGGTTTCACAACGATTACACCATTTATGAATTGTAACATCAAATTCTGGAACCACAACCAACTTTTTTCGTTTACGATCATCACCGTATTG
>Ga0214919_10000337_pt1 | contig 80784 bp, 58 predicted proteins | sample LL1503_MetaG_FD_177994 | JGI IMG/M metagenome (GOLD analysis project Ga0214919, IMG submission 177994) | Freshwater microbial communities from Lake Lanier, Atlanta, Georgia, United States - LL-1503 | ecosystem: Environmental > Aquatic > Freshwater > Lake | place: USA: Georgia | collected... | reverse complement strand
TACATAAAGGAATGGCATATAATCACTGGTTTAAGGAAAAACGTCTTTGTATTACATGGAAACTTACTGAAATAATTACAGAAGATAAATAATTTAAAAAAATCATAATTATGTATTATATGACTACGAAACAAATAATACATAATGTAGATGATATACAAGTAATTGAGTATGAAAAAAGTAGTATTTATATCATTGAAAATATATTAGATAATGAATTTTGCGATAAATTAAGAAATTGTATTGATCAATTACCGCTTAATAAATTGTTTCATTCAGACGGCAATAATGTAGAATGTAATATATCATATATAGATGAATTACTTAAATTAAATGATGAGTTATATTATTCATTCACTACAGATACAGATAAATATCATGATCAATTAAACAAACTACAACAAAAACAATGTTTTTATACAAATCAAATAAATGGTATATCAAAAAAAAATATAGAGAATTATAAAAATCATATTGATACTACTATAATAAAAATAAAAAATGCAATGGTTTATATAAATAAAAATATTAAATTTGATTGTAATTCTGGATATATATTACGAAAAATATATGGAAGTACTTGTTTACATATTGATAATATTAATGAAGTATATGAGACAAATTTAAATTTTATTAAAGAAAATAATAAAGGTGAATATAAAATGATTCGAAACTCGTCTATTATATTCGGATTAAATGATGATTATGATGGTGGTTTATATAATTTTCCATATTATGATATCACAATACGATTAAAAAAAGGTAGTGTTATTATTTTTCCTCCGTATTGGACACATGAACATCAAGTATTTGGTGTTGAAAATAATACATATCGATATACTATTTCTACATGGAATTGTATGAATATAATTTAAAATAAATATAAATATTTCTAAATATTTATATTAATGATATTTGAATCAAATCAGGTTCTCACAAAATATGTTTGTGATGATATTATCGAAAAATTTGACGAAGAATCAAATCAATCTGTATATAATATTCCAAAGCAGGATCCAACTTGGGAAAAAATCGAGCGAATTTTATATAAAGAATTATTAATAAAAATAAATGAATATAAGACAAAATTACTTGAAAATATGATCGAAAATGATGATTTAATATTATTATTAAATAAAACGTTATACACAAGAAATATTACTATTCAAAAAGTAGATATTGGATCTGGAATTATATCAAAATATAATTTTATTCCAAATAGATATAATGTATTAACTTATATATTTTATTTAAATGATATTGATAATGGTGGTGAAATAATATTTGAAAATCAAAAAATAATACCTAAAAAAGGAAAATTAGTATTGTTTCAAGAAGATATTATTCATCCTTATCATTGTGTTTTACCTAGTTATGAATCACAATATATAATCACAGGACAATTATGTTATGATAATATTATTTAGATAGTTACTTTATTATTTATTTTTTGAAATGCAATAAAATAGATAATAATTAAAAATATATAAAATTATTAATATGAATATTAGAAATGAAACAATTTTTATATGAAAATAATTCATTGTCATATGACATATGTGATAAAATAGTAGAATTATTCGATAAAGATACAAATAAAGCAGATAACAATTTTAAAAAAATTCTTGTTAATTTGGATATATCTGCAAAAATGACTGAATCAAATGAATATTATCATATTGTAAATATATTAATTAAAGAACTTGAAAAAAATATCGAATCTTATTATGCTAAGCTAGATAATAATATATATTTTTTTGATGTAACGCATAAGACAAAATCAATTGATAAATTTTCTATTCAAAGATTTATATCTTCTCAAACACATAAATCAGAATTTATGAATGACAATAATAAAATAAATTATAATGACAAATTAAAAATTTTAAAATTTATATGGTATTTAAATGATATAGATGATGGAGAAACACTTTTTTTAATGACTCATAAAATAAAACCTGAAAAGGGAAAAATGGTAATATTTCCTTCGGATTGGTTTTTTCCATTTGAAGAAAGATATTCAAAAACAAATGATAAATATATTATTACAGGAAATGTATATATTGATATATAATAGTAAATAATATAAATAATAATTATATTATATTATTTATATGACTGAATTATTTAATAATGCTATTACTGTTTGGAAAATAAATAATATTGATATTAATGAATTATCCATTAATCAAAAATATATATTCAATTCATCAAGTGAAACAAATATTGGGAAAACAATATACGATATATGTCAATTTCATATGACATCTAAAAATATTGTATACAATTCTGATATTCATTCTATTGAAGCTGAAATAATAAAAGCTAATAATGCATTTCAAATCGATTATAATAGAAAATTAAAGAATTGTCCACTATTTACAATTCTTACATTTTTATCTGATGATGAGAACTTATGTATTACAGATATTGATCTTGAATCTTATAAATATAAGGAAATAAAAGATGAAAATATATTTGCATGTTTTAAAGCATCAAAGAATTCTCAAATTGTATTTGATAGTTCAAAATATTATGGTTTTTATAATAGTTTGGGATCTAAGGTTCTCAAAATTAATATTTGGGATAATAAAATAGAATCTAATTCAAATCTACAAACTATTCAAGAATCTATTTCTCAACAATATGAATCTCCTATTATTATCCAACTAAAAACACCAGATATAATGGAATCTCTTATTTATAAAAATATTATAAACACATTTCTATATGAAGAAATACAATCTAATATTTTTATTAATAATATATTAGCAAAATATGAGGAAAATTCATTAATATATATAGACAACAAATCAGCAAAATATATTGATATTCCATATTTACAAGAAAAATATGGAGAAGTTGCTTCTGATATGTATCCATTTGTCAATACCAATATTGATGCGATTATTGATAAAGAAACAAATCGTTTTTATAGAAATAAAATTATTCAAAATATATTATCAAAAGATGTTTGTTATTGGATTATTAATGAATTTGAAAAACTAGAATGGGGTGTAAGTAAATATCAAAATTATAACACATATATCAATGTTGAACAAAATATGGCTGTGTTGAATTTTTTATTGTTTATCTCTAATTTCTGGTTGATGGAACTTACAAAAAGTTATAATTGCGAAACTATTAAATTAAATATAACTGAAATGTTTGTATCAAAATATACAAAAGAAAAGATTGTAGAGGATAAGCATGTCGATGGAAATTTTATTATTTTTAATATTTATTTAAATAGCAATATTGATTATAAAGATGGAGAAATTCTTTTTGAAAATGATGAAAGAATAGCAATTCAACAGGGAGATCTACTACTATATAATGGAAAAAGAATGCGAACAAATGGAGCAGTATCTGATGGTGTAAAATATGTTTTAGTATTGATGGTTGAGATTATTCCATAACACTTTTATTATTTATTCAAATAAATAAATAATAAAAAACTAATATATATAATATATAATGACAATCGTAAGTGGAATTGAAATTGATAATATTAATTATAAACGTAATGAAATAAAATATGCTATTAAAAATAATGATCCTATTGAACCTAAATTACATGTGATAGCTGCCATTTCAAATCCATGCCTTTATGCAAGAAGATATATTTTATTTAAAGAATTTGTAAGAAGAATGGAAGATGAAGAGAACATTGAACTATATGTTGTAGAATTGGCTTATGGTTCTCAAAAGTTCCTTGTTTCTGATTCAAAAAATAAAAAACATTTACAAATTCGAACAAAAATCCCTATATGGCATAAAGAAAATATGATTAATGTAGCTGTTAAAAATCTATTACCACAAAACTATAAGGCATTTGCATGGGTTGATGCAGATATTGAATTCGAAAGTAATTCATGGGCATTAGATACATTAAAAATATTAAATGGATGTAAAGATGTTGTTCAGCTATTTAGTCATTGTATTGATTTAAGTGAAAAAGAAACAGTATTGAATATTTTCAATGGATTTGGATATAGTTTTTGTCAAGGAAAACCATATATTACTGGTGGTAAAGATTATTGGCATCCTGGATTTGCATGGGCTATGACTAGAAAAGCATATGAAAAAATGGGAGGATTATATGACAAGGGGGTTCTCGGATCTGGTGATAATATTATGGCCCTTTCATTTATTCATAAAGCAGAACGTATGAATAATGAGAACTATCATATTGATTATAATGAAAGTATGATAGAATGTCAAGAGAAAACAAAGGATTTTCGCTTAGGATATATTCCGTGTGTTATCAAACATTATTATCATGGATCTAAAAAAAACAGACAATATACTGAAAGATGGAAAATATTGATGGATTTTCAGTTCTCTCCCATTTTGGATATTACATATGATAAAGATGGAATTTTAATACCTACCAGTCATTTCTCTTCCGAATTTAAAGAAGCTATTATGAACTACTTTAGAGAACGTAAAGAAGATGATATTTTCCACAAGATACATTGACAACAAGTTATTTTATACGCCTATAATATATCATGAATTCAAAAATGCAAATATTTATAGGAATTATGTTTTTCTACTTTCTCTTATCCCATGTTATTTTCCCTGTTGGATTTTATTATTTAGTTGAAAAAACACTCGTAAGTGCAGGAAATGGATTTATTCTTGGAAGCATTATATCCATAATATTGTGGTTTAGTGTTGGTAAAAAAATGGTTTAATTATATTTTGATGTTCTCAAAATATAATTGTATATTCACTTATTAAAGAATAACCAAAAAAGTATAAATACAACTAGTATAATTATATATATATGCAGATTATTCTCTTCTTATCGTGGATCTTCATAAATAACAGTTTTCATATATACCCTTCCTTCTTTAAATGTTCTCGTGATTTTCAAAAAAAATCACATGTTTTATTTTCAGATGTACCAAATCATAACTATCGCAAATATCCATTCTCACAATCATATTTTGAGAAGTATTTCAAACGATTAAATTCAAAAAATATTACAGAACAAACAAATGCTATTTTACATCAAGATGAGTTCTCATACATGCCAAATGAAAATAATACTAACATAGAGGATAAACCTACTATAATTATTCTCAATAAAGGTATGTTTGATCCATTTTTCCAAGAAGAAGAGATAGAAGATGATTTCGATAATTATGAAACCTACAGAAAAAATCGTAAAACACAAGGAAAATCAAAAAAATCAAAATCAAAAAAAACTGCAAAATCAGACCATTTTGAAATTGTAGAAAAATCAGGTGTTAATTTTCAAGATGTTGGTGGGTATGATACTATTAAATTAGAGCTGGATCAATGTATTGATATTCTTAAAAATAGTTCAAAATATGCCAGATTCAATGTGAGAACCCCAAAAGGACTTATTTTTGAAGGTCCACCTGGAAATGGAAAAACACTACTGGCAAAAGCCCTAGCAGGGGAAGCAGAAACTAATTTTATTGCTGTTTCTGGTGCAGAATTTCAAGATAAATATGTGGGTGTTGGATCAGGAAAAGTACGAGAACTTTTTGAATTAGCTAGTGAGAACCTTCCTTGTATTATTTTCATAGATGAAATAGATGCATTAGGTCGTACAAGAAGTCAAGATGGTGAAGCTGCTGCTGCTGAGCGAGATAATACACTCAATGAATTATTAATTGCACTTGATGGATTTAAAAACACAAGCGGTATTTTTTTAATTGGTGCAACGAATCGTGCAGATCTTTTAGATCCTGCTCTTTTAAGACCTGGACGTATTGATAAGCGTATTTTCATTGGTAATCCTGATGAAAAAACACGTGAAGCTATTATTAAAATACATACTAAGGGTAAACCTAGGGATGCTGATATTTTGGTTTGTCATCTTGTGGACATTACAGCTGGATTATCAGGAGCCCAAATTGAGAACCTTTTAAATGAAGCAATGTTAAATGCACTACGATATAATAGAGAACAATTTACATTAGCAGATATTGAAGTCATTTGTAATAAAATCTTGGTTGGGTGGCAACCTACTGAACATGAATTCACACAAGATATCATTGATCGTATTGCTATTCATGAAATGGGACATGCTATTGTTGGTCTTCTATCAAAACATCATGCAAAAGTCACAAAGGTAACTATTAATTTATCTGCACCACATTCGCCAGGATATACTGTATTCGAAAGCTCAAACTCAAATATTTATACAAGAGAGTCTCTTTTTGAACATCTTATGATCCTGTTGGGAGGACGTATTGCAGAGGAACAATTTTGGGGAATCTCAGTGACAACTGGTGCTATTAACGATTTCGAAGAGGTTCATAAATTGGCACATAAGATGATTACATATTATGGAATGGGAGAACATATTATATATCCAAAAGATAGTGAGAAATATAAACAAATTATAGATGATGAAATTTCACAGCTTATTCAAGATGCATATACATTATCTCAATTTATTATTGAAAAATCAGCAGAATTCATTTTTGAAAGTGCAGAGCTATTAAAGGAAAATAAGACAATAAAAATAGAGGAACTCATGCAGTTATTGAATGAGAAATATTCGCATTTATTAGAATTGAAAATTGATTAAATTTTTCATATGAATCGCATATATTTGATATTATAGATGTATAATATCAAAAAAAACACTTAGGACTCACTTAGGATCTAAAAATGTATTTACAAATGGTCGTTTTAAAACCATTGAAATTCGATGAACTTGCAACTGTATATGCCCCAAAGTTCTCAATATAAACAATTTCAGATATTGCCAAATCAGGAAACATTATTTCATCTGCAATTAAATCCATACTATCACATGTAGGACCGAAAAATCTGCTTTTTTGCAATTTTCCATCACGCTCATTAAATGGTAAGATAGTAGGAATATGATGATCAAAATAAATACAATTAAATGATCCATAAATACCATCATTTAGATAATAAACATTTATCTTTTCATTATCATCATCAGTAACTATTTTTTTACCAATTACATTCAATACTAATGTATGTGTTTTTTCTGCAAAGTATCGTCCTGGTTCTGCAATAAATCGCAGATTGTTTGCTTCCATTTCATCAGTGAAAAAATCACGTATTCCATCATTTATGAATTTTGCTATATCTTCGAACCTTATTTCTTTATCTACACCTGGAAACCCCCCACCAATATCAATGATATTTATATGAATCCCTATGGATTTTGCAATATTAAATGCGTTTTTACACTCTCGTATGGCTTCATAAAAATTTTCAGCAGAATGACAACCACTTCCAACATGAAAACTAAATCCAACCACATCTAATTTCAAGGTTTTTGCTATTGTTAATAATTCTTCTACTTGATTTAATTTACAGCCAAATTTAATATTAAATTTACATAAACTTTTACTATCATCTACTGCTAATCTTAATAATAACTTTGCATATGGGTGATATAATTTTATTTTATATAATTCTTCTTCACAATCAAATGTCATACAATCAACATCATTTGCTCTAGCATATCGAATTTGAGATGTCATTTTACATGGATTTGCAAAAATAATACGTGTTGGATCCTTTGTGATCTCAATAATGGTTTTCATTTCAGATTCTGATGCACAATCAAAATTCACACCTAATGATGCAAGTGCTTCTAAAAGAACATAATTTGGATTACATTTCACTGCATAATATGGTTTTACATCAGGTAATAATCTCAACCAATTCGAATATGATTTTGTAATTTCTCCCAAATCAATGATATAAAAAGGATTCTCACTATGATTCTCTTCTATAAAATCATTGATAATATCATATATGTCACGATCACTACCATATAATTTTACATCATATTTTTGTAAAAATGCATTATCAAGTATTTTATAACCATTTATAAGACGATCTACAGATGATTCATATGATAAACTAAACTGTTCTGTCATTCTATAATATAATATCCAAATATTTATAAGTTCTTTTCGCTGCAATTATCATAATAATCAAAAAATTGATTCGTAATTCATTTTATTATACATTTGTACATTAAAATGGCACCATATTTAGTAAGACATATCATTTATAGTTCTAAAGCTTTTAGAACAGAGTTTAATAATAATAAAAAAAAGTATGCAATTATTAATAAGCGAAATACACATAGTTCACCAAATGATCCACAAAATCCAAATTGGTTATTGTTGTTTATTGGAGGAATTACTTCAATATATGCAATAAATATGATACGTAATATGATATATAAAAAATAATAGTTTTCATAATAAAAAATATTATTTAATCCGAGCTGGCGGAATCGAACCACCGACATTTTGATTCCTATGTGAAATCTAGTACATCTACAGTCAAATGCTCTACCAACTGAGCTAAGCCCGGACAAATAATATACGTTTTATTCTTTATATGCTTTTTTTTATTTATAGATAATAATATGAATTCAAATGGTAACCCTTTTTTTATGACGTGCACAAAATTGTGAGAATGGACAGGCGACCAAAGAACATGATTTACCACTTAATAATGTCATTTCACATTTATACCCATATGTACCATTGCCTTTTGATATTTTGTTTTCTTTCCAAGCCTTTGATGCTTCATCAAAATCAATATCGATTTCAAAAGCAACATGTTTTGTCATAGATCTTGTTTGCATTTTTGATTTTTGTGTTCTCTACATTTGTAAAAAATGTTTCAATTTTATAATTCGATGAACATTTATAATGATGGGACGCCTGAAGGTGTACCACTTGAGATTCAAGGGCAACAGTTACCAATAAATCTTCATCAGTTTAAATAAGAACAGCAATTTTCTAAAAAATCAACATCACAAACAGGTTCTCTTTTACCATATTTACTTTCTAATAAGAGAACCATTATTGTATCTAATACTGATTTTTCTGTTTGTAATAATAAGATTTCACCTGTACGAATATTCATTATTTTCACATCCTTATTATTTCCTGGATCAATAGTTCTCAATATCCATGCATAAATAACTGTCTGTATTAAATATTCTTCAGATAATTCAGATGTACATTTTAATTCCCAAAGAGATTTTTCAGTTACTAAATCAGCTCTTGCAGAGAACCTGAATTGTTTTGTAGGAAAATGGACCATTAAAATCTGATCAAATAGTATATTTGATTCTTCATCAGAATAATGAACTAATTGATATTCCATTTCTGGTTTATCGTTCTCAATTTCTTCTTGAAAAGTTTCTATAAATCGCTTTTTACATTGAGATAAAATTTCAGGACTTAACCAATTATACTCTTCAGTCGTAATTTGATTTAATTTGAAATATAATTTCTCTTGAGCTGCCTGATATAAATTTGCCATGTATAAATATTCACCAATTGTTTCACAAAAAGGGTTCATTTTTTTAAAAATTTTACGTAAAAATGCAAAATCACGCACATATCCACGACTAAGTTCATCACGTATTAATGTATAAAGAATACAATCTGGATCTTCTTCATAATCTGCTAATATAGAATCATAAAACATAATAGGAATTGCTATACCATTTAAATCACTTACATCTTCATAAAAACCCGATTTTGTTTGTATAACACTAGGTAATTCAATAACAGTCTGAGGTTCTGTTGATATTGTAATAAATATTTGTGTCAAATAATTACGAATAGTATCTAAAACAGATTCTGATATAAACTTTACTAGATCAGTTGGTGTAATATAATGTGTAATAATTTCTGATTTATTTGAGAACATTGTTTCATCAACAAATTCATCTTGAGCAATTCCATCAAAAGTCATAAAAGGCAGTTTCATCATTTCTTTATGTGAAAATTTCAAAAATTTTAGAGGTCGGTCTGTTGATAAATCATAACTTTCTAGTAGGATCAATTGCTGTGATGCACGAGTGCATGCAACATATAATGTATTTGGACAAATCATCGGATCAAGTTCTCTAGCAATTTTGAAATAAGAATTATCAAACCCAAATACAAATACATAGGGTCTCTGTCTACCCTTGGAAGAATGGAATGTAGAAAATACAACCTTTCCTTTTATGACTTTTTCATCGATTTCTCCATTTTCTATCATAGGAACATGACAAGGTATATTACTCTCAACTAATGCATTTTCAATCTTTTTAACCATACTATTTGCACTTTTCACTGATCCACCCAAAACAAAAATATCACCAGGATTTGCACCTGATGCAAGCAATTTTCTAATAATACTCACCACTTTTTCTTGTAATCTTTCAATTCTACCACGAATATAGAGAACCGGAGGACCATCTCTACATGCTTGTAAACGATCCATTCCTAACATTCCTTTATTTACAAAAGCTGCTATCTGATTTGTTATTCTATATGAAGTTCTCAAAGAACAATCAATACAATCACTATTAATAAGATATGGAATTTTTGACCATAATTCTCCAGATTTTGTTAAAAAACGAATATCAGCACCTTTAAACTCATATAGACCTTGCATATAATCACCCAAAACTACTAATTGAAATGGTTCTCGATTATCTTTTATAAACTTTAAAATGAATCGAAAATAAAGATTTGTCATGTCTTGTGCTTCATCTAAAACTAATATATTAAAATTTGGAATATTAATTTTTGGTGTCATATTTTCTATAATTACTTGTCGCATACCCTTATCTCTACCAGCATCTTTACTATATGTTGTAAAGGCTAAACTATGATATGTATGAACCTGAATATTTGTTATTTGAAGTTCTCTTATTTTCTCTTGCATTTCTTTTCTTAATGAATGATTATATGTTATTAATAATAATCTCATATGTGGATATGCATTTGCAATAGAGAGAACCGTGGTTGATTTTCCAGATCCAGCACAAGCATCAACAATAATATTATTTTTTGATTTTACTATTTCAACAATACTAGCTTGTTCTTCAGATAATATATTCATTTAATAGTAATAGGATATCATTTTTATATAAATTCTAAAAATGATAAATAATGATTTATTTTGTTGCATTAGGTACAAAATCTTTATTATATTGAAGTGCTCTCAATAAATTCATTTGTTTTTTTGCCCTTGTTTTTGATGTACATTTAGAAAAAATACGTTTTGTTTTGCGATTTCTCACGCGATAACAAGATTTACCAGGTATTTTTCTTAAAGTATACGGCATATATATTATATAAACATATTTTTTATATTTATCTAGTATATAATGTCTTCAAGTGATGTTACACTTAAAAAACGATTAGAAGCAACAAAGAAGACATGTAATACCACATATCCATCACAATGTAATCCAAATCCTATTTATATTGGAATAACTGGACCTCCTGGAACACATGGAACAACCGGGCCAACTGGTGCTAGGGGATTAAGTGGATTTTCTACAAATACTGGTGCTACTGGACCCAAAGGTAAAGGTTTAACTGGATATACAGGACCTACTGGGGAAGGTAAAATAGGTCATACTGGATATACAGGACCTGCAGGCCCTATAGGACCTATGGGATTAACAGGTATTACTGGTCCTGCTGGAGTTGATGGATTTACTGGACACACAGGAAAAACAGGAAGAACAGGTCCAACAGGATATACAGGTCCAACAGGACATACAGGTCCAATTGGAACCGGACAAACAGGACATACCGGTCCAACAGGATATACCGGTCAAACAGGACATACAGGACCAATTGGAACCGGACAAACAGGACATACAGGTCCAACAGGATATACAGGTCCAACAGGACATACAGGACCAATTGGAACCGGACAAACAGGACATACAGGTCCAACAGGATATACAGGTCCAACAGGATATACAGGCCCAACAGGATATACTGGTCCAACAGGATATACTGGTCCAACAGGACAAACAGGACCAATTGGTACAGGATCAACAGGCCCAACAGGACCTACAGGACATATAGGCCCAACAGGACAAACAGGACCAATTGGAACAGGACCCACCGGACCCACAGGAGAAACTGGATCCACTGGTCCAACAGGACCCACAGGAGAAATTGGACCTACAGGAGAAACCGGACCCACCGGTAAAACTGGATACACTGGTCCAACAGGAGCAACAGGTGGAACTGGATACACTGGACCAACAGGAACTATAGGAACTACTGGACCAACAGGTACAACAGGACCAACAGGGCCAACTGGACCAACAGGACCAACAGGTACAACAGGTACAACAGGTCCAACAGGTACAACAGGACCAACAGGACCAACAGGACCAACAGGACAAACTGGACCAACAGGTACAACAGGACAAACAGGACCTACAGGACCTACAGGACATACAGGTCCTACAGGAAGAACAGGACCTACAGGACCTACAGGACCTACAGGTCCTACAGGAAGAACAGGTCCTACAGGAAGAACAGGACCAACTGGATCAACAGGATCAACAGGACCAATAGGTACAGGACCAACTGGAGAAACAGGACCAACTGGAGAAACAGGACCAACTGGAGAAACAGGATCAACAGGATCAACAGGATCAACAGGATCAACAGGATCAACAGGATCAACAGGTCCAACAGGTCCAACAGGATCAACAGGTCCAACAGGTCCAACAGGATCAACAGGTCCAACAGGTCCAACAGGTCCAACAGGATCAACTGGATCAACTGGATCAACTGGATCAACTGGATCAACTGGATCAACAGGATCAACAGGATCAACAGGTCCAACAGGACAAACAGGACAAACAGGATCAACAGGTCCAACAGGATCAACAGGATCAACAGGATCAACAGGATCAACAGGATCAACTGGATCAACAGGACAAATAGGATCAACAGGATCAACTGGACCAATAGGACAAATAGGACCAACTGGTCCAACTGGAATGATAGGTCCGACTGGAATAATAGGTCCGACTGGAATAATAGGTCTGACTGGTTATACTGGTGATACAGGTGATACTGGTGATACTGGTGATACCGGTAATACTGGTAATACTGGTCCAACTGGGAAAACTGGTCCAACAGGTCCAACTGGTACAACAGGAACAACAGGTCCAACTGGTACAACAGGAACAACAGGTCCAACAGGACAATTAGGTCCAACTGGACAAACTGGACAAACTGGATCTATAGGAAAAACAGGTCCAACAGGATCAACCGGTCCAACAGGATCAACCGGTCCAACAGGATCAACCGGTCCAACAGGATCAACCGGTCCAACAGGATCAACCGGTCCAATAGGTATGACAGGTCCAACAGGTACTACAGGTCCAACAGGTCCAACAGGTCCAACAGGTACAATAGGTATGACAGGTCCAACAGGATCAACAGGTATGACAGGTCCAACAGGTACTACAGGTCCAACAGGTACAATAGGTATGACAGGTCCAACAGGTATTACAGGACCAACAGGACCAACAGGACCAACTGGACAAACAGGACCTACTGGACCTACTGGAATGACAGGTACTACAGGTACTACAGGTACTACAGGTCCAACAGGTATGACAGGTCCAACAGGTATGACAGGACCAACAGGACCAACAGGACCAACAGGACCAACAGGACCTATTGGAACTACAGGATATACCGGACCAACAGGACCTATTGGAACTACAGGATATACAGGACCAACAGGACCAACAGGATATACCGGACCAACCGGACCAACCGGACCAACCGGACCAACCGGACCAACAGGATATACCGGACCAACAGGACCAACAGGATCAACAGGACCAATAGGACCAACTGGAACTACTGGTATAACAGGACCTACAGGTCCTATAGGAACAGGACCAACAGGACCAACAGGATCAACAGGACCAACGGGACAAACTGGTCCTACAGGAACTACAGGAACAACAGGACAAACTGGTCCTACAGGAACTACAGGACCAACAGGGCGAACAGGACCAACAGGACCAACAGGACCAACAGGACAAACTGGTCCAACAGGACCTACTGGACGAACAGGACCAACAGGACCAACAGGACAAACTGGTTATACAGGAACTACAGGGCGAACAGGACCAACTGGACAAACTGGACCAACTGGAGAAACTGGACCAACTGGAGAAACTGGACCAACTGGAGAAACCGGTCCAACTGGAGAAACTGGACCAACTGGATCTACAGGTCCAACTGGATCTACAGGTCCAACTGGATCTACAGGTCTAACTGGATCTACAGGTCCAACTGGTAAAACTGGATCTACAGGAACTACTGGTATAACCGGACCAACCGGACCAACCGGACCAACAGGACAAACAGGACCTGTAGGAACTACAGGACCAACAGGACAAACAGGACCAACAGGACAAACAGGACCTACAGGACCTACAGGACCAATAGGAGCAACAGGAACTACTGGTCCTACAGGAACTACTGGTCCTACAGGAACTACTGGTCCTACAGGAACTACAGGACCTACTGGTATAACAGGACCAACGGGACCAACAGGACCAACGGGAACAACAGGATCTACAGGATCAACAGGATCAACAGGAACTACTGGCATAACAGGTACAACTGGACCCACAGGAACTACAGGACCAACAGGACCTACTGGCACAACAGGAAAAACTGGACCAACTGGACCAACCGGACCAACCGGACCAACAGGACCAACTGGGCGAACAGGATCAACTGGGCGAACAGGATCAACTGGACCAACTGGACAAACTGGACAAACCGGACCAACAGGAACTACTGGTATAACAGGACCTACTGGTGAAACAGGACCTACTGGTGAAACAGGACCTACAGGACCTACAGGAACTACAGGAATTACAGGACCAACTGGTGAAACAGGACCAACTGGTGAAACAGGACCAACTGGTGAAACAGGACCAACTGGTGAAACAGGACCAACTGGTGAAACAGGACCTACAGGACAAACAGGACCTACAGGAAATACAGGAACAACAGGAAGAACAGGACCAACAGGAAAAACTGGACCCACTGGTATTACAGGACCAACAGGACCAACTGGTTCAACAGGACCAACAGGAACAACCGGACACACTGGACCTACAGGTATAACAGGATCAACAGGACCAACAGGTTCAACAGGACCAACAGGTAAAACAGGACCAACAGGACCAACAGGTATAACTGGAACAACAGGACCAACAGGTAAAACAGGACCAACAGGAACTACAGGACCAACAGGAACTACAGGACCAACAGGATATACAGGACAAACAGGACCAACAGGTCCAACAGGACCAACAGGACCAACTGGTGAAACAGGACCAACAGGTCCAACAGGAACAACAGGTCCAACAGGAACAACAGGAACAACAGGTCCAACAGGACCAACAGGACCAACAGGACAAACAGGACCAACAGGACAAACAGGTCCAACAGGATATACAGGATATACAGGACCAACAGGACCAACAGGTCAAACAGGACCAACAGGACCAACAGGATCAACTGGACCAACTGGATCAACTGGACCAACTGGACAAACCGGTCCAACAGGAACTACTGGTATTACCGGTCCAACTGGACCAACTGGACCAACTGGATCAACTGGACAAACCGGTCCAACAGGAACTACTGGTATAACTGGACCTACAGGAACAACCGGAACAACAGGAACAACAGGACCAACTGGAAAAACAGGACCTACAGGTACAACAGGACATACCGGACCAACTGGTCAAACAGGTACAACCGGACCTACAGGTACAACTGGTCCTACGGGTACAACAGGACCTACTGGACCTACAGGATATACAGGACCTACGGGTCCTACAGGAACTACCGGTAATACAGGACCTACAGGACCTACAGGACCTACTGGAACAACAGGCCCAACAGGGTCAACAGGGTCAACAGGCCCAACAGGACCAACAGGACCAACAGGACCAACTGGGTCAACAGGACCAACTGGGTCAACAGGACCAACAGGAGCTACTGGACCTACTGGACAAACAGGACCTACTGGACCTACTGGACATACTGGCATTACTGGTCCAACAGGATTTACTGGACCTACTGGACAAACAGGACCTACTGGACATACTGGCATTACTGGTCCAACAGGACCAACAGGACCAACAGGACCAACAGGACCTACAGGACCTACAGGATCTACAGGACCTACAGGACCTACAGGACCTACAGGATCTACAGGACCTACAGGAACTACTGGTAAAACAGGACCAACAGGACCAACAGGATCAACAGGACCAACAGGACCAACTGGGTCAACAGGACCAACTGGTACAACAGGACCAACAGGCCCAACAGGACCAACTGGTACAACAGGACCAACTGGTACAACAGGACCAACTGGTACAACAGGTTCAACAGGTTCAACAGGAAGAACTGGCACAACAGGTCCAACAGGTCCAACAGGTGAAACAGGCCCAACAGGTGAAACAGGTCCAACAGGTGAAACAGGCCCAACAGGTGAAACAGGCCCAACAGGTGAAACAGGCCCAACAGGTGAAACAGGCCCAACAGGTGAAACAGGACCTACAGGTGATACAGGTCCAACTGGTCCAACAGGACCTACAGGTCCAACAGGTCCAACTGGTTCAACAGGTCCAACTGGAAGAACAGGTCCAACAGGTCCAACAGGTACAACAGGTCCAACTGGTTCAACAGGTCCAACTGGTTCAACAGGTCCAACTGGTTCAACAGGACTAACTGGTTCAACAGGACCAACTGGTTCAACAGGACCAACTGGGTCAACAGGACTAACTGGGTCAACAGGACTAACTGGCTCAACTGGCCCAACAGGACCAACAGGACCAACAGGACCAACTGGTCCAATGGGTGTAACAGGTCCTACAGGACCAACTGGTCAAACAGGACCAACCGGTAGAACAGGACCAACCGGTAGAACAGGACCAACAGGACCAACAGGACCAACAGGTGAAACAGGTCCAACAGGTGAAACAGGTCCAACAGGTGAAACAGGTCCAACAGGTGAAACAGGTCCAACTGGAACAACAGGACCAACAGGTGAAACTGGTCCAACAGGTGAAACAGGTCCAACAGGTGAAACGGGTTCAACAGGACCAACAGGTCCAACAGGAAGAACAGGACCAACAGGTCCATCAGGTCCAACAGGCAGAACAGGCAGAACAGGTCCAACAGGCAGAACAGGTCCAACTGGACATACCGGTATAACAGGCCCAACAGGAAATACCGGTATAACAGGACCTACAGGACCTACTGGTCCTACTGGTCCTACTGGACCTACAGGAACTACAGGAACTACAGGACCAACTGGTGAAACAGGACCAACTGGTGAAACAGGTCCTACTGGACCTACTGGTACGACAGGCCCTACTGGTACGACAGGCCCTACTGGTACGACAGGCCCTACCGGAACTACAGGAAGAACAGGCCCAACAGGACCAACAGGAAGAACAGGCCCAACAGGACCAACAGGTCCTACTGGCATGACAGGTATAACAGGACCAACAGGACCAACAGGTGAAACAGGACCAACTGGACCAACTGGACCTACTGGAATGACAGGTATAACAGGCCCAACAGGACCCACAGGACCTACTGGACCAACAGGTCCTACTGGCATGACAGGTATAACAGGACCAACAGGACCCACAGGACCAACAGGACCAACTGGACAAACAGGACCTACTGGAATGACAGGTATAACAGGCCCAACAGGACCAACTGGACAAACAGGTCCTACTGGCATGACAGGTATAACAGGACCAACCGGACCAACTGGACAAACCGGACCAACTGGACAAACAGGACCTACTGGAATGACAGGTATAACTGGCCCTACAGGACCAACAGGACCTACAGGACCAACAGGACCTACTGGAATGACAGGTATAACAGGACCCACAGGACCAACAGGATCTACAGGACCAACTGGACCTACGGGAATGACAGGTATAACTGGCCCAACCGGACCCACAGGATCTACAGGACCAACAGGACCAACTGGACCTACTGGAATGACAGGTATAACAGGACCAACAGGACCAACAGGACCAACAGGACCAACTGGACAAACAGGACCAACAGGACCAACTGGAATGACAGGTATAACAGGACCAACAGGACCAACTGGACAAACAGGACCAACAGGACCAACTGGAATGACAGGTATAACAGGACCAACAGGACCAACTGGACAAACAGGACAAACAGGACCAACTGGAATGACAGGTATAACAGGACCAACAGGACCAACTGGACCTACTGGAATGACAGGTATAACAGGACCAACAGGACCAACTGGACCAACTGGACCAACAGGACCAACTGGACCTACAGGAATGACAGGTATAACTGGCCCAACCGGACCCACAGGATCTACAGGACCAACTGGACCAACAGGACCTACTGGACCAACAGGACCTACTGGAATGACAGGTATAACTGGACCTACTGGACCTACTGGTCCTATAGGAACAGGACCAACAGGACCAACAGGACCAACGGGCACAACCGGTCCAACAGGACCAACTGGACCAACTGGACAAACAGGACCTACTGGACCTACTGGAATGACAGGTATAACAGGACCAACAGGACCAACTGGACCAACTGGACAAACAGGACCTACTGGACCTACTGGAATGACAGGACCAACAGGACCAACAGGACCAACTGGACAAACAGGACCTACTGGACCTACTGGAATGACAGGTATAACAGGACCAACAGGACCAACAGGACCCACTGGATCTACAGGACCAACCGGACCTACTGGAATGACAGGTATAACAGGACCAACAGGACCCACAGGATCTACAGGAACTACAGGCCCTACAGGTGAAACAGGACCTACAGGTGAAACAGGACCTACTGGTGAAACAGGCCCTACAGGTGAAACAGGCCCTACAGGTGAAACAGGCCCTACAGGTGAAACAGGTCCAACAGGTGAAACAGGCCCTACAGGTGAAACAGGCCCTACAGGTGAAACAGGCCCTACAGGTGAAACAGGTCCAACAGGTGAAACAGGCCCTACAGGTGAAACAGGCCCTACTGGACCAACTGGACCAACAGGTCCTACTGGAATTGCAGGAACAACAGGCCCTACAGGACCAACAGGCCCTACAGGAACAACAGGCCCTACTGGACCTACTGGAATGACAGGTATAACAGGCCCTACAGGAGCAATTGGAACAGGGTCTACAGGCCCTACTGGAACTACAGGCCCAACAGGACAAGTCGGACCAGTTGGGTTAAATGGTATAGCTGGTGGTCTCACATTGTATCTTACATATGAATCCATCACTTCTCCTGCATTAACCAAAATTAGTGTTACTGATTTATCAAACATTACTGGGCAACCTATGCAATCTGCATCAAGTATTACATATAATGGAAATGGAACTAATCCAAGTCCTCCAAATTCAAGTATAAGTAAGTTATCATTGGTACCTGATTTGTCATTAAATCAAATGGTTATACAATTTACAACACCTAATTCAAATACAATCGATGTACCTATTGTACAATTTGCTGTAAATAAAAATGATTTATATGGATTACCAGATTACATACCACCTGGAACATGGGATTTGAATATTTATGCAAAGGCAGATTCAAACATTGATAAAGATAATATTGGATTACGTTTCTTTTTATTAGGTAGAAACAAAAATACATTACAATATACATCATTAGTTGCATCTGGATCTGATTTGGGATATTTATATGATAGTGCATCATCTCAGAAAATTACATTATCAATGTATATCACTCAACTTATTTCATTGACCGACTATGATATGTTATCTATTATTGTTACATCAAGAAATATAAATGCAACTGCACATACTGCAAAAATATATTTTCAAACATCAAATACATATTCTCATTTACATACATCATTTCAAACATTTGGACCTACTGGAGCAACAGGTCCTACTGGTCCTGCAGGAATGACAGGACCTACTGGACCTACTGGACCTATAGGAACAGGTCCAACAGGACCTACTGGTCCTACAGGTATTACTGGAACAACAGGCCCTACAGGAACTACTGGTCCAACTGGAATAACTGGAATAACTGGATCAACAGGTCCTACTGGAATAACTGGTCCTACTGGAAGTACAGGCCCTACTGGAATAACTGGATCAAAAGGCCCTACAGGAACTACTGGTCCTACAGGTCCTACAGGTCCTACAGGTCCTACAGGTCCTACAGGTCCAATGTCACCTCTTGGTGTTGATTTAGTTACAAATCAAACAGTTAGTGGTCTAAAAACATTCACTACTGCTCCTAACTTATCATTTTTGCAAACAACTCCTGCATCTTATGATTTAATATCGCGAAATTATGCAGATGCTACTTATCAACCAATAGGAACAACAGCAGTCAATTCTGGTTGGGTTAAAAGGACAACAGCATCATTATCATTAACAAGTTCATATGTTTCAATGATATCATTTACAATACCATCAGCAGGAACTTATATGATAATATATACTGGTAGAGTGGGTTCTAATCCTACAAATGGAAATTATGGAGGAGGAATTATGGCATTATTTGATACAACAGGAACGATTATAGCGGATTCGCAAATTATGGTATTATCAGCTCCAAATTCAACAGCAACTGCAGGTCAAGGTAGTGCATCTGGAACATGGCGTTTAGTTACTACCGGTTCTGGAACTTATTCAATGAGAATGATTCAATATGGTTCTGCTGCAAGTATATATAGTGACGCTAATGGTTATTGTTCAGTTCTATACTATCAAGTAGCAGATACGGGTCCTCAAGGCATACAAGGAATACAAGGACCTACTGGACCTACTGGACGTACTGGTCCTACTGGACCTACTGGTCCTACTGGTCCTACTGGTCCTACTGGACCTGCTGGAAATAATTATTATAGTACAACTTTTTATTTATATGGTACTATTGGTAATAATCATAATATATCATTTATTGTTAATGATAATGTTGCCTATAATCCTAGAAATACTATTATGATTGTTGATACAAGTAATAATTCAAATAATTTGAAAGGAACTGTTCAAACATATGATGCATCTTCTGGAAATATAACTCTAAAAATACAAAATGTTTATGGAACGTTTAATTCAGCTGGTTCTCAAGATTCCATTTCAAGTTATCTTAAGTTTAAAGTTATATTTAATTATAATTTTATTGATTCCATTACGAAAGCTACATTGGTTAAGATTGGTTCAGGTACTATAAGTTATGTTCCTGGTCCATATATTGGTATGAATGCAGGTAATTTTGTAAATACAGCGGGCTTTACTCCAACTTTCCAACTATTTGAAAATTTTACAGCATTTTCTCCAGTTGGTGTTGCTAATTTTTCTATTAGTTTTTGGTTTAATGCAAAATCTATTCCAACAAGTAATACTTCCGTAATTCTTGGGTTTGGATCATCACAATATAATCAGTGTTTATGGTTTTCAATTGATACTTTAAGTCAAGTTTCATGTACAGTAGTTAATGTGATTGGAGTTACTACAACATTTGGGGCAGTTACAATTAATACAAATACTTGGTATAATATCATATACACATATGATACATTTTCAAGTGGTAGTTATGATATTAATACAATGTATGTTAATGGTGGTTTATCTGGAACTGCAAATTTAGCAGGGTTTTATAATAATTCTTTTTCATATTATTTTATAGGTGCAGCTCCATTTTATAGTGCAAACGCATATAATGGATATTTTGCAAATTTTGGACTATACTATAACTATCGTATTGATACATCTGCCAATGCATATAATATAAATGTACTATCAACTCCCGTTAGTTACTATGTTAATTTAAACGGATTGGATGGTCCAACAGGGTTTACTGGCCCTACAGGTATGACAGGATCAACTGGGTTTACTGGAATGACAGGTTCTACTGGACCTACAGGATCTACAGGACCAACAGGGTTTACAGGCCCTACTGGAATGACAGGCCCTACTGGAATGACAGGACCTACAGGTGAAACAGGACCCACAGGACCTACAGGCCCTACAGGTGAAACAGGACCCACAGGTGAAACAGGACCCACAGGTGAAACAGGACCCACAGGAATAACAGGACCCACAGGTGAAACAGGACCCACAGGTGAAACAGGACCCACAGGTGAAACAGGACCTACAGGTACAACAGGACCCACAGGAATAACAGGACCCACAGGTACAACAGGACCCACAGGTGAAACAGGTCCTACAGGTACAACAGGTCCCACAGGTCCTACTGGTGAAACAGGTCCTACAGGTACAACAGGACCTACAGGTACAACAGGTCCTACAGGAATAACAGGACCCACAGGAATAACAGGACCTACTGGTGAAACAGGACCGACAGGTATAACAGGACCCACAGGTATAACAGGACCCACAGGTATAACAGGACCCACAGGTATAACAGGACCCACAGGTATAACAGGACCCACAGGTATAACAGGACCCACAGGTATAACAGGACCCACAGGAATAACAGGACCTACAGGGTATACAGGACCTACAGGAAGTCCTGGAACAGGCTTTACAGGTATTACAGGCCCTACTGGTCCTACTGGAATAACAGGTCCTACAGGAACAACTGGAACAACTGGCCCAACAGGTCCTATAGGAACAGGACCTACTGGTCCTACTGGTCCTACAGGTATTACTGGATCAACAGGTATAACAGGACCTACTGGTCCTACAGGTATAACAGGAATAACAGGTCCAACAGGAATAACAGGTCCAACAGGAATAACAGGACCTACTGGTCCTACTGGTCCTACTGGTATTACTGGATCAACAGGTATAATAGGACCTACTGGTCCTACAGGTATAACAGGAATAACAGGTCCAACAGGAATAACAGGTCCAACAGGAATAACAGGCCCAACTGGAACAACAGGTATAACTGGTACTACAGGTACAACAGGCCCTACAGGTACAAGTCTTTGGACAATATCTGGTGCAAATATGTATTATACATTAGGAAATGTAGGAATAGGAAATCAAGCACCAGCATATACACTAGACATTTCAGGAACATCAAATGTATTAGGATCATCATATTCAACATATTTTATAACAACATCGGATTATAGAATAAAGGAAAATCCACAAGTATTAGATGATTCTTTTGTAGTAGATCAATTAAGACCAGTTCAATATCAAAATCGTATATCTAATAAAACAGATATTGGATTTTTAGCACATGAAGTTCAACAAATATATCCATTTTTAGTAGAAGGTGAAAAAGATGGATTAAGAAATCAATCCATCAATTACAATGGATTTATAGGAATATTAGTAAAAGAAATGCAAGAATTGAAGAAGACAGTAATTAGCCTTAAAAATGAAATTGAGATTATAAAAAATAAATAGGTTTGTATAGTAATAGTATTAATATATTATTACTATATAATGGCTGATATATCATCAAATTTATTATATTATTATAAATTTGATAGAAGTGATTTATCTGGAACTACATTGAAAAACTGGGCAACAAATAATTATGATGCAACAGTTTCTTCTAGGTCGGTTATATCGAATAAAAACTATTATATTGGAAACAGTTCAATGGAATGTGCAAATGGAGGTATGAATGTTCCATTAACATTAGGTGCCGCTGGGTTTTCATTCTCATTTTGGCTTTCTGCAACACATGTACAAAATGCTTTTTATTTTAATAGTAGTTTTATCAATTTTAATCATTACAATAATGTTTTAAGAATATACGGTGTAATCGATTTCAGTATGCCACAAAATGGAAATTCTAATACTTGGATGCATATAATTATATCATGGTCAAATACGAATAGTTTAACTTTATACTTAAATGGTAAATATAATAATATTAATGCTACTGCAACATATCCTACAGTAAATAACGTCAGTTTTGATATATATGGAGGATCCTATTTTTTTGATGATTTTCGTATATATAATTATGCAATTTCATCTCAAGAAGATCTAAATTATTTATTATATTATCCAAATTATAAAATATATAAAAATAATCTATCAAAATCATTATTACTATCTAAGTTAAATAGTAATTTTTATGATTTAAGTAATCAAAATGTTATTTTTAATTATGAACCTAGAAATATTATTCCTGGAACAATTGTCCTTTTATCTGGAAATTCGACTGCAAAAAAAAACAATTTAGGAAATTATGCATATGCTGTAAATTATTCGTCTACGTCGCAAGCAAAATTTAATTCACAATATAGTTCTTTATATGTTGTAGATGATATTTCTGGTTCTATATCTATAATTAATATGCAAACAGGGATAATAAATGTATTACCTACAATGGATACTGCATCAAATAATGTTGAAAATAGATATAAATTAAATTCAGGAATAAAGTCGATTGCATTTGATACTTCTCAAACGTATTATTATGTAGCAAATGGTTCATATGTGCAACAAATGAATTATTCAACGAATTTATTTATTAAAAATATAAATAATGATGCATTAACTAACATTCGATACTGTATTACTGATAGTAGTAATATTCTATACATATCACATGCAACGGGAATTAATAAAATAAATTTATCAGGAGTGATTCCGACTACTACTACATCAGTAATTACAAATACTGCATTAATGACTCAAATGGCAAATTCATCAATGTATCCAAATAAATTATTTACAGTTGATGTTAGTAATTCAAAAATTTATGTCATAAATACAAATACAAATGCGAATTATGCGTTAACATTAACTGGTTATATTATGACTTCACTTTGTTTTGATAGTATAGGAAATCTATATGTTAGTACCACAAGTAAAAATATATTTTTAATACCATCTCGCGTGATTACAGGTTATACTGTGGATACAACATTAAGTCGAACTGGTAATTACTATGGAGCATATGATTGGATGAATTATGCTGGTACTACAGGAACTGGTTCTACTGGTGATGGAGAATTAGCTATTAATGCAACGTTCAGTAATATTTCAAATATTATGATGGACGCTGGTAATAATATGTATATTTGTGATAGTTCGAATGCAACCATTCGAAAAATAATCAATAAAGGTCGAACTACAAATTTTTTGAATCAAATAACTGATGAAATGGGTATTACATCTCAATATGATATTAGTACATTATATTCCCCTACATATAGTATTGGTACAAATCAAATATCTAATTATTGTATTGAAACAAGTAGTTCGGGAATAGGTGCAGATATAAAGGCTTCTAATTATAATATAATTGATAATAGTGGTTTACTTCTATATTATCGATTTAATTCGATAGATATGAATGGTGTAAATCTAGCAAACTATGCAACTGGATTTCCAGTATATGATGCTTCATTATCTGCGGCCGGACTTGTAAATTCGAATGATTTTGTGTTAGATAATGCAGGATTTTATAATATAGCTTCAGGAAATATAAAAATAAATAATTCGGTATTATCTGCAGGTTCTTGGCCAACTATAAATGGTATTTCAGTAGCTTTTTGGGTAAAAAGTAATAATACAGGGACAAACGGAAAAATTTTAGACTTTGGAAATGGTAATCCTTCACCAGCATATGCATTTTTTATTTCTCCAAGTACTAGTAGTGGTAATAATAGTTTTCAACATGCAGTTAGAAAAGCTAGTGCTTCAACAAATTATTATACCTATTATACTATTAATAATAATATTTGGCATCATTTTTGTGTAACATTAACTTATGATACATCAGTAAACTCTATACATAATGTTTATATAGATGGATCTTTATATTATACTGGAACTGGATTGTATCCAACAACTACAACATATACATTTTGTTATATTGGAAAATCAAATTTTGCAGCAGATCCTAGTTTTAATGGTTCAATAGATGATTTTCGTTTATATAATCGCATTGTATCTGCATCAGAAGTTTCGACTTTGTATAATAATGGAACAAATAATAATATATCTTTTGTTGATTTAAGAAGTATTGGTGCAATACCAACTTTAACAGTTACAAATACTGTATATTCATATCCTATTGTAAATAATAGTACACCCATTCGAAATGGTATATATAATATTGTACAATCATCATCAGCTACGGCATCTAATAGTGTAATGTATGCTTTTGATAGTAGCAATGCTACATTTCATCAGTCTCTAGGTAGTAATTATACAAATGGTATATATAATAATACAAATACATATAATACAACTTTCAGTGATAGTACTGTTATCAATCGTGATTATTCACAAATAAAATTACCATATATGTTGAAATTAACTTCTTATACAGTTGTAAATAATCCATCATATGCAACAATATCGATTGCATCTTATATATTGGCTGGCTCTACTGATGGAATAACATGGGATTATATTGATTATGTAAATATGGGAACAAATGCTGTTCTCAGTTTTGATGTTTCATTAAATACATATACTAATGGTAATTCATGGACATGGACATATCGTAATATGGGACAAAAATATTATAATTATTTTAGATTTATTGGTTATTCAATGTCAAGTGGTAGTAATTATCGTTTGGCAGAATTAAAATTATATGGTGTTGGACAATATTTAATAAATGTTCCTATAACACAACAATATACTTCATTTGAATATGATACAATACCACCTTTAACAAGTAATACTACTACAATTTCTGGAAATATACCTACAATATTAAATGGAAATTATATTGCTTCAACATCATCTAATTTCGATGCTACTTCAAATGCGTATTATGCATTTGATAATAATTTGAATAATTTTTGGCAGTCAAGTAGCTTGTATAATTCAACTGGTGCATATATAGGAACAGTAACAACCACGTTTAAAAATACAACATCAGCAATTACTATATCAGGTGAATGGATACAAATACAATTACCATATTCTTTGAGAATAGGTGGGTATTATATACTACCTAGAAGTTCTACGCAACTAGTTCAATTTCCAAAAAGTTGGTATTTAGTTGGTTCGAATGATGGTTTAAATTGGTATACAATAGATTATGAATCAGCTTATACACCAACAACACCACTTATATATGGTGGTGATTTTGGGAATGGTTATGCAAATAAAAATTATTATAGTTATTTTAGACTTATTTTCATGACATCTAATAATAATTCTGGTACTACTGTAGTTTCGGTTAATCAGATACAACTTTGGGGAACGAGTAATCCACTTGAATACTATGAAAATACATCTGAACTACCATCATATAATGCAGTGCCAACATTAACATCTACAAGTACAACCATTTCTGGAAATATGCCTGCATTATTAAATGGAATATATAATACATCAGTATCTAGTTTTTATGGTGTTGGTTATGAGAGTTATATTCCATTCGCAAATACTGGTGCCTTTTGGAATTCTGGTGATGGTGTTTATAATGGTTCAGGAACTTATGTTGGAACAGTATCAACTAGTTTTTCAAATTCAAGTGTAATTACTGCATATGGTGAATGGATACAAATAAAATTACCATATGCATTATTATTAACTGGATATAGTATGGTACCTAGATCTGATTTTTATAAATATCAATTTCCAAAGAGTTGGTATTTAGTTGGATCAAATGATGGAACTACATGGTATGCTATTGACTATCAAAATTATGCTACAATAACCAATATCACTTATTATTCAGCTAATAGTTATGGAAATAAAAACTATTATAGTTATTTTAGAATTATTGTATTAAATATTACTAGTAATGGTAATGGTAATGGAGTAACTATATCTACAATAAAACTACAGGGAACAGGAAGATAATAAATAACTATATAGTAAAAAACATTATATATCCAAAATATATAATGTCTATAGCAACCTTAAAGAAAAAAACAAGAGCAGAATATAATAATTTAAGTGTTGGTCATAAACAATTCTCTCTTAATGGAACACGAAGAAGTCAAGGATATGTTGGACAAACTATGTTATCTAGACATTTTCCAAGCACATTAATGCGTGGAAATACTGCTCGAGGTCATGGTGGAACATGTGGAACTTATAATGATGCAAATGGTAGTATTATTAAATCTACTGGTATATCCGATTTAAATGATATCAATACTGTGAAAAATTCGGTGCTTAATACTATGGGAATGGTCCATACTCATTATAAATGGATATGGCGTCCTCAACCATATGCAACTTTCAAAAATATTAATAATTCAAATATTAATGATCAACAATCATATATTAATAAACTAGCCACTAGTACATTATCTAATATTAAGAGTAAAACCGATGAAGATTATAATAAAATATGTCAGACAAACTCATCGAAAATCTGTCAGAAAAGTAAACCTTTTGGATCTGTTATTCCATATCCTCGTGGACATACAGTTATTACAAAACCTAAATCTGCATATAGTTCTATTTCTCAAGGAGAATTTATTAAAGCACTAGCTGGTGGTTGTGTGATTGATAATAAAAAGGTACCAAATAGTTCCACACAAAATTTGCCATTACCTGGACCTCTATAAATTCGTTTTTTATATGTAAAGTTAAAAAATTGATGTAAATAATAAAATATGTCTATTTTATTATTCAAATATGTCAACAAATCAATCCATTCAAATAGATCCGCTTGTTCAAAATTATATGAGCACGCTTAGTGAAAAAGAATTAAAAGCATATCATATTGCAAAGGATCATTTAGGAGATTCTTTTCAAATCGAAAAAAGTAATGGATTTCTAACATGGGTGAAGAAAAATGGTCAATTAGATTCAAACAATTCGAAATAATAATTTATCAACATTACTATTCGGCAGTGCAACAGATAATGAATCTTGTATTCCATCCAAATTCCAATCACAATAAATTAATCCCCAACCAACTGTTTGATTTGGTGAATTACCACCTACAGGAAGATCTGATTGATTTGTAATTTGTGTCATTAATGTCCATACAACAACAGTTTGGCCTGTATTTAGTTTTAAATACAGTTTTTTATTTCCATAAGCTTTTGTGATAGTTCCAACACCCAACGAATAACCAGCATTTCCATTTGGTTGACTTGTTGCTGTTTGAGAATAAACTTCAGCATAAAAATCAGCTAGATCTGTGAGTGTATTGAAAGTAATGCTTGATTCGGTTTTATTATAGGATATAGAAGTATTCATTAATATCAAGTCTAAATCAAATTCTGGATAGAGCCATATAGTGTCTATTATTGAAATATATGTTGTTGTATTATCCGTACAATATCCATATGCTTTTCTATGGTTTGCCATTCCAGAACGTTTTTTACTCATATATATATTTCCATTATATTTTGTTTTGTATGTTTTTATAATCACTATATGAGATTGTTTCTCTTTGAACACCTGAATCTTTTATTATATTTTCTAGTAAGGGAGAACTAAATTTCGCAAGAACTTTCTGTTTTTTAGTTACAGGTTGTGTCCATTGAAAATTGCGTAATTTACCCAAATAAATGAATTTATTTTTTATTTTTTCAGTATCAAGTTGTGTTATTTCATTATTGTTTGATATTTTTTGTGTATTTGGTTTTCGTTTTATAAATGGATGTTTTTCCATAATCTTCGATTTATTATTATCATTTTTCTCTGTTTTTTCATTAAAATAAATGTTTAAAAATGGAGAACAATTATCTTTTGGAGTCACTGTTTCATCAATAAAAAAATGAAGACATCTAAAAATAGTTACATATTTCATTGCAATTGCATTTAAAATATCATATGAAATAACATTTTGATCACAATAATACGAGAACCCCAATTTATATGGATCATAATACATAATAACATTCCCTTTTGTTGTATTTTCAAAAAGAATTCGTGTTTTCCATATTGTTTCAATCTTGTTTCTAGGATCTGATAAAATTTCAGATAATATATTTTTCTGATAAAAAATAGGATCTACATTTTCATTATAATCAATAGTAGATGTAAATATCGATAAAAATTTGGTTTTTAATGTATTCACATATTCTTGATCCATATCTTTTATAGGTTCTCTAATTTTTGGTTTTATTAACCCTATGGAAACCTTTGTATGGTATAATATCCAATAAAATAGATAATATATATATTGGAAAAATGTCATATTCTTATAGTATAATTTAAATTTTTATATTGTTTTTGGTTGAATTTGCTGTTTACGTAATTCAAAAAGTTCTCCTATTTCCTTTTGTAAATCTTGAACTTCGACTCGTTCATATGTTTTTTCATAACTATCTGGGTGAAAACGAACCAAGTATAATCCTGTTACTTTTTTCCCATATTTTGCCTCTATTATTGCCTTGTATGTGTTTAATTGTAAACAATAATGCCAATAATTAGTATCAGGTAAATGTTTAATACATGGTGTAACAGCAGATTTTCCATTAAATCCCTCATAATCAAATCCATTGACTCTTTTCCAATCATAAATTTGTAATGTTCCATCAGGGTTCTCAAAAATCATATCTATGGATCCAGAAAGTTTTAATTCTTCATAATAAATCATCCATTCTGTTCTATATGGCTTTAAATGTTGAAAATCTCGTTGGAATTGTTTGAAATATTCATATTCTATACTATCGTTATTTACTGAAACATCATTATAAAAGGATTCAATATCATTATGCATATTTGTGCCTGATCCTGATGCTTCCCTGCCTTTTTTTGCCCACATATCCTTTATTTCTTGGCGGGTCATTTTATAGTATTTGTTTGTAGGATCGTTCTCAATTTTCCATTGCATTTTATCAATGACTTCATCTGGATTAAAATGTGAGAAATGAGAACCATTCCATGTAGTTACTGATGTAAATGTTGAATCACCATGAACAGTATAAATATGTGGACCTTCATCAAAGGTAATAAAGAAATCTCTTGGGTGTGCATTTTCGATGGCTAATTTGGTTGGTGGTGTTCTGTAGGTTGTCATAGTGGATATTATATAATATTCATGATGAATAATAAAAATCAATCAATTTTATATTTTGTAAATCAGTCAAAAAGACAATTTATCATATGTTTGAATTACTTTTTCCCAAGACTTGATTTTTTTAAGAGCATCTTCATGTAATGTAATACCTAATTTTCGCGAATGTTCATTAATAAATAAATCATCATTATGATGTTGCAATACACGTTTATTAAATAATTGTAGTGCATTGTCATATGCCTCAACAAAACCACAATTTGTTTTATGTAAATGATAATAAATGGAACGATCAATATCATATGCACTTAATAAGTCAGCTTCTCTTACAATATGGTAAGCAGTTTGATATTTTCCTAAAGATGGAAATCCCTGTTTTTTCACTTTTGAATATGACATTGTTGTTATAATATCATTTACTGCTTGAATTTCATGATATTTCAATTTATAAGTCAAAAATGATTGTATTTCTTTAATACCTTCTTGTTCATCCATATATTTATTATCACACATATCATGTAGTAATGCAGCAGTATATATAATAGGTTCTTGATCTTTTATATGAGGTGCTGTAGAAACAGTATTTTGATAAATTTCATTTGCAAAATGGAGAACAGACATACTATGTGAAAGTCCATGAGATTCATCAATATTATATTTATTGGAAGTTAATTGTATGAATCTGATGAATGTTGGTAATAACTTCATTTGGTAATAATAAAAAAATATATTTATATTGATTTCATTTATAGTTATTGAGAACAATAGTTATTCTAAATTTTTCAAAGATATTTGAACATTTGAAATGATGGCTTTGCGAACTTCTGTCATACGTTGTTCAAGGGTTGTTGATGATCCATTTGCTTTATTTAAATATATCATACTTAATTCTTGTAATTTACTATCACGTTCTAAATCATTGGAATGATCTCTTGTCCATTCCAAATATTTTTTAAGAATGCGGTGACATAAAATTCTTGTATAGTGTTCTAATTCTTGATGTATTAATGGTCTCCATACATATTTATTATCATCTTTTGATTCATCATAAATGAAAATTGTATTTGGTCTTTGTGTAAATGCTTTTAATGGTATATCATCATTTTCTTCTAATGTCTGATAAATTAGTATTTTTAAACATTCCTTGATATCATTTTCAAATAGAGATTTTAAAGCTTTATCACTAACAACACATTTTTGAACCCAATCGGAAAATAGTATTGGACATGGTGCTATTGTTTTGATATATTCATCTACATTTTTCTTTCGCAATTGAAATGATGCATTTTGCATTTTATTTACTTTTGCTTCTAGCTTTTCATATTTTTCAGAAAGGTCAAGAATATATTGTAGTAGAATATGTTGATTAGGTACTTCTTCTAAGGTGTCCGAATTTATTTTATGTTCTTTAGAAGATGTATGAATAAATTTGCACAATCCAATATGCCGATTAAATGTGTCTTTCGTCTGTTTCTTGATTAGACAATATGGGCACGAATATTTCTTCGCCACCGACATCTTTGTTAATGTATCCATATAAAATAATTATATGGATAAAATATATATTTTAATCAATTTTTTCAAAAATATGATGAAAATGCATTATTTATCAACTCCTCGAAAAACAGATCCAACACCTATGATAAAACCTATTATTATTCCAATACATTCGCATGTAGTTAATACAACATATCCATTTAGTAGCCTTATTGAACGAGTTCAATATACCGGACCTTGTTCTAGTTGCGGTGGTAAATAAAATATATGTTCATAAAGTATATGAGTGAATATTTTGATCAAAAAGAATCATTTATGAGTCCTAAAGTAACTCAATATAATAGTCATATGGTAATGACAAATGTTGTAAAACCAACAAAAACTAAATTGTGGAATATTGATACAAAATTTAGAGATGATTATGATCAATATAATGAAGTTATTAGTGGTTCTCAAATTACTCAATATATGATTACTTTACCACAACCAATCAATGATGTTAAAAGTATATCTGTCAAGAATATTGAATTACCAATGTCATTTTACAATATTTCAGATGCTTTAGAGAACAACATTATAAAAATTATCGATAATAACAGCGAAACATCTTATATTGTTGTCATAAAGGATAATTATTATACAGCAGATTCACTTGTAACTGAAATTAATTATGAATTGGTGGCTTTAGATTTATCAGGGATTCATTTTTCAGTTATTGATAATTATTCTAAATTTACTACCACATATTCTGATTCTTTTACTATTGAATTTGCTGTGAAGCGTATTGCTGGTTCTGGTATTCCTCAAGCAGAATTTGATAAATATAATGTGAAAAATAAATTTGGTTGGATTCTTGGATATCGAAATATTACATATTCTCTTTCATCAAGTTCTCCTATTATATCTGAAAATTTCATTGATCTTTATACTATGAGATATTTATATTTGTGTGTAGATGAGTTTAGTAAGGGGAATCAAAATTCATTTATTTCACCATTAACACGTTCTCTAGTTAATAAAAACATATTGGCAAAAATCTCATTAGATTATTCTACTCATGGCTTTCTAACTATATTGCCAGCTAATGAACATAATGGCTATTTATTGTCAGATAAGCGTGAATATAATGGAAAGATTAATCTGCAAAAATTAAAGGTACAACTTATTAATGAATATGGGGTTACTGTAGATTTGAATGGTAGAGATATCTCGTTCTCATTATTAATAGAATATGAATAAAATCGATCGTAAAAAATAATAATTTTTTATTATCGCAAAATGACAGAAATTCAACTTAGTCCAGAACAAGAATATGCCTTTGAAAAATTTAAAAATGGCGAGAACCTATTTATTACTGGTCCTGGTGGAAGTGGAAAAACAAGACTCATACATACTTTAATTGCATATATGCAGGAATTACATTTTAATTATCAAGTATGTGCATTGACTGGGTGTGCAACTGTTCTTCTTGGTTGTGGTGCAAGAACACTTCATTCTTGGAGTGGAATTAAACTTGCAAAGGGAGAAAAAAATAGTATTGTTTCCCGTACAGCACGTAATAAACATGCAATTTTAGCTTGGAAGTCTGTAAAAGTTCTTATTATTGATGAAGTGAGTATGATGTCAAAAAAAGTATTTGAACTAATTGAAGAAATTGCACGTATTATTAGAAAAAACAAAAATGTCTTTGGAGGAATTCAAGTTATTTTTACAGGGGATTTTTATCAATTGCCTCCTGTAGGTGATCCATATGAACCTGAATCATCACAGTTTGCTTTTGAATCAAAAATATGGTCTCAAGTGTTTACATTAGAGAACCATGTTCAATTGAAAACCATGTTTCGGCAAAAAGATCCTGAATATATTAAGATTTTGGGGGAAATTCGTGAGGGAAATTTAAGTATGGATAGTTTTAATAAATTACAGCCATATATTGGTAGGGAATTTAATAAAGATGAATCATTTGGTGTTTTACCAACCAAATTATTTGCAATTAAAACAAAAGTCGATTTTGTGAATAATACACAATACCAAAAATTAGAGGGGGAAGAATTATCATATCGGTTTATACAAAAAACAGATAGCATTATGAACATATCTAGTTGTACACCTATTGATCCAATTAAGATTATGGCATTTAATCGTTTAACTAGTGAAGAACAAACTTATGAAATTGAGAACCTAATTAAAACAACAAATATTCATAAAAAAATTTCACTTAAAATCGGTGCATTAGTCATGTGTACATTTAATATTGATATAGAATCAGGAATTTGTAATGGATCTCAAGGAGTTATTGTAGATATGAAAGATTCAACTGGTATTGATGGTTCTCCTATTAAACTTCCAGTTGTATTATTTTCAAATGGTCAGAAAAGGGTTATTAAATATCAACAATATCAATCAGAAGAATATCCATCTATTGTGCTTTCACAAATACCGCTATGTTTAGCTTGGGCATTAACCATTCATAAAATACAAGGTGCAACATTACAATTGGCTACTATGGATTTAGGAGTTTCCATTTTTGAGTATGGTCAAGTATATGTTGCACTATCACGCATTCAAAGTTTACAAGGACTATATTTAACTGAATTTCAACCAAATCGCATCAAGGCAAATCCAATTGTAAAACAGTTTTATGATAGTATTCCAGATATTGTTATTGAGAAAAAAGAGAACCCATTTTCTAAATTTGCATGTGAAGAAGAAGATCCAACAATTAAAAAAATTCGTCTATAGTTTATATGTGGATACTATATAATGGTAGCTTCTAGTATATTACCTGTAACATTTCATAAAGGTACAATGTATTTTTTATTTGGTAAAGAAAATCAAATGGAAGATTCGGCAAAAGGGTTCTCTGATTTTGGTGGTGGTGTTGAAAAAGGTGAAGCTGTATTAGAAACTGCTTATCGTGAAGGATCTGAAGAACTTTCAGGATTTCTAGGAAATGAAAATATGTTGAGAACCCTTGTTAAGAAAAATGGAGGATTTTATACGATTCATCATAAGGAGCATAATTACCATGTTCATATATTTTTTTTAGATTATGATGCAAAATTACCAGAATATTTTACAAAGCACCATCAATTTGTTTGGAATCGTATGGATAAAACAATATTAAATGATAGTAAATTGTTTGAAAAACAAGAAATTCGATGGTTCTCTTCAAAAGAATTGAGAACCAAGCAAAATGAATTCCGATCATTTTATAAGGATATTGTTAGTCAAATTATTGATGAACAATCACAAATTCAGTCATTTATTATGAAAAAATATAAGAAAAATGTACATAATAAAACATTGAAGGGTGGTAAATGACGTGATGCTTTTGAATAGAATAATATTTTTCATAATGTTGTGTGATTTTGATATATATCCAAATATTTGATATAATTATTCGTTTTAGTATAAGAAACCATTTTTAATGAATGACGAGTTTACCAATAAATTATTATGTAACCTTTTATATGCATTTCAAAGGGTCACACTATAAATGATCTTATTATTTAGAGAAAAGGCATATATGTAAATGATAAATAATTTATCATTGATTTTGTAAAATCTGAAAATTATAAGGGTTCTCAAATACTAAAAATCAAAACAAAATAAAATACATAGTAATTGTATAATTACCATGTCTTCATGGAAACAATATGGAGGAACAAATAATAGAGAAAAATCAAATGATATTAATGTAGATTATTTATCTGTTCGACGGCTTGCAATTTTGCAGCCATATCAAGGTAATCTTATTGTTAATGGATCTTTGCAAATTAATGATGATATAAATATAGGAGGAAATACGCATCTTATAGGAAATTCCATATTTGAAAATATCAAAGTATTGGGGGTATCTACATTTGATGGAATTGCATCATTCAATTCTGACTTTATAATTGAAGGTAATATTAATTCAAAGCAAAATGTTAATATAGATAACAATATTCATTGTGGTAATATAATATATTTTAATAATGATTCACAATTTATATATGGTGATTCAAGTGGTGTTGGTATTAATACACATAATCCTAATGCTGCATTAGATATTTCCACTAATTTTATTAATGGTATTGTATTAAAATCATCACAACTTACTAGTGTTAGTACACTTGTACAAAATAATCAAAATCAAGGTATTTTATTAAGTGGAAATACAATTGTAGAATATATTGATTTTTTCAATGAAACACCTTTAAATAGTAACTCAATAGGAGATGCACGAATATCATATACAAAAGGTGGTATCCTTGAGTTAGATGTATCTCAAAATATTAATTTAATGTCCGATACTACTATTTCAAATCGAGGACAAGTATTACCATCACATATTTTTAATGAAACTCTTGCTATTTATGATAATTCATATGGAACCTTTTTTGGTAATATTTATAATCATTCAAATGTTACTGGATCAGCATTATCACTTATTTCAAATGATATTTGTTCTAATACATTTCTTCATATTACAACACCTAATAAACAAGGAATTGCTATTGGTGGTGGAATATATCCAAATGATGCTACTAGATCTATGGGATTTATTGGTTTGTCAGATTCGTCAGCAAATCTTATTCAAAATCAGACAATTGTATCTGGAAATGATCCTATTAAATATAAATCAACGGTTGGTCTTAATACATTTCAACCAAAAACGGAAAAATATGTTGTAGATATAAATGGGCCTATTCATATTGATAATGGAGATATTACTGTTATTAATCAAAACATTCCATACCAATTGACATCAATGAGTGTATCAGCTACTGCTAAAAATAAAATAATTGCTTTGGGTAGTTCATATGATATTTCAGGTAGTTTTTCAGGATTTGATACTGTACGTTATAGAGAAAGAATTATACTTTCAAATGATTTTGGTTCTACTTGGAGTCAAATTGATATTTCTAATGGACTATTAACTAATAAAGCAAATCGATTTACAAGTGTATTTACATATGATAATAGTTTTGCATTCATCTCAGGATCTGTTCAAACAATTCTTTGCACTATAGATGGTGGATATACATGGAAAAATGTTATAACAATTGGCATAAATCCTGCTGATCTGTCAGGAGGAACATATTTTAATGTACAAATAGGAAAGCCATCAAGTAAAACTATTTATTTTACATCTAAAAATAACTACTTCTTTGCTGATTGTAGTAATTTAAGTATTTTTTCAAATGTTACTCCAAGTATTAGTGTATCAAAAATAGTTGACCTTTCAATTAACAATATAAATGCAATGACAACGAATAATACACATATTTTTCTTGTTGATAAAAAGATTATTAGATATGATATTAATAATAATCCATCATCAAGATTATCATATGATAATTCATTAAATTATACATATAATGCTATTCATTGTTTTAATAATACAGTTATTGCAGTAGGAAATAATATTATTTCATCTAGTAGTAATAGTGGTACTTCATGGACAGATATTTCATTTTCATCAATTCAATTTAATAGTGTATATTGTTGTGATGATTTGACTGCAATAGTAGTAGGTTCTCAAGGAAATATGTGGATAACACAAAATTCTGGTGCTTCATGGATTGTTATGCCTGAAAAATGGTTAAATGCATCTGGTAAACAAAAATTGGTAAACAATGTTCAAAACACATTGCAAAATGTTGTGATGTCTGATAAAAATACAATATTAGTAGCAAATACACTTATACCTTATATTCAAAATTCACAGTATGGATCTAGTGAAATACTCAATGTTTTTACTCCAAATTTCATAAATCGTGGTCAAAATAATATTCTTGATGTATCTGGAAACATGCAAATATCAGGAGATGTACGTGTTATTGATGGTGGAAATGTATATGTCACGGGATATTCCAATTTTATTTCTGATGTTTCTTTGAATGGGAATCTTGTTGTGAATCGTAATACAAAGATCTATGGATCTATCTATGGTCTATATGATACGTCGCTTAATGGAAATGTTGTGATAGGTGGAAATGTGACAGTTAATGGATATTCCAATTTTATTTCGGATGTTTCTTTGAATGGGAATCTTGTTGTGAATCGTAATACAAAGATCTATGGAAACATTTATTGTCTTTCTGATACGAGTTTGAATGGAAATGTTGTGGTAGGTGGAAATGTGACAGTTAATGGATATTCCAATTTTATTTCTGATGTTTCTTTGAATGGGAATTTGGTTGTTAATCGTAATACAAAAATCTATGGATCTATCTATGGTCTATATGATACATCGCTTAATGGAAATGTTGTGGTAGGTGGAAATGTATATGTCACGGGATATTCCAATTTTATTTCTGATGTGTCTTTGAATGGGAATCTTGTTGTGAACCGTAATACAAAGATCTATGGAAATATTTATGGTCTTTCTGATACGAGTTTAAATGGAAATGTTGTGGTAGGTGGAAATGTGACAGTTAATGGATATTCCAATTTTATTTCGGATGTTTCTTTGAATGGAAATTTGGTTGTCAATCGTAGTACAAAGATCTATGGAAATATTTATGGTCTTTCTGATACGAGTTTGAATGAAAATGTGTCAGTAGGTAAAGATGTGAAAGTATTAGGAAATGTGTATATTAATAATACAAGTGCTTTATATACAAATAATATTATTCCTTATGAAAATTCTACATTGACTATTGGATATACATCATATAATGGTATCATACGAATAGGTGGACCAAATGATACACTTATCTTACAGGGTAATCCTATTATTGAAGAATCACCTATTATTAATAATACTCCTACTTTGTTGGTAAATGCTGGGGCAACTTATTATGCTTCTTCTGGTGGAAGTGGATTAAACATTTTTGATAATAGTGGGTTAGCTAATTATAATCCTTTTAATGCTGGATTTATACGTCTAGGAAATGATCTACAAAGTTATATATTTAAAGCACCTAATATTGGATTAAATGGTCTGCCTATTTCTGGAAATACTATTTTACGATTAGGTGTGAATTCACTTACATTATCCAATCCAATTACAACAAATGGATTAATCACTTTACAGAGAGATTCTACATATCAAGCTACAAAACTTGCTGATGGGACAAGTTTTGGTATTGCAGATGGTGCCACATATTCTATTGTAAGTTATAATATGGATGTTAGTAATATCATGTTAAAACAATATGATTCTATATTAGGTTCTCAAATAGTAGATACTAATTTAATAATTGGAAATGCTAATATAAATAATCACCTACTTGTTTATGGTAATATTACAGTTACTAAATATTCAAATTTTATATATGATGTTTCTTTGAATGGGAATTTGGTTGTCAATCGTAATACAAAGATCTATGGAAATATTTACGGGCTTTCTGATACATCGCTTAATGGAAATGTTGTGGTAGGTGGTAATGTGACAGTTAATGGATATTCCAATTTTATTTCTGATGTTTCTTTGAATGGGAATCTTGTTGTGAATCGTAATGCAAAGATCTATGGAAACATTTATTGTCTTTCTGATACGAGTTTGAATGGAAATGTTGTGGTAGGTGGTAATGTGACAGTTAATGGATATTCCAATTTTATTTCTGATGTTTCTTTGAATGGGAATCTTGTTGTGAATCGTAATGCAAAGATCTATGGAAACATTTATTGTCTTTCTGATACGAGTTTGAATGGAAATGTTGTGGTAGGTGGTAATGTATATGTCAATGGATATTCCAATTTTATTTCTGATGTTTCTTTGAATGGGAATCTTGTTGTGAATCGTAATACAAAAATCTATGGATCTATCTATGGTCTATATGATACATCGCTTAATGGAAATGTTGTGGTAGGTGGTAATGTATATGTCAATGGATATTCCAATTTTATTTCTGATGTTTCTTTGAATGGGAATCTTGTTGTGAATCGTAATACAAAAATCTATGGATCTATCTATGGTCTATATGATACATCGCTTAATGGAAATGTTGTGGTAGGTGGTAATGTATATGTCAATGGATATTCTAATTTTATTTCTGATGTTTCTTTGAATGGAAATTTGGTTGTAAATAGTAATACAAAGATCTATGGATCTATCTATGGTCTATATGATACATCGCTTAATGGAAATGTTGTGGTAGGTGGAAATGTGACAGTTAATGGATATTCCAATTTTATTTCTGATGTTTCTTTGAATGGGAATCTAGTAGTGAATCGTAATACAAAGATCTATGGAAATATTTATGGTCTCTCTGATACGAGTTTAAATGGAAATGTTGTTGTAGGTGGAAATGTGACAGTTAATGGATATTCCAATTTTATTTCTAATGTTTCTTTGAATGGAAATTTGGTTGTAAATAGTAATACAAAGATCTATGGATCTATCTATGGTCTATATGATACATCGCTTAATGGCAATGTTGTGGTAGGTGGAAATGTGACAGTCAATGGATATTCCAATTTTATTTCGGATGTTTCTTTGAATGGGAATCTAGTGGTGAATCGTAATACAAAGATCTATGGATCTATCTATGGTCTATATGATACATCGCTTAATGGAAATGTTGTGGTAGGTGGAAATGTGACAGTCAATGGATATTCCAATTTTATTTCGGATGTTTCTTTGAATGGGAATCTTGTTGTGAACCGTAATACAAAGATATATGGAAACATTTACGGGCTTTCTGATACATCGCTTAATGGAAATGTTGTGGTAGGTGGAAATGTGACAGTCAATGGATATTCCAATTTTATTTCGGATGTGTCTTTGAATGGGAATCTTGTTGTGAACCGTAATACAAAGATATATGGAAACATTTACGGGCTTTCTGATACATCGCTTAATGGAAATGTTGTGATAGGTGGAAATGTGACAGTTAATGGATATTCCAAATTTATTTCTGATGTTTCTTTGAATGGGAATCTTGTTGTGAACCGTAATACAAAGATATATGGAAATATTTACGGGCTTTCTGATACATCGCTTAATGGAAATGTTGTGGTAGGTGGAAATTTATATCTTAATGGAAAATGTGGTATTGGAACAATCTCACCAAGTGGATCATTACACATTTATGAAAGTACAGGAAGCATAGGAACTGCAAATTCAGGAAGTTTAGTGATATCCCATGAAAATTTGGCAGGTAGTTCCAGTATTGTATTTTTAAGTAAATATAATAGAGGTTACGATTTTGGATATATTCGTTATAGAGATGATCTTAATGATAGTATTAACCAAGAGCAAGGACGATTAGAAATAGGTACTGAAAATGAGGCTGGTGCTAGTGGTGGGTCTAATGATGCACTAATATTACAAAAAAATGGAGGTTATGTTGGAATTGGAACTAGTACTCCTACGTATAAATTAGATGTAAGTGGTAGTGTGCAAGCAACATCATATAATGCCACGTCAGATTATCGTCTCAAAAATAATATTAATCAACTTCCACAATCATATTCAGTAGATATATTAAAACCAGTTGAATATGATTTGGTTGGTGGTAAGCATGATATGGGGTTCTTAGCTCATGAAGTACAAGAAGAATTCCCCTTTTTAGTATCTGGTAAAAAAGATGGCGAAACTATGCAATCGATTAATTACAACGGTTTCATTGCTCTTCTAGTAAAAGAAATTCAAGATTTAAAAAGTGGAATGAAGGTTCTCAAAGAACAAATAAGAGAACTTCAAAATAAACCATAATATAATAAATAGATATCATAATAACTATTTATCAAACTATATATGACATGTCTTGCATATTTGCTGTGTTTTTGATTTACATATTCTTTTATTGCAAATACAATTCCGACCTGTTTCACAATGGCAGCAATATTTCGTCTGGATTTTAGTGTAGTTGCTTGGTTGTATACTTGCAATGGGTCCTATATTTAATTTGCGATTTGTTCGTTGGTTTGTATTTGTACATAAAGGAAAAGGTGTACAATATAAATCCTGTGATTTTTCCATGGAAAATATATTTTGTGTATTAGGTGGTATTAATTGACTATATGTCACCTTTGTATTCATAACAGTATTTTCCATCGAATAATCAACAAGCGATTGATAGGTTGATGGTTCAAGAACAGAAGGTAACTTGCCATTATTCCAAATATTTTGTGTTCGTTTATATGTTATATAATCACTTTGTGACATGTGTATATACTATAAATCATATAATGTTTTAAAATTTAAGCAAAACGAATAATTTGCATTGTTCATTTGAAGAACACGGCCATATTCATCTAATAACCGGATATGCAATCTCTGAATATCTACTGGACCAAAATATTTGCGAGGTTCTGAAATGATCGAAAAATCATTTTCCATGACTAAACTAAAATATGTTCCCTTAATGCTTATTCTAGCTAAAATGTTTGGTTGGAGAACTGTTTTGTTGAAAGCAGAAATGAAATGGTTATTCACACTATTATTATAATCATCAATAGCTAAATATACATATCGAATAGATGCTGGTTCAATCAATGTGTCTGAAATATAACTAATAGATCCTTCATAAAAATCTTTTAAAAATCCTAAATTAAGTCCTATATGTGTTCTGTCATTGGAATTACATTTTTCCGGATCGACTGTAAACTTGAGTTGTATTTCATATATTGCTTCTTCACATGCACCAGGTATTATATCTACATGGACTTTACCTGTTCCTGCTCCTGTTTCTGTAATATCAAGAGAAAACTGAACTGTTGTGAAAATATCACCATCTTCTTGTAGATATCCATTTATTTTTTGGATTAAATCTGCTGCATTATAATTACCATCAGGTATTATTATTAATTTAGTGTATATTTCACAATCACAATCTGGATTTTGTATGATTGTGATCTCAAATTGATTATTACCATAAGCTGCTGATATCCCATAAAAGGCAATAGGCAATTCAATTGCAGAAAGTTGCATGGAAACCACTTTGTTTATCTTAAATGGTAATTGTAATAAAAAATCTGAACTCTGTGTGCTATACATATTGTCACGGAATCTTGTATCAATATTCAGACATTTTGTTAAAATACGATTATTTAAAGGGTTTAGAGAACCTGGGAAAAAATCATCGGGTTTAGCATGAATAAATTGTGTTTCTGGTCTTTGGATAATATTATCAATTCGACTTGTTGATAAAACTTCTGAGTATGGGTTATCATATAATTTATCTAATCTGTTATTTTTAGGTATTGTTGTTGGATTTGTGGATACCTTGTCGAATTTAACAACTGCAATCCATCGTTTAGCTGTTTCTAAAAAATCAATAAGTTCTTTCTTAAATCGTTTATCAATATGGCCACTTTTTAATAATTGTTCTCGAATTTGGTATTCTTTTAATTCTATATCTTCATATGTATAGTTCTTTTTGTTTTGTAATTGGAAAAAACGTTCAAGATCAGTAAATGTATAATTGTTAATATTTAAATCAAGATCTGTTGTCATTAATATGAATAGATATATATTTATATAAGGTTTTACTTTAAGAATATATAATGGGTCCAAAAACATATAATATCTATCAAAAAAATCCGAAAAAGGTATATCAAGGTTCTCATTATGCCATTCAAGGTACTGGTGGTTTTGTCATAAAGGATTCATATAGTGTTAAAATGAGTGCTATCCACAATATTGGTAAATATGATATGACAAATGCAGTGCAAATTTTATATAGTGCAAATAAGTTGAATAATATGTTGGGTGGTTTTAATTGTATTACTGGTAGGTTTCATCATGATTGTATTACAATTCGGAGTGAAGAATTTTGTAATATGTTGAAAACAGATATTGTAAGTGTAGGTTCTCTTGATTCCATTTATTTTGATTATAAAAAGCATGTACAAGAATATTTTGGGTTTGCTGGATCAATCTTTGTAGATGAAGTTGAAAATATCTTTAATAATGGATCTCTTTTGTCATTATTACATGAGAAAACAATATGTCCTTATTCTGGTGAAATTTCAAATGCTTGTAATGGGTATATTGAAATTAAAAATATTGATGAAACTTTGCATAAAATGTGTGATTTGAATATTTTTGGTAATCGACATTCATCTGATATCTCACATGGATTCTTATCTGGTGATTTAGTGTATGTTAAAGGTGGTATTGAAATTAGTATGGATATTGATATGAAAATAGATAATGGTGTGAGAACAATATTGGAAAATACATTAAATTGTAATTCGAATATAGCATGTATCAATGTGAAGAAAAAATATATGGCTCCACTATTGATACGAGTGACATAAATATTTTTATGTAAAATATTTATGTTTGTTATATAATATTTGTTATATTACATGTTAGTTATATCATTTATGGTCTGTAAATATTACCATCATTCATTAGTGAATTTTGAGCAAAAAGTGATTGAATGTCATTAAAGCCAGGAATATTGCTATCAATTGGAGCAACATTTGGTGCAACAAATAATGAAAGATTTGATGTTGTAACACGAGGAGCATGGACATTGCCTCCATTGGTAACTCTATAAATAGGTGTTCCAATAATATTTCGTGCTCTAATGAGATCTGGTCTGTAAATATACAATGCTTTTGAATCAAGAGAATCACCCGAGTTATATTTAAAAACATCTTGCATGTTTAATCGTCCCTGTTCAGTAAGAGCACTCATGGTGATACCAGAATATTGTACAGCTCCGAAAGTTAGATCCTCAACCCAACTGCAATTTGAAATATCATTATATGTGATTAGATCAACAAGTTCAGAATAAGAAATAATATTTCCAGATCCATCAACAATATCTGAAGATATAGCAATTTGTTTTACATAATGGTTTGTGATTGGGAAGAATATTTCGCGAACACTTGTATCTAAAAAGGAGTTATAATTAACAGTTATATCTGATATGTATTTATCTATGATCATATAATAACTAGAATCAATACCACTTAAATCATATGCTACATTTGCTTGGAAAAATGTAACATTTGTTCCTCGTCCAGAAGGTAATCTTAAATATGAAACAAGTGGTGAATTTATAAAGGCATTTCCTACATTAAATTTGACATTTTCTGAGCTATTGTTTGTGTGAGCAGATACTAAGTATTGTTTATAATATATGTCATATGAATATCCATTGTAAACAACACGTACATGGTTATTATCATATAATCCACCATCTTCTAATTGTGTCATTTGTATGTCATTTATTAAAGTATCAAGCACTAGACCACTAGCATCAACAGCTGCAGGTCCAGATGGGCCTGTTCCAACACCACCAGCATAAAACTCTACTTTGAGATAATTTCCTTCAATTCTGAAGCGTTTTGCTGAAGTATTCACATTTAAATAAGAGTTATATGATTTTATAGAAATTTCTCTGAAATTTAACCATTGATTAGTTATGAGTGTTCCTCTTTTATTAACATATGTATTGTTAAATGTGTTTATATGGAAAGATCCTATGTAAACAGGATTATAGTTAATAGGAATACTATCAGTTGTAGTATCATTGCTATAAACACTGACAACAGGTGGACTAATCACAAAATATGCATTATAATTGTTATAAAATACATTGTAAGAACTGTCACGCGAAATTCTGAATGAATTAATAACATTATAGTTATTTAATAGGGTATTATGTGAAACAGTAGCATTCTGAGTCCATCCAGAAACATCAACTGGATTTCCAATGTAACTTGGTGTGGTAGCTGAATATACAACTAGATCAGGTACTGTGTATGTTACTGTCACACTGTAAGCAGTATTTGATTTAATGGAAGAAGGTTTTACATAGTTAAAATAAGGATAAAATAAACTATTAGATGCATCTGTTAAATAACCACTTGACTTTTTTCCTACGATGGAAGTATTAAAAGGGTTTGCTGTGACTGTTAAAGAATATTTGGGAAGTGAGACATGAATATACCAGTCATATTCTTGACCTTGACGCTCATTTTTAAGCATGGATTTTGTGAAATGTAATTTTAATCCTAAATTGTAAAAAGTGCCATTATATCCTGCATTATCAATAGTAATTGTTTTTCCATAATAAATATTATCAAACATCTGATAAGCTAAATTACCATCAACTGCGAAGAAAAAGGTAACAGACATTGTTGTTCTTAATAATGTTATAATATCATTATTTGAAATTGATTGTTTGTAACCACGAAGTTGTGTAAACGAAATGCTACGGGTTTGGTTATATGTATTGGATAGACAGGTTAGCCATGTCTGAATATTGGATTCGTTAAATTTAACAAAGTTTCCTGTATAAGCTGTGTTATTATTTGGGAAAGCTTCATCATCTACAAACCATAGTTTAAAACTATCAGTGACTAAATTAAACGACTCAGATGCACCAATAATAACACCATTAGGATCAAGATAATAGTATATACCATCGACTATTTTTACGGTATTATTAAAGACAAGACGTCTCGTAGAATTTGTTGGATTTGATCCAATTGTTGTGTCGATTTGTAGTATTGGTGCAGGGCACAAAATAATATTATAATCATTCAAATAGTTGTTTGGTTGTGAAATAACTGCTAGGGTTGTTCCATTACTTGCAGTTTTAATTGTTACTGTCAATATACCACCATTATCGGATACATCGGTGTATAATAAAGGTGCACTGGACATTAGTGTTCCATAAAAGTTATTATATGGTGTGTAATTATCCAATTGAGTACCATTTGTTGAAGCATCATATATATATCTTTTGGATTTTAAAGAAAGATTTGCACCAATTGCATTTTGCATTTCAATGTAATATAATGGTTGATCAACAGTGACACCATTATTAAATCTAACCGAAATATCAGCATGACCATGACCACCGGTTGTTATATTTAATATAACACAATTTTGTCTGAAAAATGGATCTATTGGAACTGGATCTACATCTGGTAATTCAACATAATCAACATTGTTTGTAGTACCTAGAATAGTAGCAGTCAAAATAGAACAGACTGTTTGAGTGTATTTAAACTCTGTATAAACTGGTTCACCTACTAGCGAAACATATACATTAGATAATAAATGTCCCTCACCAATGCATGAGAAATATCTCAACAAATAACTTGGTTGTTCGATACCACCTTTGAAAATCTTGTAGAAGATTGCATTTTCGGTAACAGTAGGTGTTATAAATGTTAAATTGTGATAAAATTGGAATTTAGAATCAAATTCGGCAGTGTATGTACTTGTTCTAGTGTATTTTTGGAATGTATAATCACTTACAGGATAACTTGTATTATTTGAAGAGATATCAGTGCATGTAACACCTGATGTATCAATGCTACTGATTGGATTTAGTGTTATATCTTGATCATCCAAATAGAAAACAGTTGGTGTAGAATTATATTGAAGATTTTCAGAAAGATCTTTAAATTCTATTTTAATTCTATGTTTAATAGCTTGGGTACTAGCACAAACAGGATTAGCAATTTGGAAAACATATTGCATGCTAATGTCCATATGTGGATCTGTTGTCATAAATAGATAATCATCATATATTACACTTGTTTTTAAAGCACTGCCAATCATGTAATCATTAGGATTTTTTAGAGTCCAGTGATTTGTCAAGTGTAATTGGTTAGAAATATCAGATACTTTTTTAGTGTCCAAACGAATTCTGAAATCAGTATATGGTAATCCAGAGAGATCAACGCCTGACATTGTGACTGTAGATGTTGTTCCAGTAACAGGGTCTAGATTTTGATCTAGTAATTGACTTTCAGCTGTTAGAATGCTTTCATTTTGAACACTGATGATGTAAACTTTATTGGCATCATATGGTATTCTACTATCTAATGTGAAATCTTCATAATTAGCACTAGAATTGTTGCTAGTATCAGCAATAACTAAAATTGCACTGTTATCATATGCTAGATTTTTAGTATTAGCATTGAAAAAATCATTAGGATTACTGTAGATGGTTGAAGTTGCTTTTACTTGTAGATAAAATGATACATCATCTGTTGTTAGTAAATTACCACTGAGACATGTTGTTTCATTGCCATTTTCTTCTCCACAATATACAACATCAACATAATCAGTGAGGTTTGAAGGAGTACCATGACTAAGATAAGTATTAAATCCATCAGCATAATATACACGATCCCACATAGTATCTATTGCAAGTTGTATAAGTCCGTTAGTAGCATTATAACTTCCATCTAGTGTTTCAAAATTATTAGAAATGTCTATATATTGTTCGTTACCTGTACCATAAACACTTTCAGCAGTTAGAGATCCAGTGTATTCTTCTAAAAAGTGGTCTCTTGTATTGATATTGCTTAATTTTATGTAATTTTCGTTTGGATTGTTCACAAGAGTGGAATTATCAACTGTAAATAGTTCATTAGATGATACATCGTATGGGGTAGGATTTGCACTGATATCTAGTTTAACTGTAAATCCAGATCCAACATTTGTAGTATTCATAAAAACGTTTGAAAAATCGAATGTTGTTGAAGAAAGATCAACTGGTGCTCCATTAACATATTTGATTGGCATTGCAGATCCAGATGCAGAAAGAACTGTTGTAGTAGCTGGTTTATTTTGTAGTAGCTTATATTTATTAAATTCAGAAAAAGTGGTATATCCATTATTAGTCACTGCTGAATTAATATGATTTGTTGATAGTAGATAATTATTACTTATACTGTTTGTTTCTAGTATTCCACTTGCATCACTTATTCCATGTTTATTTTCATTAAACCATAGAGAATTATTATTTCCTAATGATACTGTATTATTTGATGATTCAACAATGTAAAATGGTGATGGGTTTTCATCTTGTTCATATACAGAATTGATTGTTGCGAAATAGTCCATAGCATTGTTATTTCTATTAAAATTTACTCCCCAAATTGTTTGATTTATCATACTAAGATCATCAGTGTATTGATCATCATTGTTTGGTGTAATTGTTATTTTCAAATTTGAATCATAAACTGAATTTGTGCTTGCATCCAAAGCAATACTACTATCAATGCCAGCACCAATACCAGCTGATGTAGAATCTGGATTTCCTTCACTACCTGTTGATGCATAGTTCATTTTTATAGCAAAAGATTCACTATTTATTAGTGTTTCATTGTTTAATATAACAGTTTTACCAAGGAGCTGTGGACCATTTACATCTTCATCATTTACAATAGATAACGATGAATTATCAGTTGATGGATTAAATGATGCATCATATGGAAAATTGTCGGTCAAATCGTATGGCAGATTTTCATTGGTCAAATTAGTACAGATAAAATTCTCAAATTGTGCGTCAGTTAAATTATAGTCTTGTAGTGGTAGTCCATTACGTAATTCGGCTATTTGAACCAAATCGTCACTCATAAAACTTAATGGAGGTGCAGGATATTGAGCCATATTTATATAGTTGATTTAGATTATATTTTTTACGAGTTTTTAAAAATAAGGATTGATGTTATATTTGTCTAAAAGAGATAATAATGTTTTTATTTTTTGTGGATCAAATCCTTGACCTTTTTCTGGAAGTCCAAAAATACTAATATAATAACTATAAATAGGTGCTAAAGTAAATGTTTTGTGTAAAGATAGTTTTTGTTGCGTATTATCCATAACACTATGTTCATTTTTATTGGTTATAATATCCTGTATTTTGTTATTCAATAAAATATTTTGAATGTTTAATTCAATGTTCTCTTTATTTAAATTGAACGCATGTATGGCTCCTGATAAGCCTTCACGTGTTATTTTTAATAATAATTTAATACTTTTGTTTTGTGTATTTATAACTAAATTTGAAATGTTTGAATATAATTCAGAGTATTCTAAATAATCATCAGGAATATCATAATTTTGGTTTCCTAAAGGTTTTGTATAAATTTCATGAATAAATTGTAATTTATTCATCTGTTCTATTGTAAATAATGTTTCATTATTTATAAAAGGTATATTTGTATTTGATATTGGATTTATCATTGATTTTTGTTGTGTTGATATTGATCCAAATAATGATTTACTATACATATATTATACATTGCTATTTGTTTCACTTGAATTTTCGCTACCATTTTGTATATAAATATTTATCATATTGCTGTGTTTTCTATTTGTTTTTCTTATACAAACATCTGGATTACTATTATTATCTAACAATTGTTGAGTAATATCAATACGTCTTCCACAATTTGGTTTTCGGTGTATTTGTATATTATGTCTATGTTGGGTTTTGCAATGAGGATAACATATACTTGTAGGTCCTGTAGGACAATGACCAGTAGGTCCTGTAGGACAATGTCCAGTAGGTCCTGTAGGACAATGTCCAGTAGGTCCTGTAGGACAATGACCAGTAGGTCCTGTAGGACAAGGTCTTGGTGGTCTTGGATGACCAGTAGGTCCTGTAGGGTTATATGGTGGTCTTGGTCTTATACCTGTGTACCCTGTAGGGTGTATTGGTTTTGGAGGTGGTCTTGGACATTGACCTGAATGACCATGGGGTCCTGTGGGTCCACTAGGTCCTGTAGGTCCACTAGGTCCTATAGGTCCACTAGGTCCTATAGGTGTAATATTATCAATTAGTTTTATAAATAATGGTACCTTTACTGTTCTTATTATGCGATCTATTGTTGTAACTGTTTCTTGACTATAATTACCATCATCAAAATTTGTTGATCTATTCAATTCATGTAAATGTCTCTTTCCTAATTCATTTAATTTCAAAGATTCTGAATCTAAATCAACAGACAATGTCATTGTAAATCCTTTTGGAATAAAAAGTAAATCTCCATCTAAAAAACCATCTTTTTCTCCATATATATATTGTTGATTAGGTGGCAAACATTCATCAATCCCACGATTGCCGAAAATATTCAAATCAGTTGATGCTTTCAATAATTTATTAATACCATTTATATTTATCGATCCGAAAAGGTCATAATATGTTCCATAACAATTTGTCTCTTGTTGTTTTATTAATTCATAAAAATCTATCATTTCGAAAATTCCTCCATTAATATCAAATTGTTCATCTAAAAGATAAATAGATGTAAACCCTTCTTCATAATTTAAAAAGTCGTTTACATAATCTACAAAATCTCGATAAATATATTCTAATTTTCCTATAGAATTTATCTGTTCTATTGATTTAATTCCATTGATAAAATCATTTGATGATAATGCAACTGAATCTACTGGAAAGGTCTTTGTTTGTATATTAAATGTTGTACTAATGATGTTATTACCATTTTTTACAAGACCTAATTTTTGATTAAATTTAGCAACATCAAATAAAAGTTGGATAGAATCAGTCACATTATATTTTCCAATATTTTGAATTGGATTTAATTTAATTGTTTGTAATTCTTCATCTATAGAGAACCCACCAAAGCCAGTAATAGCCGATTGAAGTCCAGTATATATGTGTTTTTTATTGATTGAACTCGAAAAATTAAATGGTATTGTTCTGATCATATATATATTTATACATATACAATGTGTATTATTTCTAAATCATAAAAAAGGGGGTTTTATAGTTATAATAATATAGTTGTACCAAATAAATAATAAGCCAAGCATATGCTCCACCTACAAGCGAACCCACAATTAGTTGATTAATAGAATGTCGATTATATTTCCAACGTTGATAAAAAGTAATCATAGATATAAAAAGAGTAAATAGGAAAATATATGGATATCCTGTCACTAGATAAATATATATGGATGAAAAAATGCAGCTTTGTGTGTGTGCTGATGGCATACCATAAAGATGAGGGCCATGTAATTGATTACTATCTACAAATTGTATTTGTCCATGTGGTCTAGGTTCTCGAATGGTTAGTTTTAATATTTCATTCAATGCAATATTTGTAACAGAACCAATAATGAAAAATAGTAGATATATATTCTTATCTAATAAATAATAAAATGTAAGAAAAAAATTTATAGTTGGTCCATAAAACCCCACATAATCGAAAAATGTTATTATATTCATTATATAATGGTACGATATTTGTTATTATGAGTTATCCCTATATAATTGTTCACAAATAAAAGAAAATGACCAATTACTTCCATTCAAATCAACAACATCTCCACGATCATTTAATAATTGAATACTCATTTTGCGAATATTTACTGGTCCAAAATAAACACGTTCTTGATTTTGTAATGTTCCTCCAAATTCAATATAATATGTTCCATTTGTTCCTGGTTTAATTGGAATTAATCCAAAAAGATCTTTAATAAATGGTCCTGAAGAATATGTTTTTACTTGGTTTGCATTTGATTTGGTTGTTTGATTTAATGCATATAATTGCTTAGCTGTTACATTATCTGAATTTGATTGAGCTACTGTATTACTTATTGGTGTATTTGTTCCTGGATCACATATTTTTGTAGTAGAATATGCATAGGAAGGTGTTGATATTGCTGTTTGGTTGCGTGTAATTGTTACTAAACCATCATTTAAATGATTTTGTATGTAATCGTCCAATGATATTAAAAAATAGTTATATAAATTGGTACTTAATGTTGTATCACCTGTTAATGAAACTGAATATTTAGAATATAATGTATTTGGTATTTGATTGATTTCAATACTATACTTACCATTAGATGAAGTTGAATAATATGTTTGTGTTGTATTTCCTATTAATACCGTTGTTTTATATGCAGATGTAAGATGATATTGTGTATAATCACGAAATCCTAAAATCCAGCCAACAGTTGAATCCCATGTTGTGTTTTGTATTGAACTAGATGTAGGAAGACATGTTGAAAAGCTGATGGGATCATAAAAATCCAAATAATAATCAGATGCAGTATAAATATCATTAATATTCAGGCGAAATTTTGTATAACTTTGATTTGTTGATGTAACATAGGTAGATATGGATGATCCATATGTAAAAGGATTTGTTGACAATTGATTATTAATCGTAGTATAAAGATCATTTATTGTTAATGGCGTATTGATAGGTAATTCAATTGTTATAACATTGTTTGGAATGTTAGTGAGAATTGTATTTGTTTCTATTGTAAATGTATTATTTCCAGATGAAAGAGATATTTGTTCACCTCCTGTTATTTTACCAACAATTTCTGCATAAGATCCATTATGTTTTGTATAAAGATCATATGATGATGAAATGTCAAATTGTCCCCAATTATTAGAAGAACTATCATAATAAATTGAATAATTTACTTCTGATAATGAATATGAATAATTTAGTCTTAAAGTAGCATTATAACTAGTGTCTGTTATATTGGTTATTAATGTAGTATTAAATAATGGAAATGTAGAATTGGATATATCACCAATTTGTGTTATTATTTCTACATTTTGAATTGCACTTTGTATTGCTATTCTAAATTGATCATATGTTGCAAATAATAATGTATCTGTTGGTAAATTTACAGAAATATCAGCCATACCATTTCCACTTGTATCATTGGTCTTCAATGTAAAAAGATATAAATTGTCATTAGTTAAATCATAACCTCCTTCTTGTGGAGTAAATGTTGTTGTAATAATATTGTTGGCTGAAAGGTCAGTTGTATTATTTGCAAAATTGAAATATGTATGTAATAATGAAGAAGCACCTATCATAATTTTACAGTTATGTTCAGTGAATGATTTATTCATTTGGATTTTCATATCAAAAATATTATTCAATACTGATAAAGGCCCTAGTGTTGATAAATTTAAAAAAGTATCTCCATAGTTTACATTTGCTGTTATGAAAGATGCATTTATTCTATCTCTATATTCATATAATGTATATTTTGTTTGGTTGTTTGATGGTGTGACATGTAATGTAAAATTATTTGACCCATCTGTGTAACCTATTGTATTACAAATAAATCTCATTTGCATATTTGATGAAGAGTTTAATGTAAATGATGATTGAATGGGTGAAATTTCAGATATAAATTCACAACATTCATTCATTGAATTATCGAAAAAAAAACATGAACTAAATATGTTTGGTTGATATGTCCATATTGTTCTTGTGTATATGTCATTTAAATTTCCTAATGGTATTTCATTTGGAAATAAAACATATAATTTTGAATTTGGTACGTAAGCTACTTTATTACGGTCTAAAATTAGGGTTAAATTGTAATAACTATAACCATAATTTGCTTTTGAAGCATCTATAATGTCAATTTGCTCTATTTTTGAATTTTGAGTAAAAATATTCATTGATTGAATTGATGTATTAAGATCTTGTATAATTTGAGGTCTTGTATAGTATCCATATGAAAGTGATAATTTTATAGTATATGTATTTAATATGGTAGATTTTTCTGATATATATGCATTTGGTCCAATATATTGTATTGCTGTAAAATAGTTATTTGATGAATCTAATTTAAAAACAGCAGTTTGATTTTCCGATGTAATAAAATTTTTTTTTAAAAATGTTTGGATAGATGTAATTGTATTTAAAGCATATATTTGATTATTAAATCCTAAATAAGATGCTATGTTTGATGTTCTTGCTATAGGAAGTACATTTACAGAAGGCATTGTATTCAAAAAATTAATTTGATAATATGCTTCATTATATGTATTTGTGAAATCTATATTAAATGTAGTTTTTGAATCAAAACTATTATAGGATGCAATTGTATTTCCTGAAAATTGGATATCTGATGCACTACTTGAAATGACTGATTGAAATGAAGTATTAATTGTCTTAACTAAATCAGCTGCACTATAATTTCCAATAGGAATAGTTATTTGATAATCATGATTTCCACCACTAATTCTTGTATTACTTGTTTTTAAATAAAAAAAATTTGCTCCATAGTTCTTATTTATAATATACCATGTATATGGTATTTGAATTGAATATAATTTAAGAGAAAGAACATCTTTTAATGGTTCAGAAAGATCAAATGAAAAACTAGTAGTGACAGGATTTGTTTTAATATTTCTATATTGACTATCAATACTAATAACACGTTTAATGGTTTGTTTCAAAAGTGGATTTAATTGTAATTTATCTTTTGAATAATCAAATGATTGTACTGCAGTAATTTGTGGTGTTGGATCTATTTGTTTAGTATTTGCATCATTATTATTATTTTGCATTCCTTCTTTTATATTTTCATCGTTGTCAAAAAAATGATCATATATTTGTTTAAAAAAGGATGATAGATTTTCACCATCTATATTTTGCATATTATCATATTTATTAATCAAATGGATTATTTTTGCTTCTAGTTCTCGATCTGTAGGATTATCTATATCTAAAATTGCATATAATTGTTCATCTGTATAATTATTGATATCATATAACTGTGACATATATAAAAGATGTAGAAATCATTTATATTAATTGATTCACTAATGTTTTTTTTGAGAACCTTGAATTGAATAAGTTTTCTAAAAATTCGGTTATGTTTAATTGTGGTGTTAATTTCCAAAGAACTTTCGCTGGAAAAGCAGTTATCCCATGTCCTCTTTTCATATGTTGGTTTCCTTTAAAACAGAGAAGATCAAGTATCTTTAAAGTTTCACATTCTTTTTCTGTACATTCTTCTCTTTGAATTCTATATTTTCCAACATAATTAAATCTGTTATAATTATTATCATTATATACTGAAAATTTACTTGTAAATGGTTTATTTGTAAGAAGACCTATTGCAAATATCTCATTTTTATCATTGTCCATTTCTAAAACAATTATTTTTGCTCCTTGTGGTATGTTATGGTTAATTAATACGGGTGTACAATAGATACAGCCAGATTTCCAATGGGTATTTCTATAAATTTCATTTTGATTTTTTGTTATTGTATTAAACCTTGATGTCATTACCCAAGTTTTTATAGATTTTTTGAAATCACGTACTCTATGTCGATCTTCCTTCTCTTGTATCTTTTTGTTTAGTTCTTCTTGTGAAGTTGTCATTGTGTTAGGTTCTCAAGATTTGTTGTTTTTTGATTCAATTTTTATTTTTTAACCCTTTACCTAAATAAATAAGTTATTTTGTATTACCATTATATAATGTCATCTGATACAATTGTAATTGATATTCATAATTCAACTAATTTGGATAATGCAAATATTGAAAATGAGATTGAATTAAAGCAATATACAGATAATCATTTTTTAAACAAATTGAATATCGAACTTGAAACTATTAGAGAAAATAATATGATTCGTTATATTGACGAATATGATAATAATAGTCCTATTTTAATGTCTAATGAAAACAGTGATGATGATGATGAAACAGAAACAAATATCGGTGAAATTTTAGATGGTGAATATATATATTCTCAAATAAATTCTCAAATAAATTCTCAAATAAATTCTCAAACAAATTCTCAAATAAATTCTCAAAAGAAGTACAAAAAACACACATTTTATGATATTCAGAGAACATTGAATCAATATTATGATACTAATGATAAATATTCAAGTGAATTAGATATTTTAACTACATATTTGAAAGGTCAGAAAAATGTGTTTATAAAATCACGATTTATTACACAAGCTAAATTAAATTCTTTAATGATACCATCCTTAATAGGAACTGCTATTATTACAATTTTTGCACCAATTATTCAATCTTACTCTTGGTCTGGTGCTTTTATATCTGGATTAAATACTGCTGTTGCTCTTGCTATTTCAATTGTTCATTATTTAAAATTAGAAACTTATATTAATACATACACTCAATTATGTAGTCAATATGATCGTATGGAACATGCATTAGATTTTGCTAGCAATAAGTTGACATTTATTGAAAATGAACAGGAAAAAAATGATCTTGTGCTATTAAAAATGTCTGAAATAGAAAAAAAAATTAATGATATGAAGGATACATCAATTATCATTATTCCTAATGAAATAAAACGTATTTTTCCAGTTATTTGCAATGTTAATATTTTTTCTTTTATTAAACGTGTAGAAGTCTATAAAAAAAATCTAATGCTTAAATTCAAAGATATCAAAAATGAAATCTCATATATTGAATATAAAGGAGAATCCAATATAGATAAGCATAAGACACGCTTGCAATATTTATATCAAATTAAAAATAAAATAAAAGATGAAATTATGCATTATAAAAATGCTTATGGTTGTATTGATGAATTGTTTATAAAGGAAATAAAAAATGCAGATCAATTGTCTTTGTGTAATATTTGGTTTTCTTCTATGAAAAATGATACTGATTCTGAAAATCCAGTTCTATCTAGTTTATTGAATGAAATATCTTGAAACATCATGATTTTTTTTGTTGATTTGCTACTAATTTCCAATAAAAGGGCATATCATACACTATTTGTATTGGTTTATTATTTTTTAATCTGTCTTGTATATAAATAGCCAATGGTTTTGTATTATCCCAGTGTATTTTTATCACAATGCGTTTACAATTAGGTTCTAATCGCAATGGGTTCTCAATTATTTTACTTATATATCCTATTTTTATTTTTTTAAAAATGTTGAAAATTTGATGTATTGTAACTGAATTTTCAACCCTTGGAATACATATTTCTATTGGTATTTCTTGTTTATTCATTTATATAATAATATATCAATGAATATTTCATTTTATTTTGCATCAATTTTATTCGGATATCATATATTCAAATATTGTACCATACTCCTTTTTGACTTCACGAATAATTTCTTCAGTATCTTTAATAATAACTCTATGTCCATGCTTTCTTAAATAAAATGCTATTTTCAATTTGGCAGATTCTTCAATAATTGGTATTTTTGAATTTTCTTTATAACAGACATTTTCGATCACAATAATATCTTCCTTATTTGATTCTAACATTTGTTTTGCTTGGACCTCTATATGTGTTTCATTGTATTCTGTAGTTGCTTTTAAAATATTTGATTGAATTCCATGTTGATCCATCAATAGTTTAAGTGCTTTTGTATCTCTTGGAAAACATGGACCTCCAAATGAATATCCTGGTTTAAAATATTTTGTTCCGATTCGTGAATCAGAACCAATTGCATCTAGAACTGTTGAGCTATTTACATTTGGAATGGTTGCACAAAGATCAGAAATCATATTAGCAAAACTAATTTTAGTGGTAATAAACCCATTGAGTGAAATTTTTACAATTTCAGCTTCTGTAGGTGTCATAAAGCAATATTTTGGTGTTCTCTTTGTCATTTTATTATATATTTCTTGAACTGTGTCTTTGATATGTTGATTCTGTTCTGGGTTCTCTAGTCCAAAAAGAATAATATCAGGATTTTCAAACCCATTTACAATATCACCTTGTGCAACAAATTCAGGATTGTAACATAGGTTTGTGTTTTGACAATCACTAATAATTGTTTTTCCAATTTGATTAATATAATTGGGCATTGTTGTGCAACCTATTATAATGGCTTTGTTTTGTGGTTTTAGTCGATTGATTCTTTCTAATAGATTGGAAAGAATAGTATGGTCATAGAATCGAGAACCTCCTCCATTTGGTGTTTGGACAATTATAAAAATCATATCAGAATGATCAAGTCCTTTTTGAAGATCTGTGGTTGCAGTTAAATTTGTTGCATTTTGAAGTAGTTCATTATATTGTGGTTCAGTAAATGTAATTGTTTTGTCGTTTATTTTTTGAACATAATCTGGGAAAATATCAACACCTACAACATTATATCCTGATCTTTCCAGAAGAAGTGCAAATCCTAGACCTAATTTTCCAATGCCTACAACAGTAATATTATTACTCATTATTGTAATAATATTATTTATGATATTTTTATATGTTTTATTAATATATTCTTTTATTCTTTTATTCGAGAACAACATAATAATTACCTAATGCAAATTTTGTTTGACTCAATGTTTCAATGTTCTCCATATATTTACTATATGGAATAACACGAATATCAAAGCTAATCCTAGTTTTATTTGTCATGTTAATCTTATTACAATGTCTTAGTTTATTGAAATAAACTTGGAAAAATGCATTTTGTTTAAGAAATAGGTTCTCAAACTGTTGTGGATCTATGTTTGAATCTTGTTCAGTTTCGTAATAAATACTATTTGTATCATACATAGTTGTTAAAGGAATAATAAAATTCATTTCATTTTCATTATGTCCAAAATTTGAATCACAATGTAATCCAACAATATTTTCAGGATCATTTGGATCTCTACCAATTGCTGCAGAATCTGGAAAATGGAAACGAATATTTGGTGTTTTTTGTACTACAATTTTTTCTTCCATTGGGAATAATGGTTTTACATAGTTTGTCAAAAAGGTTTTGTATGTTTCATTAAATTCAGGTGTTTCATCTACATATTTGTGAAATTGTTTAATGAAAATAGAATTACGGTCTTGATTCCAATCATGTATTTGTTTATGATATTCTTTATCTTCTTCTGATATTAGAGATGTGTCTAATATTTCATGTAAATCTTCTAGGCTACCGTAATATTCATAGTTTTTTTCAAAAAGTGCTTTAATATGTTTAACAAATTGATTATCAAACAAATATTTGCTCATATAGTTGTTATAGCATTGTCTTTTTATATTGTCTTTATGATATTTAACTCTTTACTTGTCAAAGTAAAGGGTTAACAATTATATTCCATAAATTTATCGGAATTATCACTATATCCTGAACGTTGTTTTCCAAATCGTGTTGTAAAACAATACCAATCATTATCAGGTTGGAGACGTTTCCAGATCTGATCATTTGCATAAATCCAATGTTGCATTGTATTATCAAGAATTGGAGCAGCATATTCAAATAATTCTATTAATGTATCGTAAAATCTTTCATTAACAATATATCCAGATGCAGTTTGAGCATCTAATACTTTTTTAAGAAATGGATATTCTGTTGTTTCTGATTTTTGAAGATGATATGAAATCATACATACATCATAAGGTATATTTGCTTCGAAAAATTGTGTTAACTCGTTCTCAAATTCTTCTTTTGAAATTAAAAATGTAAAATCATCTTCTAAAATGAGAACATTTTTATAGCCTTGTTCCTTTGCATATTTGAAAACTGCTAAGTGTGAATATGTACAACCTACAATCCCTTTACCAGGACGATCAATTGCTGAAAATCGTTCGCATTTTCCATCAAAAATGTCCATTTTTTTTAGTTCTTCTTCTATTTGGATACGTCTGTCTTCTCTTCTGTCTAGATTTATGTATATGATTTTATCAATATGTTGAGACATGTATATTATTATTAATATAATATTTTTAAATAATAATATTTAAAATGTATTATATCAGTATATGTATTATATCAGTATATGAATTATATTCCAATTGGTGGTTGGTGTGGAACAAAAGTTGCTCTTAACCCTTTACTTGGACAAGTGACCCAATGGGTCACTTGTCCAATAAAGTCGGAACTGTTTCCTAAAAAATAAGACCATCTATAATGTGTCTCGTAGAGGCACCAAAATAGATGGTCTTATTTGTTTAGGGAAAGGGTTAAAGATTCTGGTTTATTTGATGAACCTTCATTGCCATTTGATAGTGTAAGAGTTTCAATGGAAGGGGGTATTGATTGTATTGAAAATGATTTTCAACACTTTTTTCCAAAGGAAATTAAAAGAGATTTTACACCTTTTTTTACATTTCAAATGCCGACCCTTTGGGGTCGGCATCTTTGAATGTAATTAGGTAACTGTTACTTTGTAACCGATAAAAGGTGTAATAGGTTTAAAGATGGTGTAGGATTTTACCATGGCAATCATGATTTGGTAGATGAAAATGTTATTGAAAGTTTACACCGATGAAGATTTGAAATGGGACACGCCCCTGAAAGGGCGTTCCATTCAATTTATTTATCGGTAACTGTCGCCCTTGAATCTCTAGTGGGACGCCTTCAGGCGTCCCATTATAAATCTTCAATGGTGTAAGACATTTACATAGATATCCAAAAGAATTATACATTGACTGAATCATATGATAAGTAAATAAATTATAAAATAATATAAAATTGCATATATATATTATTTTATTATGGATACGTATTTTAAAGATTTATCTATTCCTGATAATATTACACATATTAAAATTGATATTGGATTAGGAATGTATAACAGTAATTCTATAAACTGGTTATGTAATGAAGAAAATTTGTTTGTTTTTATGTTTGATCCAAATGCTGATAGTATTTCTAGTTCTACTTTATCAATGAGAAATAAACATAATATTTCTGATGATAATTATAAAATATTTCCTATTGCTATATCAAATGTTAATGAACCATCAACTATGGAGTTTTATTCAATGGAAATAGATGGTGGAACATCAAGTTTATATAAACCAATTGATCCAAATTTGGGTCCTGTTAAACAAATATCATCAGTACCTGTTTATTCTCTCAAACATTTTTTTGATATGTTTCCTTGGAATCGTTTTGAATATATTGAATATATTAAAATAGATGCACAAGGTGCTGATTTGGATATTATCAAAAGTGCTGGATCTTATTTGAAGGATCGAGTTATCTATATCACAGCTGAACCTGAAGATTCGCAATATGAAAATTGTTTAAATAATACTGCTGATAATATGGAACAATATTTACTAACTCAGGATTTTATTAAAATTCAACACCCTAATACAAGGGATCCTACATTTATTAATAAAAAGTTTGCACATTTATCACCATACATATATCAAGTATGAATAATCATATTATGGGAAGGTTAAATCTTCAATCACTGAATCTAATAACTCTTCTGGAACATTAATCACATCTGGATGAATCCACCAATCTTCAGCCAAATAAATATTCTTTTCATTATCAAAAATGTCCATATGTGATTTTTTTATTTTTCTATATCCATGTTTTAAAAAAATCTCTCTTGATGGGTTTACAGTATCAAACCCACGATAAAAATCATGTTCAAATGTTACAACCCTAAACTTATATTTATCAAATGGGAATTTTTTTATACTTCCAATGTTAATAGTGGTGGTTCTAAATCAAATGAAAAATAATCAATAATAGGTGATATGTAAAAACGATTAAGTGTATCTTCAATATTTAGTGTTAATAAATCACAGCAAATAGCATTTTCATAATTTCTATCAACATATTTCCACTTATCAATCTCTATATTATCAATATCAAATGATAATCCTGAAAAGCTGTATTTTTTTTCTAATAGGTATGTGTTATTAATATCAATAGGACCTCTACAGCCAAAATCTAAAAATGTTCCATTTTTTATGTTATTCAAAATTGTAATAGCAAATAAATCTTGACCTCTTTGTGAATAAGACATTAAATATATAAATATAAAAAATATATTTATATACATATTTTAACTAATTATTATTATGCAATGGCTTAAATAGTATTATATTTATAAAATATATGAATTATATCACAATTACTGACCGTGATGATGGGTTTGGTGCACAATTGCAGCATATTCTTTATGGAATCATGTATGCTGAACAGAATAATTATGAATATATTCATAAACCTATTTCTGCTATGGAACATAATTATGATAATAATCCTCAATTTATTTCAAAAATAGAAGATTTTTTAGGGTTGCAAGGTAATTATAAAAGTATTCATGATGTTCATCAATATGATATAATTACCTTTTGGCCTTTGTATAATTTTATAACAGCAGATTTTAATAAATATTTGGAGAATAGTCAAGCAATTCAGACATATAAATCATTCTTTTTCTTACATAAAAAAAATCCATTTACTTCAATACAAAAGTGTGAAATGAATATTGCAGTTCATATTCGACGGCCAAATATTTGTGATAATCGAATAGAAGGTGCTGATACACCTGATAGTTATTATTTAAATCTTATGCAAAAAATAAGAGATGAATATTCAGGAAGTAAAATATTCCATATTTATTCACAGGGACCTATTGAAAATTTTTCAGCATTTTGTCATACAGATGATGTTGTTTTACATTTAAATGAAGATTTATGTGATACTTTTTTGGGATTGGTTTATGCTGATATTCTTGTAATGTCAAAAAGTGCATTTAGTTACTCTGCTGCTATATTGTCAGATGGTATTGTTTATTTTACTGGATTGGGAGATTTAAATCCACCTTGTCATCGTTGGCTATTATAACAATATTTTATAGAATAAAATATTGTTTTTATCTACCTCAAGTATGGTCATAGCGATTCTTTATTTTTTTTTTGATTTTTAATATATAAGTTATATGTGAACTGATGTTTTGAGGTATATGAATATGATATGTTCTCTTTATATGTTCATTCGGATAAATTATTATAAATTATTATATTGATTTTATAGGAAATGTCAGAAGATTTAGATACTTCTTGGATTAAAACTGAAGAAAAAATAGATTCAATTGAAAATGTATATCTAAGAGAACAATGTGATGCTATTGATGTATATTTTATTTATTTAAATTCAGATAATGCAATTGATAAAATAGTTTGTGAAAAGGAAATTCCAGAAGGAGGTGTCATTGATAAAGAAAGATTATTGAAAATTATTCAAATAAAGCGGAATATAGATAATAAAAAATATCGATTGTTTGATATTCTTTCTTTTCAGGTTGATATTGAACCAAGTAACATTGATATTTTCAATAAAAATAAAGATGTTGCTGAAATTTCTAATGAATGTTTCAAGGTTCTCCCCATTTTCGATTCTATTGATTGTATTTCTTCTATTTTTATTTTTCATGATATTAATTCACTCTATTTCATTTTTAAAAATGTTGACAAGACATCTTCTTTGCAATCAATTTTGAAAACTGGTGAGCGAAAATCACATACTAAAAAGGTACGTATTTCAGATGCAGTCACAGAGGCAATTTCATCTATTCATAAAAATAAAACACAATCTGTTAAATCACATCGAAATAAAGGAACACGAAAACGAAATAGAAAGATTTTTTTTTAGTATTATAGATGAGTTTATATGAAAGGGATATTTGTGAATTGATGTGGAATATAACATCGATTGATGATGTATTTTGTTTGAAATTATCTTCTATATTGGAAAATTTGAAAATAGATTTACAGAATGAGGAATCAAAAGATGATGGAGGGAAATATCAAGAATATGTATGTTGTTTATTTTGTATGATTGGATATATTCGTGATATTATGGATGGTTGTGGAGAACGGGATTTGTATTATCATATGATTTATATTTGGTATACGCATTTTCCAGTATTGGCATTATTTGCATTACATAAATGTTTTTTATCTATTGATAATATTGTACTATCATATGGATCATGGAAAGATCTCAAATATTTTTGTAGATATATTGCAAATATTTCTTATAAAGGACATCCTTTAATTTTGTCAGTGATGCAGATTGCAAACCAGCAATTATGGAATGATTATAATGAGAACAATTGTTGTAAAATGTCATTTTTGTGTAAATGGGTACCTAAGGAAACTGGTGCTTTTTCATGGGTATTTAATGCTTTATCAAATCATTGGGATCCTGATTATGGTCATAAAGGGTTTGCTAAGAAGAAATATAGACAGTTTGTTTCGTCATTAAAGCTGAAGGTGTGTACTGATCATGGTCAGCGTAAAGTGAGCCACTATTATGATAGTATTTTTATTGGTGATTATGTTAGGGGAATAATTTGTAAAGATTCTTCTGTGAAAAATGATTGGTTAATTCGTTGGGATCATTTGGTTAGAAGTTTTCATCCTATTCATAATGCTGTTCCTGTAATTGAATTGTCGAGTGAAATGAATGATAATCAATTATATCATATAATTGGTTATACATGTTTGCTTCTAGCTAAATCTAAAAATGTTAAGCGTGTATTAATTATTTCCAGTGTACCTATTTGGTTAGATGTATCGGAATATTTGGGTTCATTTGATATATTGGTTGAATATTTATGGTCTTATTGTGAAAATTCGAGAACCCGAGCAAATTGGTCAGATGTAATTGCAATTCTTAATGATGCAGTATATGCACCTGTACAATTGTTCTTTTTTGGTGTATCCTTTCCTGTAGAATCATTATGTTGTATTAAGCATAATTTTTTATCTATTGTTTTATGGAATGTGGGGTCGTCCTATATGTATATTAATCATTCTGTTGATTTATCTGGATTTATTTTTATGTCTGGTAGATCTGCTACTATAATGCGAAATTTTTGTAATGAAAATGAGTTGACTGAATATTCTCATGTATATAATATATTACAACAGCCAAGGTTTAATCAATTGAGACAGTATGTTATAACGTTATGTCACTAGATAGTAGTGTCTCTAATAGGAATGTATGATATAGTTCTTTATCAACTGTTGTAAATAGAATGTTCATGTTTTCTATAATATCTTTTGATATAGGTCTATTTGTACTATATATTATGTTTTCTAATAATGTAAACCATTTATCTAAAAACTCATATTTTGTTCTCAAGTCTAACATTTGAGAACACATTTTATAATAGATGATAGAAATTGAAAAAATATCCCAGGTGAGAGATGTTTTGATAAGTTCTTCTTCTAGTTGTTTCCATGATTTCTGATCTTTTACATATAGTTTATATTCTTCTGTAAAGGTTGTTAATAGTGGGTTTTGAATTGTGTTTTGTTTATATTGATCTATCCATTCAAATAATTTTTGTTGGTTGAAGGGTTCGTCTTTTATATTTGATAGTATCCATAGTTCAATAGGGATTGTTTGGTAGGGTAAATCATAATTTGGTATTAGTTCTCTTCTTTTTTCTGGATTTTCTAAATCACTCTTTAGAACTGCTAGTTGGTGATCTATTATTATGGGAGTTGCATTTTTTTTGTCATAAAGGATTGTGTCTGAGTGAATATCAAATATGATTATAGGATCATTTATATTTTGTATTTTTTGAATGGCATAAAGTAATTGTGAGAACGTATCTAGAATAGTCATAAAATATAATGCTGAATGGTTTGTTTTTAATGTTGTTAAATATTGGTTTATTGGAATTGCATCTTTTCTATTATATGTGGTTGATACTATTTCTACTTCTTGTTGTTTTTGTGTTTTATTCATTGGATGTTTTGTACATTTTTCGATATTGTCTTCTGTAAGTTCTCCTATTTCGATTGGTGTTGGTGGTGATATCATTGTTAAAAAATATAGATTTGTGTGTGGGATTGCACGAATTTTTTGTGATAATTCCCATTCATATTCTACTAAAGGTGTGTGTAATTGTATTGTTTTCATGGTTGGGTTTTGATTTTGGTTCTCATTATTGTCTGGTTTTAAATTGCATGTTTCATTTTCTTCCATTAATATTTGGATGCGTGTTTTCTTTTCCATTGAAGATGCTTCATTATATTCTTCTTCTTGAAGTTGTATTTTTGATTCCATTCTATACATTACAAATGTTTTATTATTTATTATTTATTGTTTATTATTTATTTTATATTTACACCGATTAACATTTACAACCTTGAAGATTTATAATGGGACGCCTTTAGGCGTCCCACTAGAGATTCAAGGGCAACAGTTACCGATAAATGAATTGAATGGAACGCCGCCAAAGGCGGCGTCTCCCATTTCAAATCTTCATCGGTGTGTATGATTATTGTTACTAGGTTCTCTAAAGATCATAATAAATGGTTATATAGATAACACAATCATTTTTCCAATTACAGTGAAAACATGGAATAATACGTGATATATTTCCCATGAATCACTGTTCATAAAATGTAGAATGCATGATGTATTAAATGCAGACAAAATGAAAATACCATTTGTATATCCCAATATTCTTGTTAATTCGTTTTTTATATCTATATATCCATTTATGAAATATATTAGTCCACATATTTTGCTTGTGTATAAATCTATTGTTTTTATTGGTCCTGTTATTGGATTTATCCAATAATTGATAGATGCAGTCATAGATATGAAACTACAAGTTGAAAGAAAATATTTCCCTTTATAAATACCATATATACAAGGTATTGAAAATAGTGATGATGAATATATTAGATTGTATTTTGGATTGATCATTTTATTAACTCGTTATTACTCAAATAAAGGCAATTATTTATACACATTTTTTATATACATATTATGAAATATGAAAAACTGTATAAAACTAAGAATCTATATATTCATATAGTATGAAGTTTTTGTATGTTATTTGTGTTTTATGTGGACTATCTGTAGATGGATTTTTTTGTGACAGTATAAGAAGTAATCTGTATGTGAATTTGTATATGAAGGTAAATCAAAATAAATTAAATAAAAGTCCTGTAAAGAATATTGTTGAGAACTATAAACCTAAAAGTATAAATCAAAAATTATATGTAGAAGCTCTATCTAATAATAGTATTCCAATTGTTCTTGGTGTTGGTTCTGCTGGAACTGGAAAAACATTATTTGCATGTCAATATGCAATTGAGGCATTGCAAACTGGGTTGGTGTCAAAAATAGTTATTACACGTCCTTTAATATCTGTAGATCAAGAACCTATGGGATTTTTACCTGGTTCATTGGAACAAAAAATGGGTCCATGGACAAGACCTATTTTTGATTTATTGGAAGAGTTTTATACAACTTCGCAAATTGAACGAATGATTGAAGATTCTATTATTGAAATTTCTCCTTTGGCATATATGCGTGGTCGTACATTCAGATCTGCATTTATAATTGCTGATGAAGTTCAGAATATTTCTCCAAGTCAAATGTTTATGTTATTAACTCGTTTGGGTGAGGGTTCACGAATTGCTATTACCGGTGATTTAAAACAAAGTGATTTTTCTGGTAGAAATGGATTGGTTGATTTTGTAGAAAAGTTGAAGAATACTTCACATGATAATGGTGATATTAAGATGATCGAATTAGGAAATGATGATATTCAACGAAGTGCAATTGTACAGAAGATTGTTTCTATGTATGCTAATGTTGATTCAAAAAAAGATGTTCAACTAGAGGAAAATAAAGAGATTCATGTAGAGGAAAATAAAGAGATTCATGTAGAGGAAGTAAAAGAAGACAAAAATGATTGTGCAATCATTCCTAAGAGTCTATATACAAGATTTCTATAATCATATCAAGTAAAATATATAAATATATAATTTATATATTTTTATGAATATTCCTACATATCATTTACGTCCTATACATAGCTTTGATCAAATTGTGTTACAAAAATATAGACCTCTTGTTATTTGTGATATTGATGAAACATTATTATATTGTAAAAAAACTCAAATTCCTTCTTATAATTGCTTATCTTTATTAACAAAAGATCATATTGATGATATTTTACCTACTGATATGAATGGGTTCTTACGAATGAAACAGAGAATTAGTAGTCTTAATGGAAAACTTGTTTTTTTAACAGCAAGAAGCATTAGATATTCAAAATATCTTAAAGTTGATTTTGAACAAATTGGATTAGAATATGAAAATTTTGAAGTTCATTATACTGGTAATAGAATTTCAAAGGGGAGATATATGAATCTATTTATTGATAATACTGGGTTTGGTGAAATAATATTTATTGATGATTTAATTGAGAACCATGATTCGATGCATAATTATTTTCCTTCGATTAATAAATATTTATTTCAATGTCAAGTATAATAAGCTGTTTGTATGTCTAGAAGGTTTATCTTTTGTTGTAATTGATCAATTTCATATTTTAATTTTTGAAAAGTTGTATTTATTTTATCTATTTTTTTTGCAGATAATACTAAGTCATGATACACTATTGGAATATCATAACACCAAGCATATTCATTCTTATTTTTTTTGTCGAATTCTAGTATCATTGTTTGTATAAAATCGTTAAGATTTTCTCGACAATTCATTAATACATTGCGTAGACTATGAGGCATTATTTCTTTTTGTTGTCTTGTAGAATACATTATGAAATCATATTTGAAATCTCGAAAATCATTTTGTTGTTTTCTTGTAATTAATTGTGTGATTGATATCATTATATTATGATTATATATTTATACGTATATTTGTTAGTAGGTTTATTATTTTATATGTGTGCTTGGGATTCTTATATGGATATATCGTTTGATGTGTGTGCTTGGGATTCTTATAGGGGTATCGTTTGACGTGTGTTGGGGATCCTTATAGGGATATCGTTTGATGTGTGTGCTTGGGATTCTTATAGGGATATCGTTTGAAGTGTGTGTGGGATTCTTATAGGGATATATCGTTTGAATTCTTATAGAGGTATATGTTTGACGTGTGTTGGGGATCCTTATAGAGGTATATCGTTTGGATTCTTATAGGGATATATCGTTTGGATTCTTATAGGGATATATGTTTGACGTGTGTTGGGGATCCTTATAGAGGTTTCTATGTTGATATTTATTTATTGTTTTTTTTTGGGGGGGGTAGTGTCTTAGTTGAGAGTACATCCCATAGGATTCATAGTGCCCCCCTCCCACTAGAGAACCCACAAGGCACCCCCCATATGAAAGATACTCATATTAACATTATAATATATTGTTTGATGTGCAATGCAATTATGACATATATAACGGTAAATGAGTAAGATATCGTTATTTAAGTAAGATATCAATATTTGAGTAAGTTATTAATATTTGAGTAAGTTATTAATAAATGAATAAAATATAATCATATTGAGAACCTATATTAATAGTTTCGATGTGAATCCCGTGGCAACTTTTCGATGTGAATCCCGTGGCAACTTTTCGATGTGAATCCCGTGGCAACTTTTCGATTTGAATCCCGTGGCAACTTTTCGATGTGAATCCCGTGGCAACTTTTCGATGTGAATCCCGTGGCAACTTTTCGATGTGAATCCCGTGGCAACTTTTCCCTTGGTAGGCTTACTAATTGTCAAATTTCGTATGTAATATATATATATATAATCGCCCGATCACAAAAGAAAATTGATTCATTTTTTTATAATTTTATACTTATGAAAATCAAATGGAAACTAATAAAAACGTGCAACCTAAAATTACCAAATTGCAAATCTTTGCTTTTTGGTTTATTTATTCTCTTCATGAACAAAATATTATATCACCTGATATTATTATTCAAATTTTACCATTATTAAATGAAGACTCAATTTCAAAATTCTTTGTTTCACAACAATCTATTAAAAAAAAGTATTATTCCTTTATAGAAAATAATACTTTTCCATTTCGTAGAACGATTACACAATATTCACATTCTACTGTTAAGCATCATTTACAAATTGAAAATTGATATGTAAAATATATAAAATTGATTCGAACAAAAGATAATAACTGTATATTAAATTTAAAATGGTCAAAAATCAATTTGGAGGTGGAAAAGCAAAAGGTCTGGCTAGAAAGAATGAAAAATCAGATCAAAATAGAAGATTACGATTATCTGAATCAGAATATGAAAAATATGCTATTGTTAGAAAAATATGTGGTGGAGATGGTTGTGAAGTCATTTGTGATGATACAAAAATACGTCATGCTATTATTAGAGGTAAATTCTGTGGTGGGAAAGGTAAACGTCAAAATATAATTACTGCATCTACACTTGTGTTGGTAGGTTTGCGTGATTGGGCTTCTGAAACAGGAACAAGTAATAAAAAAGAAAAATGTGATATATTAGAAGTGTATAGTACAGTTGAAGTGGATCAATTGAAAAGCCATCCAAAATTCCCAATGGATTTCATGGTATGTGCATTACGAGATACTTTTGGAAATTCTGCAAAAGAAGCAGTTGATGATGAATTTATATTTTCAACGGTGATACAAGAAACCCAAGATGAATTATGTGATGTTCAAATAAAAGAAAAAGCAGAAAAATTTATAATAGATAATGGTGAAATGATTGATATTGATGATATATAATCAATATGTGAATTTTTACATAAGTTCAATAAAAAAATCTATTTTTTTATGGTTATAGAATGGGATAACTTGCTTGTAGTAACATACCACATTGTCCTTGGCCCTGATTGTATTGTTGTCCACGTCCTAATTTAATATATCCTTGTTCTCCCCATGTGGTTCCCCATGAATTTTTAATTAAATAATAATCTTGATTATTTTCAGTTCCATACCCAACAGCTAATACACCATGATCTAAATTAACACCACAACTTCCAGTAAATACACCTGATTCATAAAGTTGAAAATCACGTTGATCAGCTTCAATTGCAATTGAAATAGGTTGTTTTGAAAGAATTGTCATAAATGATTCATCTGTTGGATCTACTGAAGCCCATGTTTTAATCTGACTATCATGAACAATTGTGCAATCTTTCTGACACATCCCTTCTTTTGCAGTATATGGATAATTCTCTTCAGTACATAATCCACCATTTTTTGAAATCCAATCGAATGCATTTTCCATGAGACCTCCATTACATCCATGATCTTTACCACCATAAATGATACTATCACAATCTACTAATTGTTGTTCAGAAAAAGAAACAAGTTTTTTTGTATGAATCTGATATATCCCTTCTAATGCACCTGTTGTTGAGAACGACCAACAAGATCCACATTGTCCTTGATCTTTTACTTGTGTAACTGCACCAGTAGAAACCCAATTAATTTCTGATGGTAAATTTGAAGAAACTGGACTATTTGAGGTTCTCAAAATATTGAAATTATGAGTAATATATTTATTATATTTATTATATTGAATAAAATCAAATTCATCCATACCTGAAAATTGATTGTGTCCTAAAATGTATGATTTATTATTATTATTTACAAAATCAATATATTTATCATTTATGATCCAATTATTGAGAACATTATAAAAGTGAATTTTATTTTTAAATTTCATTTGAAATTGTGTGATCCAGTTCTCAAATTTTTCTATAAATCGGTTTTCTGGTATTTGTTTAGAAAAAGCAAGTGATAAAATAGAAAGGATAATAATATTCATTCTTATATTTCAAAGTGGATAATATTTATATCATTTAATTAACAATTTGTACACGTATTTTTTTCTTCATGCTTTGTTCGTTTTCAAAAAGGAATAGTTTAAATGAATATGTCATATAGTTATCATATTCAGAATATGTTTTTAAACGTGATAATAATTTTAATTCGGTTAAATAAACAACATATGAGAACGTTCCATTATTATTTTGCATTTTATCAAATATGATCCCTTTATGAATATTTTGCATAATTGTGTTATCTGTAAAGCATTTATGCAATACATTACAATCTGTTTGTATTTTACGTATGGATCTCATAGAAATGTTCATAAAGCCAATATTTGTAAGCCAATATTGTAGAAATTCGTCTGCATTCGATGAAATATTTTCAATAAATCCTAGAGAAATGGACATCCACATTTGATTGAGAATATCTACTATTCTTCTAATAGGACTTGTTATATGAATATAATTCGAACATTTCATAATATCATGATGAATTTCTATGTTATCGTCATAAATAATATATTGTCCTGCTATATTATTCCACATTTGGATAATGCGTTTTGTATTTGGATCTAATGATGAAATGTTAGGAAGATCTGTTATTGTTTTAGTGAATGATGCTTGTCTGAAAATTCCTATTTTTTTAGATGCCAGGTATTCACCACAAACCGTGTTCATTTTGATCATCCAAAATGCGATTACATCATGACTATCTGATATTGAGTTATCCATTTTATTGGTGATATCAAGTAGGAATTTATATTCGGAGTTATCATAAATAAGTTTATGTTCTTCATATCGATAATTTTTGGATACATTTATAACGACATTATGAAATTCATGTGATATAATTTCTCCAGATGCATTGATGATATAATCTATAGCAAATGCAAATCGTGGTTGACCTTCTTGAAGACTACATAAATTATCTGATAGTATTGAAGGAAGCATTGGTCGTTTTTTGTCTGGTAGGTAAATTGTTGAAACACGTTTACTGAAAGATTTCCATAGATTGAGTGTTTCTAACCAAAAATATACATTTGCAATATATATGGAAATTTTGTATGTATTGTTATCTAATGGTGTGATTGAAATGGCATCATCGAAATCATTACTATTTTCAGGATCTATTGTAAATATATTTCGTATATTCCTGCGATCTTCGATATGAAAATTGGGGTTTTTTATTATTTGTTGTATATATTCTTCTTCGGAACGTTTTTTAAGTTGATCACGTGCATTATTTGTAAAATCAGTAAGAGAAATATGTAGACTTTTACAGTATAATTGATATTCATAGAATATTGGTAATTGATCAATATCACCAAGTGTTTCTGTAAGAATACCATATGGATGTTGATTATCCCAATGATGGAATTTAAAAATGACGAATTTATTTTTCAGTTTTTTATTAAATCCAAGTTTTACTTCATATGGGATTAAAAATGCGGGTAAATGTTTATCATCTGGTATGCATTTATATAGAAGACGTTTATTTGATTGGTTTCTACCGAATGTTTTATTTTGTTCTAATAATAAAATACCAGCATATGATATTCCAGATCTTACTTCTGAATGAATGAGTGAAAATGATGTTTCATCATCATAACGAATAATATCTTTAGAAAATAGTTTTTGATCTAATGGGGATATCGGTAAATTTATTGGGGTCTGTTTTGATTTATCATCTATAAAAAAAGACCATTCAGTATAATTTCGATTATGAATAATTGTTAGATATTGATTCATAATAGGTTCTCTCATTATATATTCATAAATATTTATATTGTTTTATATTGATGAGTATTTTTTGCAGGGGGGTGTATAAATATACGGGGGTGTATAAAGTTATATATGAATAATATATATATGAAATCATACAATCTAATAGAACAAATATTATTATTGGGATTATTCGTATGTTTAATTTGCAGTATAATAATATGTTATCAAGTATATGTTATGAAAGATATTAGTTACAAATCTAGATTTTCTACTTGGCAAATGCCTATGATTTTCGCAATTTTTGCAGATTTATATTTTTTACAGGAATAAATCAGGATAAAAAAGAGTCCAAAAATATAAACAACTCGGACCCTCTCTTATATAACTACCAACATTTATTTATCCAAGTGATTGGATAAATATCTGATCGATAGTTTTATATGGGATTGGGTGATCGAGCAATTTTTGGGAAGGAATAAATGGTAATATTTATTCTTTCTTTGTTTGACCCAGTCAGTTGCCATGTTTTTACTATAAAAACAAGACTCCTTCAGTAGGTCACTTGGTAATATGATTGAAAGATTGTAAGAAGACATATATAATAAAGATATGCCATTATAGCATGTCAAAAAAAGTGATTCGATTTTTTTGGTATAGTGTCATTTTGATAGTTAGATATATGGAAAACAATCAATCGAATTTGGTTTATATGGAATGTTCTCAATGGTATCATTATAAAATGTCATAACGGGAAATGAGTAGGATATCAAGAAGTGAATATATTGATAAACAAAACAAAATAAATTCATCTTTTCATTATATGATAGCTATAATGAAGAGAACCTATAAAACTAAAAAGTATGTCACAAAGGAATTAATACCAGATTCTATAAAAACATCTACCTATTTATTAATTGTTGAAAGTCCATCGAAATGTAAGAAGATAGAATCCTTTTTAGGTTCTCAATATACATGTATTGCATCAAAGGGTCATCTTAGAACATTAAATTCTCTTAAATCAATTGATATTGAACAAAATTATACAATATCATTTAATATCATCGAAGAGAAAAAGTCTCATATTGAATGGATGCGAAAAATTATTGGGAATTTTAAAAAGGAAAATATCATATTAGCAACAGATGATGATCGTGAGGGTGAAGCAATTTCATGGCATATATGTGAACTATTTGAATTGGATATATTGAAAACAAAACGTATTCTTTTTCATGAAATAACACAGGTTGCTATTCAGACTGCATTAGAGAACCCAACTATTATAAATATGAATCTTGTTCAAGCACAACATTGTCGTCAGGTTCTCGATTTATTCATTGGATATAAAATTTCTCCTATTTTATGGAAATTTTTGTATCGCAATAAAGACAATTCTTTATCTGCTGGTCGATGTCAAACACCAGCATTGAGATTGGTATATGACAATGCTGAAATAAAAAAATCGGAGGCTTTGGAACAGGTTTGGAAGGTAGCGGGATATTTTACAAATAGGAATCTATTATTTTCTTTATCTGAAGATTTTAAGAAGGAATTAGATGTTCTCAAATTTCTAGAATTATCCAAAACATTTCATCATAAAATGATAATAAAGGATTCAGAAAGATCTAATAGATCAGCTCCAAAGCCATTTCATACATCTCATCTTTTACAAACAGCTTCATCAAAACTTCATATGTCACCAAAGGAAACAATGTCACTTTGTCAACAATTATATCAAGATGGTCATATTACATATATGAGAACCGAATCACAAGTATATAGTGAATCTTTTTTAGTAATGGCAAAGGAATATATTGATAAGAGGTTCTCAAAAGGGTTTATTGAAGATATAGATATGATTTCAAATAAAAGTTCTGGAAATCCACATGAAGCAATTCGTGTAACACATATTGAAAATGGATCATTAGATGTTGAGAATAATAGACTGGTTTCTCTTTATAGGATGATCTGGCAAAATACAGTAGAAAGTTGTATGAAACATGCAACATATGAGGTCACAAAGGTGAATATATCAGCTCCATTAGATCTACATTATAATTATACGATTGAAATCCCAATAGATTTAGGTTGGAAAATTGTAAGTAGTAAGGATAGTATAGTAGATCAACAGAACAAAGGAAATTCATTATTACTCTTTTTACGATCTACAAAATCTCCTATTTCATATTCTTCTATAGAAACATCAATAAATGTAAAAGGTAGACATTCATATTATACCGAAGCTGCATTAATAAAGAAATTGGAAGATCAAGGAATAGGTCGTCCTTCTACTTTTGCATCAATTGTAGAAACAAATTTAGAAAGAGGATATATTAAAAAAATGGATATAATAGGTGAAGAAGTAGTAGCTAATGAACACAAGTTAGAATGGGGTGGAAATATAATAATTGATGAAAAGAAGAAGATTATTGGTGATGAAAAGAATAAATTAGTTATTCAACCTATTGGAATATTAACAATTGATTTTTTGGTGGAGGTATTTAGTTCTCTATTTTCATATGATTATACAAAAAAGTTGGAGTTGGAATTGGATAATATTGCAAATGGATTAAATAATACTTGGTATAAGGTGTGTGATGATTGTCTTAAAGAGATTACAGACAAAATTAAAAAGGTGCAAAAATTAGGTAAACAAATATTCACTATTTCTGATGGATATGAAATTGTTTTTGAAAAGTATGGTCCAGTATTGCGAAAAATGGACGAAGGGTCTGGGTCTATGAACGAAGGGTCTATGAACAAGGGTTCTCAAAAGTATTCTTTTTATTCTGTCAAAAAGGATATTAATGTCGATTTAGGAAAATTACAGAGAGGTGAATACACACTGGCTGATTTAAAAGAAGAAGAAACACTTGATTTTGGGGAATATAAAGGTTCTCAACTTCTTGTAAAAACAGGTCCGTATGGAAAATATATAGAATGGAATTCAAAAAAGATTAGTATTAAATCGATGGATTCAGAAATTAAAAAGGAAGATTTATACCCTTTTTTAGAACCTTCATCTGAAAATATAGAAACAAAAAACATATTACGAGAACTGACATCTGAACTATCTATACGCAAGGGTAAATTTGGAGCATATGTGTATTATAAAACGAATAGTATGAGTAAACCTCAATTTTATAACATACAAAAATTCAAAGAATCATATCATCATTGTTCGATAGATGCATTGATATGCTGGATCAATAAAACCTATAAATTATCAATACCCAATAATTCGAGTGAAAAAATATAATGATATAATAACTATAATGCCAAGAAAAATAGTAGGTGGAGAACTTAATGAATTAGAAGGGATAAATGGTATTCTGTTTAGATACATACCATTAGCACTATTATACATAGTTTCACTTTTATACATATATAACAACTCAACACAATATCTTCTTTTTATTTGTTTACTTATATTGAATATTTTCGGAGTTATTTTTATTATCCGAGATTTATTTGCAATAAAGGTATTATATAATTGTTTTTTCGGTATTGAAGATATTGGTATTGAATATTCGTGTAACGAATCTGGATCTACAGTTTTGAAAATTTTTGTATTTGCACTTGTTATTGGTATATTATCTCAATTTATTTCCCTAGCTATTTTTGTTTCTGTATTTGATTATGGTAGACAAACAACAAATAGTTTTATTTCAGGTAGTCTATCTGGTACAAATCAAAGAATTTTATATGATTACAAAGGGTTATTAATTTATTCTTCCTGTATTATTATTATACTTGCATTTTTCATGATGTTCTCATATGGTCTTAAATACAAATATGAAATGTCATCTATACCTGTATTAATGATGCGTACTATTGGTTGTGGTATTTTATCGGCGGTTCTTCTTGGATTAACATCATATGAAATTTATTTATCAGTAGAATTTCTTAAAAATAAACAGAATAACACACCATTATATATTATATCATAAATGAATTGCGTATAAATATATAAAAATATAAATCATAAAATCTCATATATGAAATTTTATGAAACTCATACAGAAGATTATATTTTATCAGTAGAAAGATATAATATTCATCCTGAATTATCAACCCTATATAAATCATCATTTCCAAAATCATTGAAACAATTTGATAATATGATTGTATATGGTCCATCAGGATCAGGAAAATATTCTCAGGTTCTCTATTTTCTCAAGAATTATAGTCCTTCCAAATTAAAATATGAAAAAAAAATGACCATTCAAAATGATAAACACACATATATTTATCATATTAGTGATATTCATTATGAGATTGATATGGCTTTCTTAGGTTGTAATTCGAAATTATTATGGCATGATATATTTTTACAAATTGTGGATATTATATCTGTCAAACAGGAAAAAATAGGGATTATTGTATGTAAAAATTTTCATATGATTCATAGTGAATTATTAGAAATTTTTTATAGTTATATTCATCATTATAATAATGAGAACATGAATATTAAAATCAAATTTATTATTATATCAGACCATATTAGTTTCCTTCCAAATAATATATTGAATATTTGTGTTGTATTACCAATTAAAAAACCGAATCAAATACATTTACAAAAAATGATAAGTTCTCAAAAAGTTGGGCAAAATAAAAATATAATATCTGAGATTGAACAATTTCAGAAAAGAATATCAAGTCCTCATATGATATCAACAGAATTATTGAAAAATACACAGCAAATTATTAATCAAATTGAAAACAGTAATATTTTAAATTTAAAAGAAATTAGATCATTTAATCTTATTAAAGATATTGGTGAAATACCACCTGATATATTTAATATTATATGTGATGAAATCATACAATCTATAGAAAATAAACACAAATTACATTTCACGAATTTTCGTGATTTATTGTACAATATTTTAATTTATAATCTAGAAGTTGTTGATTGTGTATGGTACATATTCATTCATTTTATAAATAATGAAAAATTGAAAAAGGAGGATATATCTTCTATTATAGAGAAAACATATTTATTTTTGAAATATTTTAATAATAATTATCGTCCAATATATCATTTAGAGAGTATTATGTTTTATATAACAAGTAAATTACATAATTATGATGATAACAAGAGAACAAGCATTACAAATTCTTGAAATTAATGATCCATATCCATCTATAGAAATTATCAGAAAACAGTATCGTATTATGGCATTAAGATATCATCCAGACAAACCTACAGGATCAGAACAATCATTTCACAAGTTAACAGAGGCATATGAATTATTACAAAAAATAGATGGTGGAGATTCCGGTGTATTTTCCACATTTTTCGATTATTTATTCAAAAATTATAAGACAGATAAAATTATATTGGATTTAATTGATAAATTAGTTACTTTTTGTGAGAACAAATCATTATCTCTATTTGAAAATATTGATAAACAAATATTGATGAAAATAATGGAAATTGTTGAATTACATGCACCTGTACTAGGTATTTCAGAATTGTTTATTGATGAATTGCAGAAAATAATTGATAAAAAAACTGTTTTGGATGAACATATTATATTACATCCATTCATTGAAGACATTTTTGCAGATAATATTTATAAAATGACATTGGATGGTAATATTTATTTAATACCATTATGGCATCATGAACTTATATATGATTTACCTGATACTACTACTACTACTACTACTTCAAATAAAGTCAAAAAGGAATTATTTATAGAATGTTTTCCTATTTTACCTGAAAATATTTCGATTGATTCAAAAAATAATATTCATTGTACTCTTATTAAAAATATTTCTGATATTTGGGAATTGGATGAAATACCTATTACAATTGGTAATCAGACATTTTTTATTAAAACCGATATGATTTATTTGCGAAAAATACAGACGATTATATTATATCGGCAAGGTATTTCAAAAATAAATACATATCATATTTATGATAATAGTCAAAAAGGAGATGTGTATGTACATATTAAATTGGATATGTGAATAAAAAAATGTATTTTTTTATTTATGATTATTGATTATTTGTAAATAATTATGCAGCAGCCTTTTTGACAATTTTCTTGACGATCTTCTTAACAGGAACAGGTGTTTCGGTAGTAACAACAGGTGTTGTGTCTTGTGTTGGTTTTTCATCATCACTATCAACAACTTCTACATCAGATACTGGTTGAGTGATTGGAACGACAGAAGCTGTTCTAGTTAAAGTGACAGGAGGGATTAGAGGAATATCATCATCAGATGGTTCAACTTCTTGTTGTTCTAGAACGACTTGTTCATCAGTTGAAAGTTCGATTAGACATTTTCCAGGAGGAGGTTGTAGACTTTCAGATCTTTTAACAACAGCTTGTTTTAGTTTCCAGATGATACCCCAACTATTACCGACGATCCAAACCCCACCACATTGAATGAGACATACAACTTGACTTAACTTAGGAACAAAGTCCATAGGAGTCAAATCACTACCGTCTTCAGAAGGGAATAGCATATTTAGTTTTGTGTCATAAATTTCTATTTCCCATTTACCATCATAGCAAGTAACCTTTGGTTTAATAGAAGGAGGTTTAGATAAATCTGGTTTCTTACTATCTTTGATCTTAGGATATTTCAGAGAAGAGAAGAATGATTCATCTAAACCTTCATGTGAACGTTTCTTACCAAACCATAGTTCACTATTTTTAACAGCATCTTGTTTTACTTGTTCTTCGAATTGTTTCATTTTTTCTAGAAATTCTTCACATTCAGGAGTTTTATATTCTGAATTAGGAAAATTTAAACTTGCAGAATATCTTCCATTAGAAACACCATCTTCATCTTGGTAATCACTGATACCCCAAGTCATCATACTCGGAGTTTGTAATTTTAACCAACGACCATTTCCTGGATAAATGATTTCAATAGTAGCACCTCCTTGTTTACTCACCTTAGGAGGACGAGGATACTTGATTGATACCGGATTCCAATCACTCACATTCACTTTATCAGACATTGACTTTAACATTTTACTTAATATAACATTCAACAATATTTCATTACATGATTCAATTTTTTTTTTTATGA